>Ga0364915_10534_pt1 | contig 10908 bp, 9 predicted proteins | sample ExccelJu500001D4_3_FD_206958 | JGI IMG/M metagenome (GOLD analysis project Ga0364915, IMG submission 206958) | Enriched cells from Trout Bog Lake Hypolimnion, Wisconsin, USA - BchlTB.June25.5000.01.D4 | ecosystem: Environmental > Aquatic > Freshwater > Lake > Hypolimnion/Profundal zone | place... | reverse complement strand
AGTAGTCTTGAATTTGAGTTTGGCTCCGTATGTTGCTCGGAAAAAAATTGAGAGTGAAGCCACTTATTGGAGCACTTTGGAGAGAATTTTTCAAGCGTATAGTTTTATTGGTTGGATCATATGCATACCAACTTTGCTTTTTGGTAGTTGGGCTATTCAACTCCTTTATGGAGCAGATTACCAAGAAGGGGCAATTGTCTTATCTATATATGTATTCACAAATTTATTTATTAATATGGGTATGGCTCAAGGTTTATGGATGCTTAATGAGCGAAAGCCACTAATCAGTTTATTTAATACCATTGTAGGTGCGATAGTGTGTATTGTGGGAAATTACATTTTTATTCCTCTTTTTGGAATTTCTGGTGTTGCTTTTGTAGCAGTGCTATCTCAATTGAGTTCAACGGTACTTACTAATATAATTTTTTCTAGACGTATATTCATGATGCAGATTAAAAGCTTGATAACTCCACGTTTAAAATTTTGAATGAAACTATAATGAATAAAACCCTCATCACCGGTGGCGCCGGCTTTCTAGGCTCGCATCTCACAGAAAGACTTCTTAAAGAGGGTAATGAGGTTTTGGTCGTCGATAACTTTTTCACCGGCACTAAGCAAAATTTAGCCCACCTATTAGGCAACCCCAATTTAGAAATCATGCGTCACGATGTGACTTTCCCGCTTTATGTAGAAACCAATCAGATTTATAACTTAGCCTGCCCAGCCTCACCGGTGCACTATCAATACGATCCCGTACAAACTACCAAGACCAGTGTTCATGGCGCAATCAATATGCTCGGTCTTGCCAAAAGAACCAGAGCGCGTATCTTGCAAGCGTCAACCAGTGAAGTGTATGGTGACCCTGAGGTACATCCCCAGCCAGAAGAGTATTGGGGAAGAGTTAATCCCATTGGTATACGTTCTTGCTATGACGAAGGTAAGCGCTGCGCCGAAACCCTCTTTTTTGATTACAACCGTCAGCACAATCTCGATATCAAAGTGGTGCGTATCTTTAATACCTATGGCCCCCGCATGCACCCCAATGATGGTCGAGTGGTGAGTAACTTTATTGTCCAGGCTTTAAAAGGCCAAGACATTACGATTTATGGTGATGGTCGGCAAACCAGAAGCTTTTGCTATGTCGATGACTTAATTGATGCCATGGTCAAAATGATGAACTCAGAAGCTGGCTTTACTGGCCCGGTTAATATTGGCAACCCTGGTGAGTTCACGATGCTTCAGTTAGCAGAAACAATCCTCAGGCTCTCAGGTAGTAAATCGAAGATTATTCATCAAGCTTTACCATCAGATGATCCTAAACAACGTCAGCCTAACATTGAGCTAGCCAAGGCTAAGCTTGCTTGGGAGCCAAAAGTCAATCTTGAAGATGGCTTAAAAGAGACGATTTCTTACTTTCTTAAAATAATTTGAAGAGGCATAAAAAGTGAGTGCTGATACCCTTCCTGTAGCTATTTTATTTCTCGTATTTAACCGGCCGGATAATACCGCAAAAGTTTTTGAAGTCATTCGCTCTGCCCGTCCAGGTCGACTATATATAGCCTCGGACGGTCCGCGGGTTAGTCGGGAGGGCGAGATTGAAACTGTTGAACTAGTTCGCTCAATTGCAACTCAGGTGGATTGGCCTTGTGAAGTAAAATTACTATTTCGCGAGGAAAATCTAGGCTGCAAGATTGCAGTATCGTCCGCAATTTCCTGGTTCTTTGAGTCTGAAGCTGAGGGCATAATCCTGGAAGATGATTGCCTACCTGGTATAGATTTCTTTAGATTTAGTAAAGAGCTGCTAGAAAAATATAGGCACGATGAAAGAGTTGGAATCATATGTGGAACTAATCTATACAACCTAAACCGCATATTGCCAGCCGCTTATTCCGATGAATCCTATTACTTCGGAAGATCCGCAAGTATTTGGGGTTGGGCAACTTGGAGAAGAGTATGGAAAGACTACGATGTTAATATTTCAGAGTGGTCAGAGTTAAGAAAATCCAAGGCCTATAAGAAAAATTTTACCAAGAGAAAGTGGAAATTTCTCTGCAATGTCTTTGATAAAACACAAGAAAATAAAGTGGATACTTGGGATTACCAACTTGGCTTTTCGCTTCTAAAAACGAATAGACTATGCGTAATACCTAACATTAATTTAATTAAGAATATTGGGTTTAATTCGGACGCAACACATACGAGAAACCAGTTTGCGCATGAAAGTAGAAATGAAATCGGCAGACTAAATTGGCCGTTAATTAATCCAGTCGGTATTTTTCCGGATAACACAAAGGATGACTTTCTTGATTTATTATCCTCTTCAAGGATAGTCAGGTATTTTATAATGATATGTAAATTTATAAATAAATAAAATTACATAACTATCGTCAATCGTGCGCTAAAAACTTAAGTCTATGGAACTTAGCACATTTTTTTTATTATTCAACATTACCTTCCAATTTAATAAAAGTTAATTTTAGTATGCCAATGAAAATCAAATTTAATTGCGGTGTATGTGGTGTTGCTAGTAGTGCAAGCGCCATATTGACTAGAGAGAAAATGTTTGGATATGGAGATGCTTTCAAATACCTTCGTTGTGATAAGTGCGGCTGCCTTCAGTTGAGTGAGCGCGGTATAGATTTTTCAAAATATTATCCAAAAAATTATTATTCCTTAGTGCCAAAATCAAAGAAGTCATACCTTGTAGATTGGCTGGAGAAGATGAGGAATCGATATGCCATTGAACGTAAGGGCATATTCGGGAAGATAATTCTAAGGTTTAAGCCTCACTTGCCATTGGAATCTCTAGGGAGGCTTAAGCTTAGCTTTTATGAAAATATTCTTGATGTTGGTTGTGGGGATGGAGCGTTGTTGAGATCACTGCATAACCTTGGCTTTAAATCGCTTACAGGAGTTGATCCAAATATCAGTTCTGATAAGTGCATCAGTGATAACTTCCGAATTATTAAGGGTGAAATCAGCGATATTGAAGGTGTCTATGATTTGATAATGTTTCATCATAGTTTGGAGCATATCCCGGATCAGATTGGGACCATGCATGCGGTTGAAAGGCTTCTTTCCCCAAATGGAAGGTGTCTTATTAGAATCCCAATAATAGATAAATTTGCCTGGAGACAGTATGGTGTTAATTGGGCTCAGCTAGATGCACCACGTCATCTATTTCTTCATACCCCACTTAGTATTAATCGACTTGCAGACCGGTCTGGTTTTAGAGTTTCATCTATTATTTTCGACTCTAATGAGTTCCAATTTTGGGGAAGTGAATGCATAAGTCGCTCGATACCACTAGTCAATCCCACAACTGGTCTCCCAAGTCCGGAATCAGAAAAAATACGGAATCAAAATCTTCGGTTTTGGAAAGAGAAAGCTCGTGAGCTAAATATGCTTCATGATGGAGATCAGGCCTGTATAGTCTTGGAGCGAAAAAGCGATCATGCTGGCTTAGGCTCGCATGGGTAAAATATATGCCCCCATTATTTGTTAGCCCCATCTGCATAACAACTTCCAAGACGCCACTTTGAACCTAAATATTCAACAGTGTAAGCCCACTGCATCTTCACTGGGTGTAGTAACCGTTATTTTTAATTCCGAACTATTTATAGAGGAATTTATAGATTGCTGTGTTGCTCAGAAATTTGATAGCTTTAAACTACTGATGATTGACAATAACTCATCTGATGGATCTGTACTATCAATTCAGCGCTATAAAGATTCTCGGATTGAGCTGGTAGTCAATGATAGGAATGTTGGCTACGCTGAAGCTTGTAATCAGGCGATACAATCTTTTCAAGATGTTGGGGTGAGTGACATTCTGTTTATCAACAATGACACAATATTTGACGATATGTTATTTTTTGACCTCATGCATGCACGTCAAGAATATGATGTAGATGCAATCACACCACGCATTACATATGCATCCGATCCTAATAGAAACTGGTTTGCGGGTGGAAGATTTAATTATTGGCGTGGTTTTCAGGGAGAGCATATTGGCGAAGGTCAATTGCATAACCCAGGAGATAATCTTCCCCGACTTATACCAGTAGCGTCGGGCTGCTGCGTTCTGTTTTCTATAGACGTCTTTAAGGAGGTTGGATATTTTGACCCTATCTTCTTTGTGTATTCTGAGGATACTGATTTCTTTATTCGAATGCATAAAGGAGGTAAAAAATTGCTCTACCATCCAGGCATTGTTTTAAAGCATAAAATTAGCCTTTCAACTGGCGGATCCCAGTCTGATTTTTCTATTCGATATCATCACCGCAACCAAATTTACTTAATTAGAAAACACCTCAGCTCACTAGCAATTCTTTTGCAGATAATTTTGATCAGTTGCAAAATTTTATTTCGACTGATATTGGGGATGGATACTTGGAGGCAGTGTCGTTTACGAATAAATGCCATGATTGAGGGACTTAATGTATGAGTCTACTTGCATGTACAGCAGTACATTCAGTCTTTTAAAAACTAAGACTATCACGTTAAATGAATGAAGTTGATTACTTGCTATTGACCTTTCTTGTTGCATGCACGCTGATGCTCATGATTGGTTACTTTGAGCATAGTCGGGATATTTTCAATCCAATCTCTGCGTTCGTAATCATGGAGCTTGTTCTCGTAGGTGCTGTATCTGCCGCTTCTTGTTGGTATAGTGCCAATATATTTGATGTTAGTGATGAGGCATTAGTACGGGCTATATGGGTGCATCTAATCTATGGCGTGGCAGTCGTTTTTAGCTATTTAGCAAACCGCAATCCCATTCGGATATTTTTTAGCAGGATTCTGGACTTTGCATCACCAAGTTACATTTCAATGGGCTTAAGGACACTTGTTGAATATGCTTTGATATTGGGAGCTATTATCGCAATGCTCGAGCTTATATATACCAATCCATTGGGAATGCTTTGGTTGACAAACTCACGTGAAGCATACATTGGTTTGCGTGCAGGATCTGGACAATGGTGGGTTTTGTACCAAATTTGCACAGTTTTGTTATTTGTTGCCACTCTTTTTAGGCGCGTTGAAAGACCCCATTTTCTAAGACTTATAAAATTGATTCTTATTTTTTGCACCTTGATGTATTTTACCGGCTCAAAATCTGCGGTATTGATAATCCCTATCATCGCTACTATCTATACCCACTTCTATATTCATCCAATAAGAATTTTTAAACTCATTATTCTAGCAATTTTATGCTTTATTGGTTTTGCAATTTTATTAAGTGAGGGAGGCGGGATAAACATTTTAGGCGGAGTGTTACCTTACTTTTCAGATTATATGGCAGTAACAGCTTTGAATATTGAGCAGGCAGATCTCCAGGGGCATACACTAGGTTATGCCACGTTATCATCCTTGTGGTACTGGGTTCCACGAGCGCTATTTACTAGTAAGCCCTATGAGTGGGGTACTGCGTTTTTTAATGGATCTCTTTTCCCTGGAATGGCAGAACAAGGCCATACTCCGGGTGTTTTATTGTGGATTACGTATTACATAGATTTCGGATTGATTGGAGTGATTTTTCAAGGTGTTTTTATAGGTGCATTTTCTCGGGCCGTTTACATGGAGTTTATTAGTAGAAGGGATGCTGGAGCTTTTTTATTAATGATCCCCTTTTGCTTTTATATCGTGCCAGTATCGGCAGGTTCCTCTATGCTTTTTATACTAATGGCCTTATTTTTACGTAAGTGCTATGGTATTCCTGGTAAAAAAAATTATCTTAGATTTAGTTTTAGAAACCATGCTTTATTAATCGAAGCAGCTTAAATTAATAATGGCCATATTACTTTCCTACGAATTAATTTAATTATTAATGACTTGATTCATGCTTCATATATATAAAATTTAACTGCTCATTTCATGAATCTCACAATTGTAAATTTTAAGTCGTTTGGCGATTTTGTTATTGCTTGTAATGCAGTTGGAAATTTACAAATTACCCATGATAGATGTAGGCCAGGGATTATCGCTGGTGAGCATGTTCGCAGTTTAGCTTTAGCGTTAGGGGTAAATAGTGGCATTTTGTATATTGGAGACAATGGATCAGCTGATGTACCGAGTGCATTTGATATTCGGAAGCGTGGATTGCTTCCGGGATTAAGAAGCCTAGGTAAATTACGACGCTCTCTAAATGCTATACCAAATATAGAGCCATTTTTTGATTCACTAGGATGGCGAGAGCTATTTCTAGGAGGTGGCCGATTGCTCTACACGCTGCCTACCGCCTGTCCAAATATATATCTTGCTTATGATCAATTTTTTAAATCGCTTGGCTATTCGACTTTAAATAGCAAGACCCAGATCAGGCAGAAATTTAAGCGGGCCATCATTATTCCCGGCTCTAGAGTGCCATCAAAGATAATTCCCGCATCTGTGATATCTTCTTATATAGCTGAGCTTAGATATCATGGAATAGAAGTTGCTATAGGCGTACTTGATGACGAGTTGATTGATCTCCCCAAGGGAGTGGAGATATTAAAAATACCCCGCAACTTTGATTCTTTGCTATCAGTTATTGGCATGGCCGATTTAGTTATTAGTGCCGACAGTCTATCGAGTCATGTGAGCGAGTTTTATAACATTCCAGTATTTGTATCTACCCCTAAATCAAACCCTTTTTGGCTCCCACGATCGGCGTACTTATCAAAAGGGTGGGCAATATTTGGAAGCGAACAATATTTTAAAGATTGGCTGGAAGGGGTGGGCTTTAACTAAACACCTTATATAGATTTTTTAAGTATTTCCGAAGATAGTTCTGTTGTCTATAGAGTAAAAATTTAAATGAAAATATCAATTATTACTGCTGTTTATAATCGAAAAGATATCATCTCGAAAGCGATCGATAGCGTAAGAACTCAAACATATTCGAATATTGAACATTTAATTATTGATGGCGCTTCGACAGATGGCTCTTTAGAAATCATCAAAGAAATCATGGTTCCTGGCACCACGCTTATTAGCGAGCCTGATTATGGAATTTATGACGCGATAAATAAAGGCATCAAGAACTCAACTGGCGAGGTCATTGGGTTACTTCATTCGGATGATATTTACGCGTCAAACTCAGTTTTAGCACAGGTTGCTCTAGAGTTCTCTGATCCAAATTTAGATGCTGCTTATGCAGATGCTATTTTTCATGGGCATGGTAAACCAAATAACATTGTCCGGCATTATAGGTCGGACCGCTTTAGTTTAAAAACCCTTGCCTGGGGATGGATGCCGGCCCATACAACTATATTTTTCCGACGTACTGTGTTTGAAAGGTTTGGGCTGTATAAAACAGATTACAAAATTGCGGGGGATATTGATTTTGTAGCTAGAGTATTCAGGTCGGAAAACTTTAGGTCAATATATGTACCTAAAGTTTGGGTAAAAATGTGCACTGGCGGTATCAGTACAGGCGGTTTGCGAAATACTATATTGCTTAATCGTGAGGTACTACGTGCTCTGCGAGAGAATGGGGTTAAAACCAATATGGCAAAGATTCTTTCGAAATATCCACTAAAGCTTCTTGAATACTTGGTTGGAATATTTCCAAGTAAACATGGTATCTAATGATTTACCTATGCCTAGTGAGCAATGACAAATGATAGTAGTTACAGGAGCAAATGGTTTTGTAGGAATGGCGTTGTGTGATGAGCTCAAAGCTAGCGGGCTAGCTGTTCTCCGACTAGTAAGGATCTCGTCAAATAAATGCAATGACGAAATTGAGGTTGGCAATATTGCTGATACAGATTGGTCTGCCGCATTGGCAGGTGTAGCTACTGTGATTCATTGCGTTGCCCGTGTGCATGTGATGAAAGAGACGGTTGCTGATCCGTTGGCTGAATTTCGTCGAGTCAATGTTGATGGAACACTCCGATTAGCTCGCCAAGCCTCTGAGGCTGGAATACGACGCTTTATTTTTCTTAGCTCTATCAAAGTTAATGGAGAGGGTATGCGGCTAGGTTTTCCATTTACGGCCGATCAAATTCCCATGCCAAGTGATCCCTATGCAGTTTCAAAATATGAGGCTGAAATGGGGTTAAGGGCCCTATCGGCAGAAACGGGGATGGAGGTAGTCATTATTCGCGCACCTCTAGTCTATGGACCCGGAGTTAAGGCAAATTTTTTATCGGTGATGAATTGGTTGCAGCGAGGGGTTCCATTACCACTTGGCAGTATTACAGAAAATCGCCGCAGTTTTGTCTTCATTGATAATCTTGTTAGTATGATTATTGAATGTATTAATCATCCTGCGGCAGCCAATCAGACATTTCTGGTATCGGATGATGAGGATCTGTCAACAGCAGGATTATTAGAGCGCATGGCTTTTGCGCTTGGGCGGCCTTCGAAATTAATTGCAGTTTCAACAACTTTAATCACGCTCGGAGCAAAGTTAGTTGGTAGGGCTGATATAGCTCAGCGTCTTTGCGGCTCTCTGCAGGTTGACATCAAAAAAACCAAAGATTTGCTTGGCTGGTCACCGCCGGTGAGTGTGGATGAAGGATTACGTGCGACAGCTGCACACTTCCTTAAGAAGAAATCTTGAAACATATATTTACTATGAAGCGTTTGTTTGATCTTGTATTGGTACTATTCGTTGCTATCGTATTGGCCGTGCCCATTTTAGTCGTATCGATTGTCGTTCGATTGACCTCGCCTGGGCCAGCTCTTTATTGGTCCAACCGCATGGGCAGGCGTAACTCAATCTTTAAGATGCCTAAATTTCGCACCATGCGAGTTGGAACCCCTGCTGTAGCAACCCACCTCCTTTCAGACTCTGGTAAATATTTAACTCCAGTCGGCTCATTTTTACGTAAGTCCAGCCTGGATGAATTGCCCCAGCTATGGAGTATTTTGGTTGGTGATATGAGTTTTGTGGGGCCTCGTCCAGCGCTGTTTAATCAAGATGATTTAATTACGTTGCGAACCAAATATGGAGTGGATAGGTTAGTACCGGGATTAACGGGATGGGCGCAAGTTAATGGCCGCGATGAATTATCAATCCCAATTAAAGTGCAATATGAGGTGGAGTATCTCCAAAAGCAGTCATTCTGGTTTGATCTGAAGATATTGGGCTTAACTTTTCTAAAGGTGGTTCGGCGAGCCGGAGTTTCTCATTAGTTTGGGTTTTTTGAGTGAGCTTTCTATTTTTTGCTGACTAACTTCAGATAGCAAGATAGTTACCAACTTAGCATTCATTATGCCGAGTATATTTTTAGAGCAAAATAGTTCATCTGCCTCATTTACTACAAAATTCCCTTAATTTATCTATGTAATTTATAATTAAAATCGTGCCAATTAATGCAACTAAACAGTCACTCTTAAACCTGCCTCGCTCAGTGAAGAGGGGCGTAGTAATGTACTGCGATGTCCTTATTTGCGCATTTAGTGTTTGGTTAGCTTTTGGGCTTCGCTTAGATCAGTGGGGCCATTTTCAAGGCCAGCAGTGGATGGTTCTCATTGCTGCCATTGGATTTTCATTTCCCCTCTTTATTTCTTTTGGCTTATACCGGGCTATTTTTAGATATGTTGGCTCGGCTGCACTCGCTTCAATGGCGCGCGTTTTCATCATTTACACGAGCTTATTTTTCTGCACATTTGCACTCTTTGGAGTGGATGACGTACCTCGGTCAATTGGCATCATTCAGCCAATCCTCTTATTTATCGGAATTGGAACCAGTCGATACTTTATTCGCTATTGGTTAGGCAGCATCAACAATGTTCAAAAGTCATTTCACCGAGCTCAACCTGTTGCGCTGATTTATGGCGCCGGCTCAGCAGGTCGTCAATTGGCATTGGGCATATCTAGCAATAAAGAAATGTTGGTCAAAGGTTTTATTGACGATGATGCTCATTTGCAGGGTAGTACGATTAATGGAATTTCTGTGCATCCCAATACGGGCTTGCACGACCTGATCCATCGGCTAGACATTACAGATGTGCTTCTGGCTATTCCCTCTGCTAGCCAAAATCGCAGAAGCGAAATTATCGCCTCATTAAATGGATGCGGGGTACGTGTTCGCACCTTGCCAGGACTCATTGATTTGGCCGCTGGTCGGGTCAGGATTTCAGACTTACATGATTTGGATATGAATGACTTGCTCGGAAGAGCGGTAGTTCCTCCGGAAGTTGGGCTATTAGAAAAAAATATTCGTGACCAAGTTGTTTTGGTAACTGGAGCGGGCGGCTCAATCGGTAGCGAGCTATGTCGTCAGATTATTAAATTTTCCCCTAAATCATTAATCCTGATTGATAGTAGTGAGCACTCCCTCTATTTGATTTATGAAGAATTAAAGAAGGCTATTACCGGGCTTAATGGGGGTCATTTGGCGGATGGCGGTGATGATGAAGCCCCCCTGTCTCCCCCAGTTTTGCCAATCAAGTTAGTGGCTTGCTTAGCTTCAGTTCGAGATAGCGATTTGCTGCGAAAGATCTTTAGGGCTCATCAACCATCTACAGTCTTTCATGCGGCAGCTTATAAGCATGTTCCGTTGGTGGAGCAAAATCCTGCTGAAGGTATTCGAAATAATGTGTTTGGAACATTCACCTGCGCCCAAGCGAGCCTAGAGTGTGGTGTAAGCAATTTTATTTTAGTGAGTACTGATAAGGCTGTTAGACCAACGAATATCATGGGTGCCAGCAAGCGCATTGCTGAGCTGGTTTTACAAGCAATGGCAGATATTAAAGACGATCATTCAACGAATTTTTCAATGGTGCGATTTGGTAATGTGCTGGGCTCATCGGGGTCTGTGGCACCACTTTTTAGCGCTCAAATTGCGGCAGGTGGACCGATTACTCTGACGCATTCTGAAGTGACGCGCTATTTCATGACCATTCCTGAAGCGGCGCAGTTGGTGATTCAGGCTAGTGCCATGGCTGTTGGGGGTGATGTTTTTGTATTAGACA
>Ga0364915_10525_pt1 | contig 11026 bp, 15 predicted proteins | sample ExccelJu500001D4_3_FD_206958 | JGI IMG/M metagenome (GOLD analysis project Ga0364915, IMG submission 206958) | Enriched cells from Trout Bog Lake Hypolimnion, Wisconsin, USA - BchlTB.June25.5000.01.D4 | ecosystem: Environmental > Aquatic > Freshwater > Lake > Hypolimnion/Profundal zone | place... | reverse complement strand
ACCTTCTAATTACGCCTATTTAGTATGCCAATCAATCAGCAAAACTTATCTAATTAATCCAGTAACAGTTGGCCAACAAATACATCTTGAAAACATAGTAGATGATGTCAAGAAATTTCTTGTTAAGCTTGTTGAGCAATTAGACGGCGTATTAATTTTGAATTTTGCTACTGTACATTCCATAGAAATTATGCAAAACCGCTTTCTCTTACAGAACCCTAGCGATTTAGAGTTAAAGAAATTAAGTCAAGATGTTGCCGTTAGGATTTTAAGAAAATATTCCGATAAAGATTTCTAGCCTCCCTTTTGACGTGCCCACTAATTCCGCATAGCGAGTGTAAGTATCACCTTTTAAGCCATACACCGTATAGACACATAGCAAAGTTAGTAATCTCAAAACTGCAATTGATTAAGTCCAAAAAAATTAAATTATTGGATTCTATTTTCGGATTTTAGAAGGTGAGCTGAGCTCAAAAAGAGACTTTTCCTTTTTTAAAAAATAGGAAAGATTTGATTTCATTTTCGGATTTCAGAAGTTGATTTATATAAAATGGTATTTTCATAATGCGTGTATACAATTTAATTTTCTTTTTGATCACTTGCAATCAAACCTTCGAATCACGCAATAATTAATTTGAATAACGTGTACACGCTTTTTCTTTTAGATCAAAAACGCCGCTCTCATTAATTCGATATCCGCTCGTGAGATGGCAAGCTGATTTGCAATGCTCTCCCACTGGCGAGTAATGCCCAATACTTCATCCGTAATTTGGACTGCTTGATCTACACTTAATTCGTAATACTGAGCAGTTGCAATAACACTATCCATATTGGCACGGTTATCACCCATATCTAAATTGAGAGCATGCTCAGCCTTGTCAATATTCGGGTTTAGATCAAAGGCGGGGGACAGACGCCAACCATTTGGTAACAGGATGAAGCCATGATTTCTTAAATGATCGTCTCGATTGCTGATGGCCACATTAAAAACCACCCTACGAAACAGTTGCGCCAAATCATCCTTAATCGAACCCCTGGCGCCACGAGTCATGATGAACTGAGCAATATCGAGGTAACTGGCATTATCACTAGACTCTTGTTTAAGCATCGTCATGGCCGACGCATAATGAATCCGCTGGCCGTTAACGCGATCAAAGCGCTTAACGGCAAAGGTTCTGTAGTCACTTCCAAGCTTTAGTAACCTTGCTGGCGGCATCTGGATATTGGCGCGAATTGCCAACTGATAAGCTAACATCTCCCAAGCGCCAATATCTCTGTCATCGTCTTTTGCCGGAAATTTAGCAATCCAAAGTGAACCATCCTCTTGGGTAAAATTCGCTTTTGGCCTTGCGCCACCCAGGGATGCGCCCGGCGCAACCAAGACTCGGAGCCACTTTCGCAGACTATCCAAGTCATCTATATTTTTATCACTTAGCTGCCTGGCAATATTCTCCAACTCCGCTAGCTGCGTTACAGGCGGCGCAGATAATTGATGTGAAGCTAAAAAACCATTGGCGCCAGGATGCTTAAATCGAAGTGCGCCCTGCCTAGTTTGATCTTGGACGCCAATAAGATAGTCCCACGCATATAGCGTGCGAGCCTGACGTCCTTCGTCTTTGGCTTGCATAGCCTCTCTTCGCTTCATTAAGGTTTGCCCCCAACGATCTGGCGAAGAATCTAGAAAAGACCCGAAATTACCTTGCGCAGGATTCGGATGAAAGACGGAATTATCCAAAGATAAATCAGGGTCAATATCAAAACGTTGTGGGTGCGATAGCCATACATCGTCATAATTAAAACGAACATTACCTCGGTCATGCTTCAAATAACCAACTTTGACAGGTTCTTTATCAATAAAGCCCACATCAATCCAGACCTCTAAATCAATGCTTTTAAAGTCGGCCATCATGCTTCCTTGCTTTAGCTAACTCTAAATCCTGGAGCCGACGACCCAGCAGGTCATCCTTAGCGAGCAAATTAAAGTCTTCTTGAAGTTGCAAGGCCGCCATGATCCTCAGGTAGGTACCAATGGCTACTGCAGAAAAACCTTTTTCCGCCCGATGCAACGTCATCCTAGAAATCGAAGAACGCTCAGCCAATGCTTCTGCCGATATACCTCTGCGCAAACGGGCGAGCCTAATCCGCTCTCCTAGGCCAGCTAAGATTTTCTGTTCAGACGGATAGATGGGTTGAGATTTGCTTGGCATGTATCACATTATATATAAATAATCTATTATTTGTCTATAATGTGATACATTATTTTTTAATAATTTAGTCTGCTTATATTTAAACTATCCAGTAGGTAGTAAAAAACCACACTGTAAACATTGAAACTTGACGAACATCCCCACGACTCTTACAGCGTGGACACGTATTATGGGAACTCAAACTGTGAGCAGAATGACTGCTCCCGCCATACCGATTCGAGCCCAGAAACATCAAGACAATTTAATGCTTGCTGATGAAGTTCTAGGCAATTTGGATTAAAAATGGAATTAATGAGACCGGATCTATTTCCCAAGTAAGCCAAGCGCTGTTACAAAATAACTTTATAGCCCTACCGCTTTCACTTTACAGTGGTGGTTAACCTCAGAGTCACATAATGTTGCCTCAAATAGGTAACTAACCCATAAACTATAAAATTCGCTATATTTTTCTGAATGAGATTACTTGTAAAACAGAATAGCTCAGTTCGGCGGGTTGCCAATGTAGAAATTACGCAACATGACGGATCAATTATCCTTTCCCTCGTACGCTCTGGTACCAATCAGTGTGGATGGTCGGGTGATTCAACGGGCAATGGCTTTGAAATGGTTCACTATGCCGAGCCAAAATCAAAAACCAAGCGGATCACAATCCATGCCAGTGGTCGTGTTAATTATCACATTGACGCTAATCCTGGCATTAATTTCATACCCTGTTTATTAGACCTAGTAGACGCCGTGCCAATCGCTGTCTACCTGGTACCAGAGATTGCTGCGCTTGATTCGGTGGATGACACTCAATCTGACGACCATGTCATCAACTTGGATGCTAGATTAATAGGCTCCTTTGGTTTTAAGTTTTATGCTATCCCTTTTAATATGACGCCCCTGGCCAATGAGATTTGGCGATTTATAGTTGAAGGACATTACGGCCTAGCCTGTGTTTTATTGCCAAGCCCACTAACCCTCCCTTGGCCGAGGGTACCGTTGAAGTCATTTTCTATTGTCCGTCCATCTTCGTTACTGCCACAACAGGCGACACTTGAAGATCAAGCCTTCATTCGATTTCAAGCACTCATGCATATGAATCAAGTCCGAAAGATGCTAGCATCATCCGAAATCAAAGACCAAGAGCTTGAGGAGATTGCTGATGCAATAGTCAGGAATGGAAGAGGCATTCAAGGCCCAAATAACATAGGCATCTGGGAAGTCGTTTGCAATGTACCCATGCGCACCCGCCCCGAACTCATCGTGAATTTTTCAGATACTCGCTATCATGCACAGATGATCGATATGACCCCTCTAGACAAACGCCTGGATAAGGTGCGGGTGCGATTTAAGGTATATGACCAGCAAGCTACTAGATGGGTCAAGCATCCGGTAGAAATTCTCAGGGTTTTTCTAAATGCAGAGTTGTAGGCCTATCAATAGTTGATGCTCTGCCAAATTTGTGCGCTTACTACCCCCCCTGCTTCCATCGGATTTAATCTATTCAACCAATATTTTTTTATTTATAGGGAATTAAAGGGTGTCTAAAAAAATAGAATGCTAATTCATATCAACGTGAATCATGCATTCAGCTTAGAATGGCTCTTGACCCTTAAAGCACCTTCAGACCCCGATAAATCAAAAGTGGGAGCGGTGACTTTAGTTTTACTCCAGGCAAATCAAATTGTGCGTGACCCCGCCACTATTGGCAAAACAATGAAAGCATTGGGCGCCAACAAATCAGCCAATGGACTTCTTAAGGATACAAGAGAGTGGTTGGGGCCTGTCTAAATGAGTGCTTCTACACATCAAAGACTATTTAAGTTAGCGATATATGCGGATGTGAAATCTCAGAAGCTGAATTAGCGCCTAAAAAGATAAAAATCAAGAAATCGTTCTTTTAGATATGAAGGTGGTTGGTTGGCCGAAAGGGGCGCCAAAGGTAATCTTATGTTGTGGGTGAAGGTATGGTTGCGTATTTATATTAACCTATATACAATACTATTAATCACATTGTTTAGGAGGTCATAATGGGTGCTGTTGTAGCGAATGACTTAAAGACGAAGGGCATTAAAGCTATTGAAGATGCTTTGCTAGGTCAGCTTGAAGCGCCTGTATCCGTGCGTGGGCAGGTGAAGTATGTAGTGATGAGCCAGCAACAATATCAATATCTTCGCGAGTGTGAGCTTGAAGCTGCGCTGGCTGAATCCAAAGCTGATTTAGCAGGAGGTCGCTTTGTTAAAGAAACCGTGGCACAACACATCAAGCGCCTAAAGCAAATCAATAAATCTGCACAATGACTTGGCAGTTAATTTTTACCGAGCAATACAACAGGCGCGCTGCTAAATTCTTAAAGCGTCACCCTGATGTTGAAAGTCAATACGCTAAAACATTAGAGTTGTTAGAACTCAATCCACATCACCCCTCACTACGCCTTCACGGATTGACCGGAAGACTTGATGGATTACAAAGTATCTCCATCAACCTAAAATACCGTGTCGCCATTGAAATGATCATCACTGAAAGTGAAATCATTTTGATTAATGTTGGGGATCACGATGCGGTTTATTAAGTCAGGGGGAGTAATTGGGACCATTCTCCCAGTTTGAGAAGGTGCCAACAACTGTCAAATGGGCAGTAATAGGAAATCCTAGTGCTTTGATATGCCGGTATATAGGGCAAGACTTGAACAGGCGCTTAATGACAAACGAGAAGATCAATACTTGTTAGCTATCAGCACCATACAGCATTAAGGGGACACTAAAACCACATACTGAATCTACTACTTTTAGACCGCTGCAATTAACGGCTTCATTGCCATAGGCGCAATTGCAGGATTACTCTTAAATCTCTGCTCAACTTCCCATAAATCAACGGCCTCTTGCATATGTAACCAACTCTCTGGGGTGCCACCAATCACTTTGGAAAGCCTTACAGCCATCTCGGCACTGATACCTCTTTTTTCATGCAGTATCTCTGAAACAGTTAAGCGACTAACGCCCAAATGATTAGCAAAAGCAGCTTGAGTAATGTCGAGCTCAGGCAAAATATCCTCGCGCAATATAGCGCCCGGATGAGTCGGCCTACGGTTTGGGTTTCTCAAACTTCTCATTTTCTTGTTTATTAACTTTAACTAAGGCACCCAATTTTCTAGCGCTAGGTTTGGAACCCTCTTAAACTCTCGTAAATTATTTGTCACCAGAATGAGTCCTTGGCTAATAGCGTGGGCTGCAATATGAATATCATTCTCACCGATGATTTCACCCTTCTTCTCCAAGGCTGCTTTAATTTGACCATAGTGCTGTGATGCTTTTGCGTCATAAGGGAGTACGTCAAGATGGCTAATAAACTCTTCAATCGCCTCTAAATTTTTATCCACGTTGGGACTTTTTTCTGCGCCATAAATCAGCTCAGATAAGGTAATGCTAGAAATCGCCATGCGACTCGCATTTGTATTAAAAATTTCCAGTACTTCCCTAGGTCTGCGCTTTAGAACATAAATGACAATATTGGTATCAAGCAAATACTTGAGCATTACAAGCTTTCCCTCTCAACTGGTTTTTGTACTCCGCGCTCATTCATAAAGTCATCAGACACTTCGGGCCCATTTAAGAAAAAGTTATCCCACGTATTTTCAATCGGCGTAATGATTCTCTCGCGCCCTCGAATGCGCACGATTACCTTTTTTACTTCATCAGGTAAACGCGCCTCAGCAGGCAATCTGACTGCTTGGCTTCGATTGTTGGTAAATACAGTTGTAATCGCTATAGTCATGACCTCCCCTATGTATATAGCAATAGTATATAGCATGTCACAATATGTTGTAATCATTAAAATACAGGCAATTTGTAATACAACACCCGCTAATGCCGCATATCAGGCCTGAGTATTACCTTCTAAGCCACATACCATATAGACCCATAGCAAAGTCAGTAATCTCAAAATTAGAATTTTAAAGTCCAAAAAAAAATCAACTATTGGATTCTATTTTCTGATTTCAGAAGGAAAACTGGACTCAAAAAGCAACTTTTCCCTTTTAACAAAATGCGAAAAATTTGATTTCATTTTCGGATTTCAGAAGTCAACTACTATTCGACAAAGTTTTTCAAAATACGTGTACACGCTACCTCTTGCTTTTGAAGAGGTCTCGCGCATTTAATTTACACATCGTGTCCACGCACTTTTAAAATTCTAAATGACGTCAGCACAAACCGACAGTATGTGGCGGCATTGCGAGCGCATCTACTGAACGTATTTTATTTATGCAATTAACCCAATACTTGAAGATCATCGGATGCTTTTTCACAAAGCGTGAAATTTTCTGATGTAATTACTCTTGGAGTCCATTTTTCAGGGGGCTCATCATCTAGCCTCAGATAAGAATTTCGACCATCAAAATTTGATGGAAAAACCGCTAAACACTTCTCACCAGTTTTACTTGACGGGTATATGATGCCGTCAATTCCAGCTAGATAAACCAGCTGGCCAAAGATTTGCCCATTAGCCGGTATATCAAATTGCGCTGGTTCTTTTCGCCAGTTATCAATTAAAAATGACTTTAGTAGAGGGCCTGGGCTTTTTATTAAGGTAGGTAAAGGAATGTGGAGCTGCGCAGCAGAATCTAATATAGATTGTGGCACCTTAAATTTTGAAATTAATTTAGCAAACTTGACTAGGGTAGTTTTATCCGTCAAATCAATGACGCGATCTAAGGTACCGGATACCGATACACATACAAAGGAGCTTTTATTAGTTAGAGCGATATCTTCAATTGACAAGGGGGAATTGGCAATTCCACTTCCCAGAGCTTCAACTTGCGCCGTCGCCTGACTTTGTGCCAAGTACAGTGCTTGAAAAGTTTTTAATGTGTCGCCTTGAGAAATATCTCGGCCAATATTAAATCTACCTCCCCATGATACTAAGCTCCCAAGAGTGGAAAAGGGATGCCCAGAATATTTCCATCGAGTTACCCGCTGCCAAGCTTCGATCTTATAGCCAGTAATACAGGCCTCTTGAATACTCCCTATAAGCTGGTCCTGAATTAAGTTTCGCTGGTAGGCTAGCTCTGAATAAAAATCCCATTGGTACTTAATATAAGCTTGATTGAGTTTTTTCCCTTCAATTAAGCTTTGAAGAGAACCCTCCTCCAGCAAATACTCCACCTGCTTTTCAGGCGGGAGATTTTTGGACTTTTTTACAACACCGGATCGACCCCTACGATGAAGGGCTGGCTTTCTAATGGCCAATTATCGATTCTCTTCCAAAGCGCTTTGAATAAATTTCAAAAGTTTTTTAAAGCGGCCAAATCTGATCATATCGCGTGGTGCGACATCACCCAACAGGGGATTGGGAACCTTGAACCAAAGCATGGTTTTATTTTCATCTTTAAAAAAGCCATGAACCAATGCAATGGCAGTAGCCCACTCTGTAATACGCTCCGTTAGCTCAACCGGGATTTTCTTATCAAATCGGACCGATCCAAATGGAACGCCTGAGGCAATGGAAATATCCTCTTTTGTATATCCCAAAATATCTTTTACTCGGCTGTAATTAGGTAAGCCCTTCCCTTTAAATAAGCCTAGCTCATCGGATACAGGAATGGAGCTAAATATTGAAGGGAGTGGTTTTGATGTGCTTAATTGGGTTCTCATAGGCAATCATTCTACACGATATTTCCACATTATTTCCACTATTTACCCATTTATGTCACGGGGATTCACAAAGCCATTTGAGAGCTACCCCCCTCGAAAATATTCATAACTCCTATACTCGTACCTATCCAAGATCTTTGATATTTTATTGCTCCTAAGATAGCAATTTGCAACAGTTGGGCCCAATAAAATTTCGACATGAGTATCCTGAATTGTGTTCTATTGATAACTTAAAAGTTGATCCGAGTATTGGGCGAACAGGAGAAAAATAAAGTCACACGTAGCAATTAGTATCAACAACAACTATAGTGGGAGGCTTAATCATGGGTCATTATGACCGGAAGCAGGTTTATAAAATCCGTCATCCCACCCACTTTCTTGCCCACATCTTTCTAACCCGCATATTAATAAAGCTATTTAAGCCAATTCCTTTATTTGCTAATTGCTTCATTTCTTGTAAATTAACAGCCCCAACACTCTGGGTCGTGTAAAGATAAAAATCGCGTGGATTAAATTGAATCGCGACTGAATCAGGGGCAATCTCATAAGCTAGAACGTTAGAGGTCCCGCTCAAGTTCCTATAGGGAGTCATATTTACTCAATTCCTTTAACTAATACATAAATTAAGGGTACCTACATCTTTTATTCTCTTGCAACCTATATACAAAATTCTCCAGCGGAATTGCTTGGGCAGCAAACATAGCATCTCATGGTGAAATAGAAGTCTACATGGGCTTCACCATCGATATTAAAAACTCGCCTTACCTTCCAAAGTATCAGTTCGATTGAAATAATACGTTGGATTGTTTAAATAAAGCGTGTACACGCTTTTGAATATGATCAGTCATAGAAGATCAACCATGAATTCAAAAAAGATTCCCACTAAAACAACACTTCAAGAAAATTAATTATTTTCAGATATTAAATCAATAGAAATTTATAAATCACTGCGGTCTTTATTTGAGAAATAAGGCACGACTCCTTACTGGTCATACTTTAGTAAAAGTACACTGCCAATAAAATAAAAAGAGCGATCTACATTTAAAAATCAAGAGATATTTATTTAGTACATTCAATGAGTGTATGTTTATCTCACATCGATGAAACCCTTGTAAATAAAGGCTTACATAGAATTATTTAAAAGATTAGTATGAGTTCATAAATATAAGGATGAAAGATAAATTATGAAACCTACAAAAGTTATCGCCACGCAAAAATTGTTTTCTAAAGTAGTTACTTTTATTGAACTTACTCCCAGTCAAATTATTCTGGACCCTACAATTGTTAGAAGAACAAAGCAAGCTCTACTAGAAAAACGGGCAATCAATGGTTTTCTTCGTGATGAAGTCAACCAGTTTTCATTAGTCGTAAATAACAATTTTGCCCTCGATATATTGCAATTAAATCCCCCTACCGTCACTTGTATCGATAAAAAATTGTCTTTGTATGGGCTCGTAGCAAGCTATGGTCTTATCCATCTACTCAGGGAAGTTTCCCTCGCAAGCCCTCATGAGAAAATTAACTGTTTATTGGTTGAGAGATGCAGCGATGCTGATCTAGCACACCTTTATGCCAGTGCTCAGTTAGGAAGCAACTATCTCGCTGATAACATTACTCATCAGGAATGGGATGCTGGTCGTTTGCATGATTGCTTTGACAAACGGCCTACTGATGCCCAATTTGCTCAACTCCTGAGAATGTCCATCAAGCAATTTCAAGACACAAGAGCGGCGCAAAACCGTGCCAATGCACGTGAGTAAATTAAATTGCAGTTACTATGCCCAATCCAAAGAACTGAAAATTATCTATGAGTTGATGTTTCCCGGTAGAGAATTTGAGGAATTTATCGCCCGGCCTTGGCCTGGGCCTAATTTATCGATTCATAAGGACTTTTACAGTGCCCGGGAAGCACTTCAAATTCACGAGCCTGATTTTGCACTTCGCCAATTATTGTTTTTTCTCAAGCCCTCAATTGATTTTCGCGCTTGGAAAAATTGTGCCCAAAGTATTGAGTGCATCCAAAAAGCCCTTTGTGAGCCTCAATATAAATTAAAGGAAGGGGATATTCCCTTTGGCAGTCTATTAAGAACGGCAAAAAGAATTGAAGCTCTCATTGAAGAGCATTACCCCCAAGAATCCATCGGAGAATTATTTCCGCAGTTCTATCCAACAAAATTCAGTCAAAAACTCAAGAGTAGCCAAGAATGTGATGCTAACGATAACCCAATCTACGGTAAGAGCTCATCCACCTATCCCTTGTATTCCGTCCTATTTAACAAGCAAAAGAGGCTCATTTCTGCATCTCCAATCACTGGATCAAGCAATCCCCATATCGGCACAGATCTATCCTATGCAATTTTTCTAAGCCACTTTTACTGCTGCGTAAATGAGCGCCGACAACTTCCAATTAATCGCAATCGGAATCGCGAACAAGCCTCTATCGATCGTGATATTGCCTACCAGAATCCCTATGCTTTTTTATTGCAAGCAATTGGTCTCACTCCAGATCACTCAAAACTGAAGGATATGGAACGCTTGATCCGAAACGCAAGCAAAAACTGGCTTTTCTATCCATTGGAAAAACGTGAACTTCTCGAAAAATTAATAGTCCGGCCCTATGGTCAATTTCTGCGCGCCTGTACCTTACTATTGCTCAACCCACTTTTAAAGGATCCGGCGGATCAAGAGTTAATTGACCTCAAACTCCTATTTCAATTTTTTTCTGAAATGCGCCGCAGCGGGGGGAGCTCTGGTGAAGGAAAAAGGATCCCTATTGAAGTAGATGATCATCCCTGGTTTTTACCGCCTATAGAAATAGAACCGGAAGAGGATGTCTATGGAAATCCTATCCAAGTCTTTCGACTAGAGGATGTCAGTATTAGCCCGGAACGCGCCGCAGAACTGGAGGATCTAGGTGAGCACCCATTGGAAGATAGCATGGGAGAAGTGAGCATTGAAGTCTTGTTCATCGAGGATGGAGCGGCTTCAGAGCTCAAGCTAGAAAAACATACTAGCCATACTCAACTCTTGTTGGCCACCCAAAATCAGCGACTTTCGTGGATGCAAAGCAATTGCACTGATGAAGAAATGGCTAGCCTCATGGAATTTCTTCGTAGCAAAGAGGGTTGGGCACCCATGGTCCTGCTAATGATCATTATTTTAGCCATTGATTTGGAAATGGCA
>Ga0364915_10521_pt1 | contig 11072 bp, 10 predicted proteins | sample ExccelJu500001D4_3_FD_206958 | JGI IMG/M metagenome (GOLD analysis project Ga0364915, IMG submission 206958) | Enriched cells from Trout Bog Lake Hypolimnion, Wisconsin, USA - BchlTB.June25.5000.01.D4 | ecosystem: Environmental > Aquatic > Freshwater > Lake > Hypolimnion/Profundal zone | place... | reverse complement strand
AACAACGATCAAAATTTCAAAGAAACCTGTGATCAAGTTCTTGCTGGCATAAAAGCAAATGATCAGACAGATCTCGAAGCTTTATGTCACCAACTCAAACTACCCAAAAACTTCCCTGACCTTTATAGAAAAATTTTTATGATTTACTGTGTTATTGATGAGATTGATAATTACCTCAGTAATTTATATCATACAATTTCGTCGAAAATGAATTTAGACAATCTTGCAATAAAAAAGGAATACACCAAAAAACTCGCCTTAATAGAGAACTCACCGGAGAAATTTAAAAAAAAATTGAATGACTACAAATATATCATCTATCTTTTTTTAAAATTTTCAACTAAAGTTTTTTCAATCTCTGATGAGGTAAGCCGCGATGTCGTTTGGATTACAAATAATATATCTCCTAGTGAAATTACAGGAAAATATATCCTTACAAAAAATACGGCGTTCAATATTCGAATTTATTTAAATAATAATGATCTAACTTCTGAGAATGTCAAAAATCAATGGAAGACCGTCGTTAAAGAAAGTAATAAAACTGATCAGGAGCTTGCAACCCTCTGTCTTACACGTTTTAAAGAAGGCACTCTAGATATTGCAAACGCTAACGCACTAGATTCTAAAGTTATTATCAATATTAAAGAGCTCGTAGAATTTGTTGTTATTCTCTTACTTGGAAAAGAACCAGAATTAGACAATGGATCTTTACTCGCTAATTTTATCATGCTCTACAGTGTTGTGCTAAACATTCTTCCGTTTGAGGAAGCCTTCGATGCGATGCCAATAACATCTGGAGGCGACGTTGCTATTAAACAATTTATTTCACACACAACGGGAAAACGCCTTGACTCTACTAGCTGGATAATCCCTAAACAACCTGCTGACCCAAGTTTTTACCTTCCAAGCTCGCGAGCCTATTCAGGAGCTGCAGAAATTTGGCTTAAAAAATATGATTATGTCTCAACCATAGCTTTATGGTGCTGCTTAGAAATACTCGATATCAAAAAGCCACTAAACGAAAGCGATACAGATCTTCAAAAATTAAAGGATATTTTGGACAAGTTATACAACAAGGGTATTTTAAACAATTTGCTCAACACTGGCTTGTCTTACAATCAATTAAATGATCGTCTTGGTGTCTACCTCGAAGTATACCGCGATCTTAAAGTGGTAAAAGCGGTCAATCAATCCTTTAAAACACTTAAAAGTCAAAAAGAACCGGACAAAAAGTATGCTTCATACGAGGAAATAAAAGTGGAACTAAATCAAGAATGTGAAAATAATTTTTTAACACCAAAAACCTTCACATTGTTCGCAGAAACTTACATGAATCATTATTTTGATGAAGCTAGAATCGCCCTTGATCAATGGGCGATTAATTACATGGCCTCTCTGTATCCATTACAGATCAGCAATAGTACGCAGGAATCCAGCACAACAACGACTACTACAAGTACTTCAGCACCCAGGAAGGACAACCGCCAAAGCGCCTCCCGAAGCCAAAATACCGAAACCAACCAACCCTTGAGCTCAGTTAGCTCCTAAAGCATCAGAAACTTCAGTCAGTTCGTTTACTGATCACGGCTTCTTCAATATTATTTTTATTACTTATCAGCTTGCTTTTGCCTTTTGCGTTTGGAAGGAAAAATAATGTCATCATCCTTTTGAGGAGCTGCGCTAGCATACTTAAGTGCAGCGCGCTTCTGTTTCACAGCGGCAAGCACGATATCCCAGTCTTGCCGAAGAGCTAAGCAAGCATACTGAAGTGCATTGCCATTCTGGTTCACTGCAGCAAGCACGACATCTTTGTCTTCACAAAAAACTCTACTAGCATATATGAAACGGGCATCCTTAAGCACATCGCCATTCTGATTCACCGCGGCAAGCATAACAACCTTGTCTGCCTGAAGAGCTGCACTAGCATAAATAAACGCACAACCATTTTGCTTTACAGCAAGAAGCACAAGATCCCGGTCTTTCCGAAGAGCTGCACTAGCATACTTAAGCGCACAGCCATTCTGCTTCACAGCGGTAAGCACGACATCCTTATCATCCTGAAGTTCTGTACTAGCCCACTCAAGCGCAAGGCCATTCCGATTCACAGCAACAAGCATGAAATTTCTGTCTTTCCGAAAGATTGCATTAGCAAACTTAAGCGCATCGCCATCCTCTTTCACAGCGGCAAGCACGACCTCTCTATCCTTTTGAAAAATTGCGTTAGCACGTCCAAGCACACGTACATTTTGTTTCACAGCGGCAAGCATGAAACTTCTATCCTCCAGAAAGGGTGCACTAACATGCTCAAACACACTGGCTAGCTCAGACCAGTTCCTCTGTTGCAAAGCGGCAAGCACGACATCCCTATCGTTTCGAAGAGCTTCACTGGCATACTTAAGCGCACATCCATTCTGTTTCACAGCACCAAGCACGATATCTTTGTCGTTTTGAAAAGCCGGATCAACGTACTTAAGACTCTCACCATAATCGCGAACCCGAACAAAGACATCTCCTTTATAACCAACAGCTTGATAGATCGCTGCGTCTGATGCATCCGGTTCTAGCTTGTCTAACATTTTTGGTTTAACGCCTTTATGTCCTTTAAAGAGATGTTTCATCGTATTCATACTTTTTCGCATGTAAGCAACCAAAAGTTGTGTGTCTGTAAAAATAGATGCAGCAAACACTTCAGTGCCAATGCGATTCCAATCTTTACACACAAACAAAACAGTTTGTTTATCTTTGTCTAAACTGATAAAGGAAAATATTTTTTTAAGAAATTCGTAGGAAATTTTTGAAAACAAATGACCGTCATCAACTTGAGTGTTAGAATTAACAGGTAGATTTATATTCCGTAAACTCCTTTCCATTGGCCGGCGTGCCTCTTGAAGCGGGTGAACATTAGCATTAATAGTAAAATTTGTATTCATCGCAATTCTTTCAAGTAATCGTGTTGTTATGGCCTTGTCCACATTCTCTAAGCGCAAAATTAACACCCTATTCCAAGGCTTGCTCCCAAGATCGTGCCCATCATAGACTCGCCTATAACGGCTTCGTCAACATTGTTTGTGTCTTTACCATCCTCATTAATGAAGCGACCGTGAAAAGCATCGGCACTGTGAAAAACATCGGCCAGGAGCATCTCCTTAAATGAATCAAAAAATCGAACAGGTCCACAGCCATTTTTAGAGATACATTCTCCATTTTCTAAATGCACGAAATAGTGCATACCTGACCAAAGACTCTCTTCGCGCAACCAGGGAACAGTCGGCTTCCAAATTTTATAACAAGTATAGGGCCTATGCTCTTTTTCAAAACCTACTTTTTTAATTTCCGGAGTTTCAGTTTCTTCAAAAGTACCAGGCTTCCCTGTCACCAGGTAATGGGCGTATCCCTCGCAGTCTGCCGGTTGGCGCACACCCTTAGGAGCTTTAGGCCACGGTTGCTGATACCTTGTCCAAAATAGCTCTTTTAATTGCTCCACTTCTTCCGGACTTAAATCTTTCTCTACTTCTACCGTGGAAGATTCCGTTGCATCAGCAGGTGATGATTTCTGAAGGGAAAGCTCGGTTTTGGAGGTAAAATCGGTAGTTCGGTGCTCTGCCATCGATTCTTGCGCCGGAAGGGAATTAGCCTGCGTAGCAAATTCTTTACTGGAAATTTCCTTGATCTTTTCTTCTCTCTGAACCTGGTTCCGTGAACTTACCTTTGTCGGGAAGGATAAGCGATCCTGCGAAGGCTTTGCAGGTAAATTTCCAGGTGATAAAGACATATTGTTGAGATCCATAATTGATCCTCTCCGATGCTAGTATAACATAAAACGGAAAAAGCAATCAAATCGCTCTAAATTTTCTAAATTTTCCGAGACCGTGACCGAGACCGATTTCCTGCATCAAAATTCGGTCTCGGTCACGGTCTCGGTCTCGATCTCGGAAAACTTTAACCTCTCACTTTTAACCTGATCGACAATTTAGACTTGATCAAAAATTGAACGCATGATACGCTTATTCTTCAATAATACCAATGGGAGAATGTCATGTCCAAAGTCTGTCAAGTTACGGGTAAACGGCCGGTTCGCGGCTACAAATATGCCATCCGTGGGATTGCCAAGAAGAAAAAAGGGATCGGGCTTAAGGTAACAGGAAAAACAAAAAGACGCTTCCTGCCTAATCTTCTAAAGAAGAGGATCTGGTTTGCCGATGAAAAGCGCTTCGTCTCCCTGCGCATCTCCACGTCTGCTTTACGCACCATTGATAAGTTGGGCATTACCCCAATCATCCGTGATTTGCGCGCACGCGGCGTTACTGTATAAGAAATTGAGGCTCATTCTTATTTTTCGAACTCCGCTAATAAATCAGCAGGGAGTGGGTCATCAAAATCTTTGCCAATTTTTATTTTCCCTTTAAGGACACCGAATTGCCGCTTGGGCTTGGGACTGATCGGACCCAGTTTAGCCACCGGTTTTCCAGCCATAGCAATCAAGATCTCATGGCCCTGCATTACCATGTTTACAAGTTTCGAAAAATGTTTTTTTGACGCGTTTACACTAAAAAATTTCATATATACTTCCTTACGAAGTACTCTTAACTAAACCTAGCCTAATCCATCGCTAGTTTTTTTTCATCTGCTCTTTTAACCCAAGTTCCTTTTGGGTGTAATTAAAAGTGAGGGCTTAAAGTTTTCCGAGACCGAGACCGAGACCGTGACCGAGACCGATTCCTTGCATCAAAATTCGGTCACGGTCTCGGTCTCGGTCTCGGAAAACTTTAACCCTCATTTTTAATTGCACCTTTCCTTTGGCCCCTTCCTTCTTTTATTTTAGCGGAAGCCATTTCTCGTTAACGTTAAACCTTTTGGTGACATGCTTACGCCTTTCTTTTTCGATAAGGTCATCATTGGACGCGCTTTTAATTTTTTTTTCGAGTTCTTTCTTAAACTGGTCGACATTTTCCTTAATTTTTTTTATTTTTTCCCATTCTTCACTGCTTAATTGGGCGGGATTTTCCTTAAATTTTTTGATTTCATTTTTGGTGATTTTTTCTTTTCCATACAAATTAAAGCCTTCTTTCAATAGGTAAGCAAGGTCAACATGCAAGGCGGCAATCAGCTGTTTGCGCAGCGCTATTTCGCCTGCACTTAGTGCTGGCGAGGTTGATGCCTTGGATGCAGGCACAGCCTCAAGAAGCCTGGTTTTATCAATCTTGCGCAGCCCCTCCGCAAGAGCTTCCTCAACTTTGGTATAATTTGTCTTAGCCATAAAAATGCACCTCCCTCTTTTATTATAATCTTTTCTAGTATATACACAAAATAGCAAGGTATTTGATACTGCAAAAGGGGGCTCAATGGAAGAAGTAAGCGTAGATCTTGTGGTTATCGGCTCAGGGCCTGCGGGTCAAAAAGCAGCCATTCAAGCAGCAAAGTTGGGCAAAAAAGTGGTTGTTGTCGAGCGATTGCCGGATCCGGGAGGAAGCTGCCTGTTTTCCGGCACAATTCCTTCAAAAACGCTTCGTGAAGCTATTCTGGATATTACACGCTTTTATGATAGGAATTTTTGTCCTATTGATTATCAGATTGGCGAGATGACGATAACGAGCATCAATAGTCGTTTAAACAAGGTTATTGATGAAGAAAAAAATATGGTTTACCGGCAGTTTAAAAAAAATAATATCCGCTTAATCTTTGGCTCGGCGCATTTTGAAAACCCTCGCATGCTGATTTTGGTAGACGCCGATTACCGGCTGCTTTATCAAATCAAAAGCGAATTTTTTATCATCGCATCCGGATCAAATCCTCGCAACCCCCTAAATGTCCCTTTTGATGATGAGGTAATTTTAGATTCTACTCGCCTATTAAAATTAACGAAAGTACCAAAAAATATGATTGTCTTGGGGGGAGGAATCATCGGATCTGAATATGCGAGTTTTTTTTCTGCACTGGGAACAGAAGTGACCATTATTGATAAAAAAGAGCATATCCTGCCGATGCTCGATGGGGAAATCGGTATCCAGCTTCAGACAGCATTGACAGATATCGGATTGCGTTTTCTGGGAAGGAAAGAGCCGGAGGAAATTTGTCGAAAAGGCGATAAGGCTTATGTTAAATTTACTGATGGTTCTAATCTCGAAGGCGAAGCTCTTCTCTACGCCTTAGGGCGGGTAGCTAATGTCGATGGCATGCATCTTGAAAACATAGGTATTCAGATTAACGAAAAAGGATATATCCCGGTTAATGCGCTCTTTCAGACTATCATACCTACTATTTACGCCGTCGGAGATGTCATTGGGGGTCCTTCGCTGGCATCGACAAGCATGGAGCAAGGCAGGCTTGCCGCTCTTCATTTATGCAAAGAAGAGACGCACCACTTCCCTTCCTTATATCCTATCGGCATCTATACAATCCCTGAGATCTCTAGCTGCGGGTATACAGAGGAAGAACTGCAAAGGTTAGGATTCCATTATGAAGTTGGGCGCGCCTATTATTACGAGATCGCCCGCAGTCATATCGTTGGAAGCAATACGGGCATGTTTAAAATTCTCTTTCATGCTGAAACCTTAGAAATTTTGGGAGTTCATGTTATAGGACGCAGTGCAACCGAAGTGATCCATATAGGACTGCTTGCCATCAGTTTCCATGCTAAAATCAACTATTTTATCGATCAGGTATTCAATTATCCGACTTTTGCCGAAGGTTATCGCGTTGCGGCCCTCAATGGCTTCAACAAAATTAAAAATAAATACAAAATTTAGAGGTTGTAAATGCTAAGGCTTTCATTATTTTTCCTGCTATTTGCTTTTGCAACTCTTACTGCTGAACCTTATCCAGAGCAGTTTTTTACAGGGGATCAGCCGGTATACTGCTGTGAACTTGAAAAAAAGGATTCCTGGGGGAATATTTTTGCTTTGGGTCCTGAATTTTATTATGTAAAGCGCACAAGAAAAGGAGGAACCAGACAGACGGGGACACCAGTGGGCATCAGATTCAATTACGACCACATCAAACGCTATAAAATTTATTACGGCATGCAAGCTTTTTATGGGAACGGCATCTTGAAAGGAAGAACGGGCGACGAGGACAAAATTCGGTCGCGATTAACCGATGAACAGGTGGAGGGTTATCTTGGATACACTTTTGCTTATAAATATTCCCCTTACTTTTCTTTTACCCCTTTTATCGGCGGAGGATATTTTCGTGAAACAAATAGCTTCCATCCCCCCACGCCGATCAAAGTCAGGATGACAACAGATTTTTTTTATGCAGCTTATGGATTTCTCTCCAGTATAAAATTTAACTGCTGGAGTCTTGGGCTTAATGCACGCTTTCGGACACCCTGGGATATAAAGTGCAAAATCTCTGATAGTGAGCAAGACGAAAAGATCACGCAGCTTGTTGAAGACCGCCTGCAGTACCGCATTGAACTCCCCATTGGCTATTCTCAATCTTTTTTATGCAATTTATTTACTTTAAGGCTTGTCCCGTTTTATGAATCTAGGGTATATGGAGGACGAGAGAATTATCCTTATGATTTCTTTGAAACAACATACAGAATCTATGGAGCGAATTTACAACTGGTCTACGAATTTTAGAAGAGTTAAGAAGGATGAACAAGTTAGAAGAAAAATTTATTTCTAGAAAAGACCCTTTCCTTTACGATACTGGTTCGATTGAAGATCTGCAATGGGAGGAGGCAAAAGATGGAAATCTTATAAAAAATTATTTTGCCCCCCTGATAAAGAATGGAATCCACCATTACATTGAGAACATTCATGCCCGCATGGCTATACTCCGCCTGGATTCAGCATTTCTTCCTTTGCTGATTATTGATGATTCTTATGAAAATTCTTATGTATGTTCTCCTTATGGGCATTATATCACGTGGGGTCTCGAATTACTTGGCCGCATAGACAATCAAGGCGTAAAAAAAATCGGTAGCGCTGCCTTAAAATCTTTAGGGAAGGTTCTAAAAGCAGGAAAAATTAACAAAATTATTTACGTTAACCATTGGTTATTTTCCACAGACCTTTATTCAGAAGCGATCGCATTTGAAGAGGTTCAGCGCATCACAACATTTTTGCGGACAAAATTTCCTCAGCACGCCATTGCATTTCGTTCTATTAATGAAAAAACCACTAGTAATTTACGCAATATTTTGAAAAAATGCAACTTTAGCTTCATTCGCAGCCGTTGTATTTACGTCAGTGACGCTGCTGATAATTCCCTTTTTGAAACGCGCATCATCAAGAGCGATCTCAAGGTGTGGAAAGAGAGCGATTATGAAGTCGTTGAAGGAAAAGATCTTGTTGCAAAAGATGATGAACGCATTTTAGAATTATACAACATGCTGCAAATTCATCAGCATTCTATGCTGAATCCCAATATAAACCTGCGCTTTATTCAACTGCTGCGGCAGCAAGGAAATCTACAGATTAAGGCATTACGAAAAAATGGCATTATTGAAGGATTTGTCGGTTATATTGAACGCAACCAGATCCTTTTATGCCCTTTTATTGGCTATGATAAAAATCATCAAGAAAAAACACGCATTTACCGACTCTTATCCATACTGCTTCTCCTCGAAGCAAGGAAAAAAAATGAACTTTTTCATCAAAGTGCCGGTGCCTCTTTTTATAAAACTATCCGACGCGCCAAAAGTTGTCAGGAGTATTTAGCTGTCTGTACATCCCATTTACCTCCCAAGCAAAAAATGGTATGGACGTTCCTGCGTTTGGCAGTGAATACTTTTGCCGCTCCATTTATGAAAAAATATTGAGGGAATGATATTATGTGGGGAAAGCCAAAAACAATATTAATTACAGGCGCTGCCGGCTTCATCGGATTTCATCTTGCGCGCTATCTTCATGCCCGGGGCGATACTGTATTCGGGGTTGATAATTTTAATAATTATTACTCAATAGATCTCAAACGGCGGCGCGCTAAAGAACTATCTCCTTTAGGTATCCCTATTACAGAAGGCGATATCTGTGATCTTCCGCTGCTTGACAACCTCGTCAAACAAAACAAAATTACCCATATTGCCCACCTGGCAGCCCAGGCCGGAGTACGCCACTCTCTTGTTAATCCTCAGGCCTATATCGAGACTAATATTACAGGATTTTTAAATATGTTAGAATTGTGCCGAAAGCACCCGGCGATTAAACTGACCTATGCCTCTTCCTCTTCGGTTTACGGAACCAATACGAAAATCCCCTTTTCCACCGACGATCCGACCGACCATCCAGCCAGCCTTTATGGGGCGACCAAAAAATCAAATGAAGTGATGGCATATGCCTACCATCACTTATTTGGCATTTCCGTGACAGGACTGCGTTTTTTTACTGTATATGGCCCTTGGGGGCGTCCTGATATGGCCTATTATATTTTTGCAAAAGCGATAATGGAAGGAAAGGCAATTACTGTCTATAATTATGGAAAGATGCAACGCGATTTTACTTACATTGATGATATTGTGGAAGGAACAGCAGCGGCTATTGATCGCGGCGATGCTTGCGAACTGTATAATTTGGGCAGCAGCAATCCCGAACCTCTCTCCGCATTAATTAAGGCTTTAGAAGAAAAAATCGGAAAAAAAGCGATACTGGAGCACTTACCGATGCAAGCAGGTGATGTAGAAATGACCTATGCCGATATGCGCCGCACGCAACGCATGCTGGGATTTACCGCCACAATCCCCTTAAAAGAAGGGATCTCGCACTTTGTCGATTGGCTAATGCAAATCTGAAAATCACGCACAATGCTTTTGCTGGGGTGCAATTAAAAAAGTTTTTCCGAGACCGTGACCGAGACCGAGACCGAGACCGATTTCTTGCATCAAAATTCGGTCTCGGTCACGGTCACGGTCTCGGTCTCGGAAAACTTGAACCTCTTTTAATTACACCCAGCTCCAAGATTAACTCTAAAAACTATTTGCAAAAAAATCCTGATCTTGTCTTAATGAATTTGCAAATCCCTAACTTGAGGTTTTTATGAATTATGCAAGTTTCAAAGATGCCTTTACTACAACTACCAGTAAGATAATTGCCTATGCTATTCCAGACACACCAACGATAGCTGCAATCGCCGGCGCTGCCGGCTGGGCCGCCAACAGATATTATGATACTTTTGGAAGAGGTGTTGTTGCTAATTCGACAATAAAAACAACGCAAACTGCATTCAAAGAACTTACACGGCCTTTATTTGGACTTTTTACCACAAAAACGACAGCGGAAACTGCAGCAGAATTTTCTGCAACAGTGCTAAAGCCTATTTTCGCACTGCTTCCTATGAAATTTGTTCCTGAGACAGCCCCTATCGCTGCAAAAAGTGCTGGAATAGGCGCAACAATCGCCACAAGCGCAACACTCAATTTTTTATCTAGAAATTTTTTTAAACCTAAAATTTCAAAAGCCTCCATCGAAGAGTTTGCCGAAAATTTAAGAAAAATTAACTGGCCTTTTACTGAAGACAGCGACGACTTAAACGTGCTCAGCGAAGAGACAGAACCAAAAGTACAACAAATAGATGAAAAGCCGATAGTGCTTGAGGAAAGCGAGAAAAATAAAACCGCTGAACCTGTAGTCGCTTAAACCTAGAAACGGCAGTTTAAGGCGATAAATTGACGCAATCTTTTGAGCCATAATCGCTTTTGATGGGGGCCGCCTTCACCTTTTGGGAATGTTCGGCCCCCATCAAAAGCGATTCTGACTCAAAATCTTGCATCACTTTATCGCCTTAAACTGCCGTTTCCAGGTTGAAGCTGGTAAACGGAGTGAATGTATAAGCATGACCAAGCGAAATAAGTTGCGTGTAGTCGCTATTGTGCAGGCGCGCATGGGTGCTTCGCGGCTTCCAGGGAAGCCGATGAAACAAGTGTTGGGCAAGCCGTTGTTAGGCTTTTTGCTGGAGCGGCTACAGTATGCTGCCACGCTAGACGAGATCGTTATAGCGACAACGACAGAAGGTCAAGACCAGGAAATTGCTGATTTTTGCCTGGCTGCCGGCGCAGCTTGTTTTAAAGGGAGCGAACAGGATGTGCTCGATCGCTATTATCAGGCAGCTAAGGCATTTAAAGCAGACGT
>Ga0364915_10515_pt1 | contig 11148 bp, 9 predicted proteins | sample ExccelJu500001D4_3_FD_206958 | JGI IMG/M metagenome (GOLD analysis project Ga0364915, IMG submission 206958) | Enriched cells from Trout Bog Lake Hypolimnion, Wisconsin, USA - BchlTB.June25.5000.01.D4 | ecosystem: Environmental > Aquatic > Freshwater > Lake > Hypolimnion/Profundal zone | place... | reverse complement strand
ATCGAGAGGGGCGGAATGCCTGACATCGCGAGGGCTCCAATAAGGAAGAGCCAATGTGTTTTGGTAAAAATTTTCGACAGTCCTCCCATTTTTCCCATTTCTGTTGTATGGTGGAGCATATGTACGACATTTCCTGCAGAGAGAAAGAGGAGGCCTTTGACAAAGGCATGCATGGTGAGGTGGAACATTGCGGAATAGAAAGCGCCTATTCCACAGGCAAGAAACATCAGGCCTAGCTGACTGATTGTCGAATAAGCAAGAACTCGTTTGAGGTCTGTTTGAGCAATGGCGCACAAGGCGGAAAATAGGGATGTGACGCCGCCTATGACTCCAATGACTTGCATAGTCGTCGGTGCGAGCATAAATACTGGATGCAGGCGTACTACCAGGTAGACTCCGGCTGTGACCATTGTTGCTGCATGGATGAGGGCAGAAACGGGTGTGGGGCCTTCCATAGCATCGGGAAGCCAGGTGTGGAGCGGCAGTTGTGCTGATTTTCCTATGGCGCCGACAAAGTAAAGAAGGGTAAGGAGGGTCAGCAGCGGCGCACCCGCAGCAAATTCTTGTGTAGCGCGTCTGGAAATTTCTACAATATCGCCGGTTCCAAAGATGTAAAAAGTAAGAAGCAAGCCTAGCAGAAAGCCGAAGTCTCCAATTCTATTGATCACAAATGCTTTGGTAGCGGCTTCTGCTGCTGCCGGGCGCTGATACCAGTAGCCGATGAGCAGGTAGGAAGCGAGTCCGACCCCTTCCCATCCGACAAAAAGCAGGAGGAGATCTCCGGCAAGGACTAACAGCAGCATGGCGAAAACAAAGAAGTTTAAGCAGGCGAAATAGCGTGCAAAATCCTCTTCGTATTCGATATAGCCTATGGAGTAAACATGGATGAGAAAACCAATACCTGTGATAATTAGTGTCATCACAAGGGATAAGGGATCGGCATGAAGATTGAAACTGGCATAAACGCCTTCGACAGGAATCCATTGGAAGAGTGTAAAGTTTAATGATTCTATTGTTGAATCTGTTTCGGCATAAAGAAGGGAGGCGAAGCAGATAAATGAAATAAAAATTGTTGAACAGGCAATGATACCGGTCAAGCGGCGTCCAATAGAACGCGATGCCGCCATCAATAGGAGAAAACTGGCAAGCGGCAGAAAAAGTCCGAGGTAGATAATTTCGTGCACATTAACCTCTTAGTACATTGTATTGGTCGAGATCGACAATCTGTTTTGAGCGGAAAAGATTAATGATGATAGCCAATCCTACAGCTGCTTCAGCGGCTGCAACGACAAGGACAAAGAAGACCCAAATCAATCCTGTCTGGTTTTCCCAGTGGCGTGCAAAGCTGACAAAAAGCAGGTTTGCTGCGTTGAGCATCAATTCGATAGATAAGAAGAAAATCAGGGTGTTGCGCATGGCGAGTACACCGATGATGCCTATGGCAAACATCGCCATGCTGATAAAGATGAAGAGGGTTATGTCCATTATGTTTCCCTTTTTCCTATGTATAAAGCGCCGACGACGGCGACCAAAAAGAGTAAGATTACCGCTTCAAAAGGAAAGAAGAAGTCTATGTAGAGTGCCTGGCCTAATTGTTGAACTGAGCCAAATCCTTCGATTGTGTCAGCTTTTGCAGGGGTGATGTCTAGCAACTGTTTTCCCAGAAAACTCACCGTTAACAGAATTGCTGTGGCAGCGGCAATTAATAGCAGGGGAGCGCTTTTGGCTTGAAGCTGGGAAATTTGCTGATAGGCGTCCTGGAAGAGAACAATCACAAACATGAAAATAACAAGAATTGCCCCTGCATAGATCAATACCTGCATGACGGCGATAAACTGAGCGGAAAGCTGTAGATAAAGTGCTGACAGTGATAGAAGGGTCAGCAGAAAAAAAAGGCTGGAATGTACGGGTTTTCTGGCTAAAATGACCCCTAGAGAGGCCATGATTAAAATTATGCCAAGGATGTATTGTGCTAGCAAGTTAAATCTCCCTTTGAGGGTCACGGCCTGAGTCGCCCGGATTTTTTTCTGTCAGCATTTCTTTGGTGTAAATTAAAGATTCCCGTGTATAGCCTGACAGTTCATAATCGTTTCCCAGGATGATTGCTCCTGTAGGGCAAGCTTCTTCGCAATAACCGCAATAGATGCAGCGCAACATGTTAATTTGAAAATCGGAAGCATAGCGTTCACCATGTGAGTGGGGGGCCTCGGGATTGTTTGCTGCGGGTTTTACATAGATTGCCTGCGAGGGACAGACAATAGCGCATAATTCGCAGCCTACACAGCGTTCAGCGCCATCTTCCCATTTGGTTAAATAGTGGCGTCCGCGTGAGCGGGGAGGCAGTTTGCGTTTTTCTTCCGGGTAGCGCAGAGTTACAGGACGTTTGCAGGCATATTTCAGCACGATGAAAAGTCCGCGTAGCAGGGCTAATATTCTGAACAGTTTTTTTTTCATGTTATCCCAAAGTAAAATAGGCGGTAATGATCAAATTAAGGATCGCTATTGGAATGAGGACTTTCCAACTGAAACTCATGAGCTGGTCGTAGCGAAAGCGGGCCATTGTGGCTCGCACCCACATGAAAAAGAAGACAAATAGGGCAATTTTACCAAGGAACCACACTACCGGAATATTGCCAGGGCCATGCCATCCACCCAGGAAGAGTGTGACAGCAATGGCGGAGACAGCGAGGATGTTGACATACTCGGCAAGAAAAAACATCGCAAATTTCATTCCACCATATTCGGTATGATACCCTGCAGTCAATTCTTGTTCTGCTTCCGGCAAATCAAAAGGCGCGCGGTTGGTTTCAGCAAATGCTGTAATGACGTAGATGAGGAATCCTATGGGATTGGTCCAGATGAACCAGTGGGCGCGTTGTGCTTCAACAATTTCTGGCAAGCTTAGTGTCTGGGCGGCAAGGGCGACGGTCAAAAGGGAGATGCCCATCGGTATTTCGTAGCTGATCATTTGTCCGGTACCGCGTAGGCCTCCAAGCAGTGAGTAGCGATTGTTAGAGGCCCAGCCGGCTAAGACAACTCCATAGACCGCTAAGGAGGAAATGGCAAGCAGGAAGAGTATTCCGGCATTGACATCGGCAATGCGTAAGGTTATGGAGCGTCCTCCTAATTGTATGGTATCGCCAAAGGGGATTAGGACGAAGACGAATAATGCTGTAAAAAGGGAAATACTTGGCGCAAGCCAGTAGGTGAATTTTTCGACGCCAAGTGGTTGGAATCTTTCTTTGCATAGAAGTTTTATGCCATCTGCAATAGGCTGCAGAAGTCCTAGAGGGCCGACGCGGTTGGGTCCCAAGCGCAGCTGCATCCGGGCCATCAGCACCCGTTCGCATAGTGTCATGTAGGCGGCAGCGCCCATTAGCAGTAAGATGAGAATCAGCCCTTTAATCAGAACTTCCATGGCATCTGCCATCATGATTTTATCTTCCTTATGGTGATAGGGAGTCCATTGAAGAGGTCATTTCCCAGGTTATGAACAGGCATTTCATCAAATCCAAGCGGAAGGACAATAGTGCCGGCAGCAACGCCTCTATCCCATTTGATTGTTGCGGGAATCGATTGATGATGGGCGCTTAGAAGCACTTGCTCGCCATCTTGAATGCCTCGTTTTTCCCCTTCAAGAGGATGCAGGCGCGCTCGCGGCTCCTTAGCCAATTGCACAACATGGGAGTTATGCTGCATTCTCACCCCATGATCGAAAAGAGGGTGGGAAAAAGTTGCGAGCAAATTTTTGTCTTCCCATTTTTTTCCTTCAGGGTTTTGATCGCTGACGATTGTGTTTTGCTTTCTACCTGTCATATTTTTCAAGTGGTGAGGATAGGGAGTGAGGTTAATCTGCAGTTTGCGAGCGATGCGTGTGAAAATTGACGCATCGCTATAAGAAGAGTTAGGAATCTCTTTTCCAGGCAAAAGTTTTTGTACGCGTCCTTCGATGTTGAGGAAGCTGCCCTCTTTTTCGATAAAGCATAGTGAGGGAAGGACGAGATCTGCCTGCTGTGCTGTTGTCGTCAAAAAGAGATCCTGGACGACGAGAAAGTTTAATTTTGCTCGTGCTGCAAGCCAAAGTTCTGACGCGATGCAGGCTGCCGGATTTGCTCCGGCAACATATAAGAAATCCCATCCATCGCGCGCTGCGCTTTCCAGTATCTGTATCGTATTTAATCCGGGAGTGCTCAGTCGTTCGCCAAATGGTCCCAGATCCGGCCTCATTCCTGCTAGACGCGCTCCGGTACTATTTCCGCGACCCTCTAGAATGTTGAGGCTCACCCTCGCCTGACGTAACGGTGCTAATTTTGATAAGATTGCTTTTCGATGGGGGTTTGTGAGGTATTGCCTTCCAACGAAAAGGGCGCCTTTTTTTCCTGAGGAGGCAAGCTCTTGTAAGCGCGGCATGTTTTGTGCAAGTATGTCGAGTTCATCGCCTGGAGCATGAAGAATGGTTTCAGTGAGATGGGGAGCAATTTCCGGAGCAAAATGTCCAAGAAAAATCACGACAGCGCCGCGATTAATCGCCTGTTTTAGACGGAGCCAGATGACAGGAAACTCTTCAGTAAGATCGATGCCGCAGAGGATGGCGAATGAAAGTTCTTCGCATTCGCCGATCGTTATTTCCATGCCGGGAGCTAATCCTTCTTCGTCGAGAGAGAGAAGCGGGATGTCTGGTCCTACTCTATGGTCGACATGGTTGACTCCGGCGCCTTCCCGCATCAGTTTTTGAAAGAGGTAATTTTCTTCGACGGTCAGTGGATTTCCTCCCAATCCGGCGAGTTTTCCCTTTGGTTTAGCTTCTTTGATTTTAGCTGCAACAAGCGAAAGGGCTTCTTCCCAGTTGCAGGGTTCGAGGATTCCTGAGCGGCGAATCAGAGGTTTTTTCAGGCGGTCGGGGTGTTCTGCAAACTCATAGCCGAACCACCCCTTATCGCATAGCCAAACATCGTTGACCTCGCGATTGGTGCATGAACGTGTCCGCATGATTTCACCATCGCGAGAGTCGAGTGTGAGGCTGCAGCCAACAGGGCATAGGGTGCATGTGCTATTTGTGGAGTCATTATCCCACGGGCGGGCACGGAATCGATAAACTTCGCTTGTCAGTGCACCGACGGGGCAGATCATGATGGTATTGCCAATAAATTTTGAGGCTGCCGGCCCTCCGTCGGGAGTGCCCACTTCAGTTTTATATCCGCGTTCGATAAATTCAAGAGCATGATCTCCGGCAATAAGGTCTCCAAAGCGTGTGCATCGGGCACAGGTGATGCAGCGTTCGCGATCCAACATGAGCACAGGACCGAGCGGCAGCGGTTTCTTGAAATGGCGTTTCTCTTCAAAAAATTGGCTTTTTCCAGGACCAAATTTCAAGGTCTGGTCTTGTAAAGGACATTCGCCTCCGCGGTCGCAAATGGGACAATCAAGAGGATGGTTGATAAGCAGTAATTCCAAAATGCCTTGCCGTCCTTCAATAGCCATTTGACTTTGCGTGTTGACATTCATTCCTTCAGTTGCTTCAAGCGTGCAGGATGTTTGCAGTTTGCCCATTTTTTCAACTTCGACTAAACAGACGCGGCAGGCGCCAAATGGAGGCATGCGATCATGGTAGCAAAAGATAGGAACATCAATGGCAAGCTGTTGGGCGGCGTGATAGACCGTGGTGCCTTTAGGAACGGTTAGGGACTGTCCATCAATGGTCAAGTGTATCATTTTCCGACCTGCAAGTAGGGATAAGAGACTTTCATTTGCGGAGGCTGATTTGCAGTCGGATTGCGATTGATGTAGGCTTCAAATTCGTTTTTAAAATTATTGATTGCGCTCATGATGGGCGGGGCAGCCCCAACGGCCAATGGGCAGAAGGAGTTGGTTTCCATTTGATGACAAATGTGTCCGATCTGTTTTAGATCTCCCACAGTGCCGCCACCAGCTTCAATACGTGCTAATATTTGCACTACCCAGCGAGTGCCTTCGCGACAAGGGGTGCATTTCCCGCACGACTCATTTTGGTAGAATTGCATCAGGCGATGGGCCACTTTTACTATGTCGGCAGTGTCATCTAAAACGATGATGGAAGCAGTGCCGAGGGCTGATTGCCGTTCTGTTAAAGATTCATAGTCCATGGAGATATCAAGATCGCGTTCTGTCAAGAGAGCACAGGAGGATCCGCCTGGATAGCAGGCTTTAAACTTTCTGCCTGGCAGCATGCCGCCGGCCGCATCGAAGACTTCACGCAAAGTAATTCCCAGGGGGAATTCGTAGCATCCTGGACGTTGAATCTGACCGCTAACCTGGAAGATTTTTGTTCCCGTATTCTTTGGTTTTCCTATTTTCTGGTACCAGTCGGCGCCGCGGTTGACAATATGAACAACATTACACAAAGTTTCCACGTTATTGATAACAGTAGGCTTGTTGTAAAGTCCGGCAACGGCAGGAAAAGGAGGTTTTAAACGCGGTGTTGCGCGATAGCCTTCCAGGGAATTTAGTAGAGCCGTTTCCTCGCCTGCAATGTAGGCACCGGCTCCCGGGTGAACGATGATCTCCAGGGAAAATGGTGAACCAAAGATGTTTCTTCCGAGGTATCCGCATTCTTTTGCTTGTTCCACAGCTCTTTGCAGTTTTGCAAATCCCTCATAAAATTCGCCGCGGCAATAGATAAAAGCCTGGTGAGCTCCAATAGCATAACTCGATAGAATCATGCCTTCGATCACCTGGTGTGGATCATGCTCAATCAGCAGCCGGTCTTTAAAGGTGCCAGGTTCGCTTTCATCACAGTTGCAGACAAGATATTTTGGAAGCTGGGGATCTTTCGGCACAAACCCCCATTTCTTTCCTGTAGGAAATCCTGCGCCTCCGCGGCCGCGCAGTTCTGATTGTTTAACCATTTCAGTTAGCGCCGATGGCTCGATATGAGGAATCGCCTTGCGTATTGCTGCATATCCCCCATTGCGCTCATAAGTCGTGATATTACATTGGTCGGGATCGTCCAGATGAGCCATCAAAATGCGCATTTCAGACATGGTTGTCCTTGTTGTCATCTCATGACTCATAGCAATACTCTTTCTATGCTGTCAATAGTTTTTTCGGAATAAGGGGGTCATGCCTGCTAGTCTGTTACTTGTAACGAGGGTTAGAACTTTATTGCCTCATGCAAAAAGTGGAACTCGGGTTATAATTCACGTGAGTTAAATGAGCTAAATGAGTTAAGTTGTGAGTTAAATGAGTTAAAAGAGTCGAATGAGTTAAAAGTGGCTGGGAGGGAAGTTATCGCCACAGTCGATTGTAATGGATCTTTATTTGAGCAGTTCAAACATGCGTACTCATTTGTATTACAAAGGCTTCACCGCTCTTTTACAATCAAAGGCCCACAAAGAGAAGAGATTCTTGAAATACCTCAAGAGGCCGTGAGAGAGGCTATTTTAAATGGCATCATTCACCGCAACTATCACATGCTATCTCCTATAAAAGTTTCCATCTACGATGATCGAATTGAGATTTTTAGTCCCGGGCAATTTGTAGGTCCTTTCAGCATAGCAAATTTAAAGTCAGGAATTACATATATGAGAAATCCGGCGATTAGCAAGATCTTCAGAGAGTCCGGTTACGTTGAAAAAATGGGAACAGGCTTGATCACCATTTTTGATAGTTATGAGCAGCGAGGGCTTGCGACACCGCAATTGAACGAAAAGAGTGTTATCTACCGGCAGAGCTGACCTGCTTATTGATGCATTCAATAATTTTATCCTTGACGGCTCCTTATAGCCGGTGCTAGTATCGCAAGGAAAAAATTTGTCTTGAATTCTTAACTAGTATTGTGATATAGAATCTGTCCAAATTGCTCATTCAGGGTGATTCTTTTTTTTGTGTTTGTAGGTGCATTGTCATGCACACGTGATACTATAAGAAAGGCTTTTCCTGTAATAAAAAAAATTAGCTCTTAGGGAAATTTACCGTTTATATCGTTTTTATCAAGTAAGGATCTTTTATGGCACTTTCCTCCGTTCGTCCAATACATGCTCCCTGCGTCAGAGATGGGGGGCCTATACAACACAAGAGTTTGGCCAAAAGTCGCATGGTGAACCAGCCGACATCTGTCGGACGCGTTCATCAACTAGCTATTACCCTCTTTTCCCTCGCGATATTTTCCTGTTTAGCATGGCCATGTGCGGCATCCCAAGGTATTCAGGCGAGTGAACAGGTTCTCGTGAAGGCCTCTCTCCTTAGCCTGGCGTTGGCTGTTTTTTCAGTTTCCTCCACCAGCAAGGTGGAGCGCAAACCACGAGGAGATACCAGCACAGGTTACCCTGCCGCCTTTCCTACAGATCAGTGGACTGTAGGTAACGGTTCGGACGTTCTCACCTATAGCATGGCGCAGGGGCCGGACCAGGTGATGCAAGCTTGGGTGTCAAATGACAGCCCCTATGGAGAGCTGCATTTGCGTACGTTTAACACTACCTTTTTAACTCCAGGTTCGATCACATCTGTTCCTTTGAATTCAGGATTAAATTTTTCGACCAGCTGCGCTAATGCGGGAGGTGGATTTTGGCTGTATAATCGCCAGCATCAATTAGTGACAGTCTTCAATCCGGGCCCAAATAACTATTTCGTTGTCGACTCATTTCTTGCTGGAATCACATGTTGTAATTGTCAGTGTAACAATGGTCTTGCGGGAGCTGTAAATGAGGAGCAACCCAATATATTAAATTTTTTATTAAATCCACAGGGAGAAATTACCGGTAGTGGTGCATATGCTCACATCCCCTTTACCACAAACTTTCCGCCATGTGGTGCAGCAGTAGCGAGCGCCTCTTATGACATCAGCTCATCGATTTCATTGCGGGCAAATGGTAATATCTCAATGAGTATTTTTGAAAAAATTGTACCACAGACTGGTTGTAGCACGGCCGTCAATGCATTTCATTGTGGCACTACCATCCCTTGCCCTTCAGGCATGGTGGGTGAGCTTTGGATATATGGTCTTGATGGAGTATTATGGGAAGGTGAACGTCAAAACTGTCAGACCATTAATGGTCCTTCCTTGGGACTATATCCATGTAATGATTCAAGTTTCTATCCCATCTTCCCATTTATTGCTGATCAAACCATTAGTTTGCCTAATGGGGGTAATATCAAAGTATTGGATAGTTCGGGCAATGTCCTATCGACATCTCCTATTTCGTTAAATTATCAGGGGATCGACACAGCGCTTCTACAAAATAATACTCTCGCAGTCGTACAGACTGATGGAGAGCCTCTTCAGCCCCTTCTTAGCATTTTTGATGTTAATTTAAATCTCGTGATAGAGGCGGTTTCGATCCCTCTTTGTCCAGGAGAATCGTTACTCAATCCTCAACCTCGTGTCATCGCTTTTAGAGATGGAATGATCATTGCGCTGGAGGTGGCTAAGGGATGCCTATCGAGCAATGTGGGGTATCATTTCGATCCCTCGGGCAATCAGATTGGCGGGAGGTTTATCATAGATAGCTCTGTAACATTTTCTCCGGGTACTGTCAATTTAGCTGCTATTAACAGCTCGCATATTCTGGTGCAATCACTGTCGAGTCCGAACAATCTCACTCTGCAGTTTTTTTGGGTGAACTTACCGCCCTTCATAACCAATCCAATTTCTCCCCAAACGATTCCTCCGGGCTCTGTTTATAGCCTTAATCTAGCGTCGGTGTTTGGCGATCCCGATCTCCCTTATGGGGATCGCCTCCGTTTTTCGCTGAGCTCTTTACCTTCCTGGTTACAGTGGAATAATGCCATAAAGAGCCTTTCGGGCACCTCTCCCCAACAAGATTCCACCATCTCTTTCAATTACACGGCGACAGATTTAGCGGATAGATCTGCTACGGAAACGATCTCATTAACTATTCAGTCGCCGCTGCAGCTGCCTCCACCTAAAATTGTGTTACCTCCTCAAGGAGTTACAGCTTTTGTTGACAAGCCTTTCACATTCAATGCGGCGAGCGTTTTTGAAGACCCCAATGGAAGTCCTCTGACACTAACAGCTGTTTTCACTGTCCGGTGGCTCTCTTTCAAAAACAACATTTTGAGTGGGACTCCCGGACATCAGGATACCGCCTCTGCCCTTATAGCATTGACTGCTACGGATGCTCTAGGGCTCTCCACGACAACATCCTTTACGATTCAAGTTGTTGGGACTAACATGTTTTTTTATCTTCTTACCATCTTGGGCCCTATCGGGACATTTTTTTCAGTCCTTGGGGCAGCGTATCGTTACAGAAAGTGGATTCGGGAAAAGACGCTTGGCGGCGTCCAATTCTTGAAACGCGAAAGAGTGAGCAAACATATAGAGAGCGTAGATGCTGCAAGGGTTTCTTCTTTAGCACTTGAAACGTAACTTATTTCCCCCTTCACTGTAACTTGATCTTGTGTATTGCCGGCAAATGTTTCTACCGCAATGGGACAGCCTTCTACATTGGTTAGCAGTCCAATATTGATCTGTTCATGCCCTCTCTTGCAATCTCGATTGTATCCAAATTTAACTAAATCGGAGTCTTCGTATTCGCCTTCGAAATAGGTAGACGTGATATCATACAAAACAATACAGCCATCCTTTAAATGTTTGTCAGCCAATTGCCTTTGTATAGATTTTTGCCTTTTAAGCAATTTATCCATTGGCTCGTAACAGTCTTCGTTCACATCCGGCTGAAGATCCTTTCTGTGACCACAGAGCTCCCAGAGAACTGTATCAAGGTACATATTCGTTAATGAAAGCTTACTGCCCGGATACATAATTCTTCCGACAATCATTGCAAGAGCATTTTGGCTCCATTCAACGGGCTTAGAATAAATCATCTTGTCAAGTCCTATATTCTTAGCTAACTCAATAAGAACTTTTGAAGCCCCATACTCCCTCGATTCGGAAATGGCAAGATCTTCCACAGAAATTTTATGTGAGCTCCCACCTTTAAGAGTATCTTTGATCTGTTGAATACACGTCTTTGGTAAATCGGAAATATTTGAAATAGTTCTATGTCGAACGCTTTTCCCTTCTCGATAACTTTCTCTAACGAGAACTGTTATATAGGTTTTTCCGTTGCGTTTATGTCTTATCTCTTCTACGTACATTTCTGGCTACATTTTTATGTTAAAATAGACATATATATCAAGCCGCAATATATT
>Ga0364915_10510_pt1 | contig 11271 bp, 4 predicted proteins | sample ExccelJu500001D4_3_FD_206958 | JGI IMG/M metagenome (GOLD analysis project Ga0364915, IMG submission 206958) | Enriched cells from Trout Bog Lake Hypolimnion, Wisconsin, USA - BchlTB.June25.5000.01.D4 | ecosystem: Environmental > Aquatic > Freshwater > Lake > Hypolimnion/Profundal zone | place... | reverse complement strand
GATCCAGCACTAGTGAAGACCAAGTGGCCGTCTTAGTGGGCGCCCTGTTTTCAGTCGGGGATAATTTTCTAGGGGGAAACTCTTTTAATCTAACTCTTTCAAACAGCGGCTCAAACACAAACTCAGGGGCGGGGGGCAATTACGTAGCCTCTTCTGACAATGAAGGGACGGCTCAAGCCCAATTTTCCGGTAATTTCACCGTGGGGAACAACAGTACGATCTCACTGTTCAGCACCGGAAATAACAGCGGCAATTCTGGAAGCATCCAAACGGTTTCCTACTTCTGGGAAGGGCAATTTTATACTGAAGAGAACTTTCAGGCAGGAGACAATCTACAAATCACAGTCTCAAACATAGGGACCGATAGCAGCATAGGGCATGGAGGCCATTACGTTGCATTCCTAGAATCTGAAGATGGGAGGGGGAATCAGCTGCAGATAGGAGGAACCACAATCGTGGGAAGCGGAGCTAACTTCACATGCCGCAATAGCGGCACCTATACAGGAACGAATTCGGTTTTGGGTCCCGGAGTCGGTCAATTGGCCGGATGGCAATGCTTCTTTACCGATGCATTTCAAGCAGCAGATACCTTTCAGCTCAACGTGGCCAATATTGGGTTAGATAGCGCACAAGGGGTTGGCAATGACAGCATAGGGAATGTGAGCGGATCGCAAGCCTTTTTCGGCGCAACCTGTACACTTGGGGATCAAGCGGCGATGACACTATCCAATGAAGGGACCTGCAGCTCCGTGAATTCGACCCTATTCAACTATGCGGGAGCATTAGGCAACGAGCAGCTGGTTATTACCGATGCCTTTTCTGCTGGAAATGAGTTCTCTCTTCAAGTCGCTAACCAAGGGACTCAAACAGGATCTGAATCGAGCTTCGGCGAAGATTACGTCGGCTACATAGGGGGAACGAATCAGGTCATTCTGAATGGGTCCTGCACTGTAGGAAGTAACGCCACCTTCAATGTGACCAATAGCGGCCAAAACTCCAGTAATACAGCGAATGGAACCCATGTAGGCTACCTGATCCGTGGGGGCCAGCTCAATGTGCAAGAGTTTTTCCAAGCAGGCAACGATCTGACAGTGACTATCGACAATAGCGGTACAGACAGTAGTTTGGGATCTGGAAACAATTACGTGGGGGCGAGTTTAGTCGATTCCCAATTGCTGATTGTCGGAGCCTGCACAGTTCAAAATAATGCGGTGATGACCCTTTCAAACAGCGGAACGAGCAGCGGCGCCTCCACTGGAAATAATTTGATAGGCGTGGTGCAAGATCAGATGACTCAAGGAACCGGCCCCTCTAGCTCATTCATTGCCGGCAATGGCTATACCCTCAATGTGACAAATACTGGAGTGAGTACCAGCTCGGGCCCCGGAGGGAACGCGATCGGCCAAATCGCGGACGGCTCTCAAGCGACATTCAATGGCTTTTTTACATCGCAAAATGACACCGTCATCACCATTTCTAATAGCGGAACCAGCAGTGGAACGATCGCTTCCTCCAACACGGTCGGTTTTGTCCAAAGCAGCCAGTTTCATCAAGTGTACCAACTCAATGCGCAAGATCATTTTTCCTTAACTGTGACCAATAGCGGGACAAATAGTAACCACATATCTGGCTATAATAGTGTGATTGGCGTGGTCGAAACCGATTCTCAAATTAGAGTTGACAGTCCATTTGTCATAGGAAACTACGGAACCATCACAGTTTCCAACTATGGCATGAATAACGGAAGCGCTGTCGGCGGCGGCAGCTACGTAGGTACTGTTGAGGATTTTCAGGCCCATCTTTCTGGGGGATTAACAGCCGGAAATCATTTCGTATTTAATGCTACAAATACCGGAATCGATAACGGCACCAGCAGCGCTTCCGATCAGGTTGGCTCAATTCTATCGTCTTCGCAATTATCAACTGATGCCGCAATTTCTGTCGGCGATTATGCCTCCTTCACATTGGTGAATAGCGGAGTCAACGATACCACTTCTTCTGGGGATAACCAGATCGCTTACCTCGGTGGATACCAATTGGTAGTTGCCACAGGTAATTTTGCAGCGGGAAACTATCTGACTATAAGCGCCTCGAATACGGGATCGGACAGTAGCAATGGATCTGGCAGCAACTATACAGGTTATCTCAGCAGTTCTCAAGTCGGTTGCTCAGGCACTTTTGGAGTGGGTGATGACGCAACCATCACCTTGACAAATACCGGCACAAACACCAGTAGCACTATAGGCAATTTCGTCGGATCTATGGGCGGTTCGCAATTTTCCGTTGCAGGAGCCTTTAGCGCGGGCAAAAACCTGACGATCTCTGCCACAACTACGGGGACCAATACGGGCGATACGGGAAATATTGTTGGGGTGGTTGGGGGCTCGCAACTCCTTTTCGACAATACTTTTACGGTGGATGATGGAGCGGTATTAACAGCTACAAACAAAGCGACGGTATCTGGTTCCCAGATTGTCTTTAATAATGGGTTTACTATCACAGGAAGCGCGACGATCCAGGCCCTCAATCAAGGGACCCTCACCGGAAACGGCATCCTCATCAATGGGACGAACCTAGGGGGCAATGCGAATCTCATCCTCCAAAATAGCTCCCTGAATGTGACTGCTACCGGCGCTAACTTCACGATCGGATCGTTGACCGGCAATAGCGGCTGCACCGCCCAGTCGAATACTCCCCTCATTTTCAATACAGACTCCACCGTCAATGCAACTTTTGCGGGAGTCGTCCAAGATTTCTCCATGATGGTCCCAACACAGCTCATGAAAACCGGATTGGGAACCCAAAAATTATCGGGGACGAATACCTATACTGGCCTAACCACTGTTGAAGAAGGGACTCTGATTGCCACGGGAGCCGTTCCGGGATCGGTCACCGTCCAATCTGCCGGGACTTTTGGAGGGACAGGACCGATTGGAGGCAATCTAGTGAATGCCGGAACAATCGCCCCAGGACAGAGCATCGGCACAATGCATGTTACAGGCACCTTCATGAATAACGGGGGAAATTACGACTTAGAGGTGAGCAGCGGCGGGCAAACCGACCTCATCGATGTCACTGGAGCCGCTACTATCACCAGAGGGACAGTCTACGTAAGTTCTCCCGATGCCCAGTACACCTTCCAAGTACCCTATACAATCCTCACAGCAGGAAGCCTTACCGGCAACTACGCCCAATTAGTCCTTCCCCCCTCGCTAAACGGATCATTGAGTTCCGATGCGGACCACATTTACCTGACCCTTGTCACAGCTTTCACACAGGTTGCAAATAGCCATAACCAGTTTGCGGTCGCCACCCAATTAGACGGGATCGTCAGCCCCGATCCGAACCAATCGCTTCTCATGGGGCAGCTCGCCAGTTTGCCGATCAGCGGCAGCCAAGCAGGATTGGAAGCTCTGTCTGGCTACCAACATACCGATGACGTGTGGACATCGCAAGTGATCAACCGGCAGTTTATCAGACGCCTTTATGATCCGATCCGAAGCATAGTCACCCAAAACGGAGACCCCTGCGACTGCTGTCCTGAAGATAACTGGACTTTCTGGGCCGAAGGGGGCGGCGGGTATTCGAATTTGGTCGGCGACCGGAATGCAGAGGGCCTTCATATGGTCAGTTGGGAAGGGACAGCCGGGATCCAGAGGACCTTCTGCTGCGACTGGACCGCCGGCATCGGAGCCGCCTACCAGCACAATCGCCTCCATTATCAAGAAGGGGGATCGGGAAGCAGTAATACTTGGCTCTTGGGGCTTTATGGACTTTACCGGCCTGAATACGCATATGGATTCATCGATTTGACCTATGGACAAAGCTTTGAAGAGATCCACCGAGCCATCGATGTGGGTTCGCTCCATTATGTAAGCAAAAGCAAACCTAAAGTCTCTGAGGGGACTATTTATGCGGAAGTGGGGGGAGATCTTTATGAGGGGATCGCGGTGATACAACCCTTTTTTGGACTTGATTTTAGCGGATTCTCTCGGAATGGGATCAAAGAGCACCAACCTGAAGGATGGGGGCTTTCGATCCATCATAAAGGATGGACATCGACTACCTCTCGATTGGGGATGCACATCACGATGAATCACCTCACTGAGGCGACCGATGTATCGCTTAGCCTAGATTTGGCATGGAATCGGCTCTTGAGCTGCCACAACAACTCGATTCGGGGAGAGTTCCTCGAGTTTGGGGACAGTTACACGATTAAAGGGATCGACCTGGATCGAAATAGCGTAGACTATGCGTTTACCCTCTCGATCCGATTTACTGAGGAATTGAACACCTATTTCGAATTTAGCGGAGAGTCGTGGCATCATATGACAACGAGCAATGGGATCTGCGGCCTCGCCTACACCTGGTAAGGGGTTGTCAGGAAATAAAATTTATCCTTTTTCAAAATGCAAAATATCTGTAGAATGTCCTCCTCTTCAAAATAGGAGTCTCTCTATGTTCAAATCCCTTTTCTTCTTCTTACTCGCCGGCACTCTCGTCGGCGAGACCATCGGGAATCTCGAATTCGATTTCCCCCCTTCCAAATATGAATGGAAGCTGCTCCTCGACAGCAATACGTTCGACTTTTCCGACGATGACGATGACGACGATGACGATTTCTCATCGAGCGACTATCAGTGGGGCCAGCCCGTCGATGCATCCGGAGAAGACCTGGATGCCGAATCCCCCTCACTCAAAGTATTCACCCATAGAGAAGGGGACGCCCTCGAAATCTTCGTCGCTCTCATAGATACCGATCCAGAGGCAGATGACGATGATGAGGAAGAGCCTGACACTTTAGAAGAGATCCAGGCGCAAATCGATGAAGCTCTCAACGAACATTTCCCAAACCACAGGATGATCCTCATTTCTGCCACAGAAACTGATGACGGAGGTTCTGCTGAATGGGAACTCAGTGATGGGACAAACAATCTCATGCACGGCTATACCCGCTATTTCGAAATCAAAAAAGGGGGCGATCTCGAAGCTTTGGCCTTCCTCTCTTACCTCACCACCGCAGAACACAGCGAATACAACCGTTCTCTTTGGACAAATGTCCTCAATCAAGCACACGTTTTAGACTAAATTTTGCACATTTCCCGGCCCCTCGGCCGGGCTCATCCCATTCAATTTGAGCGAAGAACGGATTTTCATTTTTTTTCTGGACACGAAAGTGTAAACTACAATATATAGTGTGTTGAAGGCCATGTGATCTACCAGATGTGGTAGGGGTGGTCAAAATAGATAAAACAGGGAAAAGCCCTTAATTGGGGTTTTTTTCATTTAAATGGACGTTAATATGAAAAGACAAACAACCCACGATACAACGGCTTCATTTTTAGAAGAAGCTCCCAAATCTGGCGGGTCCAAAAAAGGGACCGCAAAGGAAGCGCAATATACGGTCGTCAAACGAAATGGGACCTTGGTTCCGTTCCGTAGAGAGCGGATTTTGCGGGCCATCGAAGCGGCCTTCCGCGACACCAAAAAAGTGGAAACACTCGATGCCGAACATCTAGATACAGCCAACCAAATCACAGATCTCGTCGTGAAGCAGCTCTTGAACTTAGCCTCTAAAGGGGCATGCCTCACCGTCGAAGGGATCCAAGACGTAGTCGAAGTGACACTGATGAAAAATGGATGCCACGATGTGGCCCGCGACTACATCATCTACCGCGATAGCCGCAAAGCAAAACGGGAAGGCTCGCCGCAAAACCTCAAGATCTACCGTAGAGATAAGACCACTCCGACTCGCTTTAACCCAATGAAAATCGCCTCCTCCATCGAACGGGCCTTCCGGAGAGCGCGCAAAATCGAAGAGCAGACAACGGATGATGTGATCGGCGCCGTCAACCAACTCACCCAGAAAATCGTCGGCGAAATGGTCGATCTCGCAGCCAAAGGGGACATGCTCTACATCGACATGATCGAAGACCGGATCGAGCGGGAACTGATGTCCGACAAGTACTTCGACGTAGCGAAGCACTTCATCCTCTACCGCGCAGAGAAGACCAAAACCGAAGAGACAGCCCCTGTGGTTGTCGACGAGACAGCGCCCGTTAGACAATTTGAGATCGCCACTGCCGACAGCGGCAAAATGATCATCAATGAGATCATGCTCCGGAGCAAACTCACCTATGCAAGCCGCGGCCTCGAAAACCTTGTCTCTGTGAATGAACTCCTCGAGACAGCGATCACCCAATATTATGTGGGGATGAAGGAGCAAGAGGTCGATCTCGCCAACATTTTTGCAGCGAAATCGAAGATAGAAAAGGAGCCTGCCTATTCGCAAGTCGCATCGCGCCTCCTCCTCGATGTCCTCTACCGCGAAACGACAGGCCTCCCCGCTTCCGACTCGACGCTGCCGAAAGCGCACAAGCAGTATTTCAAAAAGTATATCAAGCAAGCGATCTCCTACGACCGGATCTCGCCCAAACTCCTCGACTTCGACCTCGATGAGCTGGCAGGCGCGATGGATCTTGGCCGCGATGATATTTTCACCTACCTCGGCCTCCAAACTCTCTATGACCGCTACTTCATCCACCAGGAACAGCGGCGCCTCGAGACACCGCAAATCTTCTGGATGCGCGTTGCGATGGGACTTGCCCTGAATGAAGGGGAGCAAAAAAACAAGAGAGCGATCGAGTTTTACAATGTCCTCTCTCAATTCCTCTTCACCTCTAGTACGCCCACCCTCTTCAACTCGGGGACGCTCCACTCTCAGCTCAGCTCCTGCTACCTCTCCACTGTGATGGACGATCTCCACCACATCTTCAAAGTGGTCGCAGACGATGCCCAGCTCTCCAAGTGGGCCGGCGGCATCGGCAACGACTGGACCAACGTCCGCGCAACGGGCGCCCGCATTAAAGGGACCAACGGCACTTCACAGGGCGTTATCCCCTTCCTGAAAGTGGCCAACGACACAGCAGTCGCAGTGAACCAGTGTTTTGCGCCCGATACAAGGATCTTTACCAAAGAGGGCATCAAGCCGATCTCTAACGTAACGATCGGAGATTTAGTGCTCGGCATTAGCGGCACCTATCGCGAAGTGACTCAAACGTTTATATACAATCAAAAAGATCCGATGATCTCGATCGACATCAAGCATTCGATCGATCCCGTTCAAGTGACGACAGCCCACCCATTCTACGCAATCCAGGGCGTTCCCATGGAACAAGCCAATCAAAGAACTCTCGATTGGCTCGCCAAGGGCAAAGTGAAAACAGCCTGGGTGGAAGCGAACCAGTTGAAAGTGGGAGATTACGTCGCTCAAGTGATCCCAAAAGAAGTGGTCGTCGTCCCTGAGTTTACTGAAGAAGATGCCCATCTCTATGGAATTCTACTCGGCGATGGCCACCTATCCAAAGAAGGAAGCCAGTGGGGCGTTTCGGGCAATCCGCAAGTCGATACTCACTTAGAGTTCATCAGACATTATCTGAATGAACGGGGAATCCACTTCTGGGAAACAAAACGGGGTGATACCTATATCCAAATTCATTGGGCATCAGGGCGCGGCGCGGTCCAAGACGCGACGAATGGACGATTTGTCTCTGCAGGGGCCCCTACACTGCCGTTTGAATACGACGATTTGTACAACAACGAAAAGTGCAAATCGATCTCTCCCAGATTCGCCCATTTGCCAAAGGCTCAGACACTCGCCATGCTCCAAGGTCTCTTGGAAACGGATGGCAATGTCTCCAGAAATAAAGAGATCACCTTCTGCAATACATCTCTTGCCCTCATCGAAGGGGTTCGGTATCAGTGTCTCCGTCTAGGGATTCCCACAGCAGGCAATTGCCGTATTCGGGAAAACAACCATACCGCCCATAGATCCGACGGTTCTACTGCCGAGTTTACTGGGACCACCATCTCTTACGATCTCAGGATTCCGGCCATCAAAGAATTGGCTGAAAAAGTAGGGTGCGAGCCAATCACCAAACACAACTGGCTCGAAACAGATGGGTTTATCTGGAGCCGTGTCATCGGAATAGACAATACACCACATACTATAGCAGTCTGCGACCTCGTAGTCGAAGGGGATGAGTCTTACATGACCACAGCAGGATTGGCTCATAACGGCGGGAAACGGAAGGGGGCGATGTGCGCGTATCTCGAAACATGGCACCTCGACATCGAAGACTTCTTAGAGCTCCGGAAAAATACCGGCGACGAGAGAAGAAGAACGCACGACATGAACACCGCTAACTGGATCCCCGATCTATTTATGAAACGGGTCCGCGAAGGGGGCATGTGGACCCTCTTTAGCCCAAGCGATGTACCCGATCTCCATGACCTCTACGGCAGCGCCTTTGAAAAGCGTTACTGCCATTATGAGAAAATGGTCGAAGAGGGGAAACTTAAGCTCCACAAAAAGATCGAAGCGCTCCAACTGTGGCGCAAAATGCTCAGCATGCTCTTTGAAACGGGCCACCCTTGGATCACATTCAAAGATCCATCGAACATCCGCTCGCCGCAAGACCATGTGGGGGTCGTCCACTCTTCGAACCTCTGCACCGAAATCTTGCTCAATTCATCCTCTGAGGAGACAGCTGTTTGCAACCTCGGTTCGATCAATTTGGCCAAACACGTAACCGAGAAGGGAATCGATGAAAAACTCCTCGCGTCGACTGTAAAAACAGCGGTCCGGATGCTCGACAATGTGATCGACCTCAACTTCTATCCCACCATCGAGGCGAAAACATCCAATTCCCGCCACCGTCCCATCGGACTTGGATTTATGGGGTTCCAAGATGCCCTCTATGTCCAAAACATCAGCTATGCGAGCCACGCGGCCGTCGAATTTGCCGATAAGAGCATGGAGATGATCTCCTACTACGCGATTCTCGGCTCCGCAGAACTCGCCCAGGAGAAAGGGACCTACCAAAGCTATAAAGGTTCTAAATGGGATCGGGGCTATTTGCCTATCGACACCATCGAACTCTTGGAGAAAGAGCGCGGCGTGAAAGTCGATGTCGACCGAGGCGGACAGCTCAATTGGGCCCCCGTTAGAGCCGCTGTCAAAAAACACGGAATGCGCAACTCCAACACGATGGCGATCGCACCCACCGCCACCATCGCGAATATCACAGGAGTCGTCCCCTCCAACGAGCCGATTTACAAACACCTGTTTGTCAAATCGAACCTCTCTGGAGAGTTCACCGTCGTCAACCCGCACCTCGTTGAGAAACTCAAAACTCTCGGGCTTTGGGATGAGGAGATGATCGACGACCTGAAGTACTTCGACGGATCGATTCGAGAGATCGAACGGATCCCAACCGAAGTGAAGAACCTCTTCCTCAACGCCTTTGAGATTGAGCCAGAGTGGATCATCGAGTGCGCAGCGAGACGGCAAAAATGGATCGACATGGGCCAATCGCTCAACCTCTACCTCGCTGAGCCGAGCGGCAAAAAGCTCCACCAGATGTACATGCTCAGCTGGGAAAAAGGGCTTAAAACCAACTACTACCTCCGATCCCTCGGAGCCACACAGATCGAGAAATCGTCGATCGACGTCAACAAACGTGGCCTACAGCCCCGTTGGATGAAGAACAAATCTGCCTCTAATAATATTGTTGTAGATCGTGAAGATAAACCCAAAGCTTGTAATCTAGGTGAAGCATGCGAAAGTTGCCAGTAACTCCCAACAAACGAGTCAATGTCGCTGAGAAGCGGCTGATTAATTGCCACGCCGTCGACGTCAATCAACTCATGCCATTGAAATACAAATGGGCCTGGGAACATTACCTCAACGGCTGCGCGAACCACTGGATGCCCAGCGAAGTGCCGATGGGGAAAGACATCGAACTGTGGAAATCGAACCAACTCAGTGAAGATGAGCGGCGCGTCATCATGCGGAACCTCGGCTTCTTCTCCACTGCGGAGAGCCTGGTCGGGAACAATATTGTCCTCGCCATATTCCGCCACGTGACGAACCCAGAGGCGAGACAGTTCCTCTTGAGACAAGGATTTGAAGAGGCGATCCACACCCACGCCTTCCTCTACATCGTCGAATCGCTCAATCTCGATCATGGCGAAGTGTTCAACATGTACAACGAGGTGAACTCGATCCACGATAAGGACAAATTCGAGATGAAGATCACCGAAGAGGTGCTCAACCCGAACTTCTCGACCGCCACTCCCGATGGGGCGCAGAAGTTCCTTGAGAATCTCATTGGCTACTACATCATTATGGAAGGGATCTTCTTCTATAGCGGGTTTGCGATGATCCTCTCCTTCTTGAGACAGAACAAGATGGTTGGAGTGGGCGAGCAGTTCCAATACATCTTAAGAGACGAGACAGTCCACCTCAATTTCGGAATCGACCTGATCAATGGAATCAAAGAGGAGAATCCAGAACTCTGGTCCCCCGCCTTCCAAAAATCGGTCGTCGAGACCATCAAAGAGGCCGTCGAGTTGGAAATCAAGTACGCAGAAGATTGCCTTCCCCGCGGCATCCTTGGCCTTACAGCGCCGATGTTCCGCGACTACGTGCAGCACATTGCCGACCGCCGCTTAGAGCGGATTGGCCTCAAGGCGATCTACCGTTCTAAGAATCCATTCCCATGGATGAGCGAGACAATCGACCTCGGCAAGGAGAAGAACTTCTTCGAGACACGGGTCACAGAATACCAGTCAGCCTCAAATCTGACCTGGAGCTAAGCATCAAGGGCCCCCACGTAAGTGGGGGCTCTCTCAACTACTTAGGTTTGCCTTTGCTGCAACCGCAGCCCCCACTCCCATCATTCATGGAATCGGTTGCCACCGCTACTTCTTCCTGAGTCCCCTCATCAGCAGTAACTTCAGCAGTCTCGTCTTGGCAATAGCCCACAGCAGCGCAACCAATCAGCACCATCGAAGCAATAAAACGCATAAAACCTCCTATTTTAGAATATGCGAAGGCCTAGCAGAGTATTAAAAATCTTTTTTTTCTGACAAGGAAAATTTTCCGCAACCCCCTGAGGGCAACCCGATTAAGTAAATAAATATTATAAATATTTAAATTATAGTACAATTAAGTTGTACAAACCAATTACATTCATGCAACCATTCCCGAAAAAAGAAAATGCGCCCGATTTTTCGAATCCGGCCGTTCAACAGACTTTTGTCCAAGACACCCAAGACGTCAAAAATCTGATGCAGAAGGAGTTGGACGTGAATCAAGCGGAGCAAGTACTCCTGAAACAGCGGATTTTGCTGATGAAGACGTTTGTGAATGACATCCCCTCTTCGGACCCTCAGTACAGTATGCTGCTTCTTCAGGTGCAGATGGAT
>Ga0364915_10502_pt1 | contig 11340 bp, 13 predicted proteins | sample ExccelJu500001D4_3_FD_206958 | JGI IMG/M metagenome (GOLD analysis project Ga0364915, IMG submission 206958) | Enriched cells from Trout Bog Lake Hypolimnion, Wisconsin, USA - BchlTB.June25.5000.01.D4 | ecosystem: Environmental > Aquatic > Freshwater > Lake > Hypolimnion/Profundal zone | place... | reverse complement strand
CTTTTTTCGTCAAAACTGGTATTTGAAGCGGGGAAAAACAGCTTAAAATTAAGCCTGGTTCTTGTTCTTTTAAGCGTCAGTCTTCGGCATGAACTAAGCATTTTTTTAAGCTTTATGAAAACGCAACCGGTCAATTTTCCACCATCATTCATGGCCTTGCTAACCAGAGTACTACTGCAACTACTACTGCTTCTTTTTGCGCTGGCAGTACTTGATAAACTCTACACCCGTTGGAAGTTTGCCAAAGATAACCGCATGAGCAAGCAAGAATTAAAAGATGAATATCGGCAACGTGAGGGTGATCCTAAGATCAAAGCCAAGATCAAACAATTGCAACAACAGCTACGTCAAAAAACAGCCTCGCTAGAGCAGGTTAAAACAGCGGACGTGCTTATCACAAACCCTACTCACCTGGCCGTTGCACTCAAGTATGATCGCGGCCTGATGCCCGCCCCCAAAGTGGTTTGCAAGGCCGAGGGAGAGTTAGTAAAGCACGCCCGCTTGCTTGCTGCACGTCACCAAATTCCAATTATAGAAAATAAACTCTTCGCCAGAGCGTTGTTTTCTACTACCGATTTAAATCAATGGATCGCTCGGGAACATTTTCCCGTTGCAGCCATGATATTTCGCGATATTTTTCGTCAGAGGGCAATCAGCTGATGAAGAAAAATGGATTTTTCAGTAACAGTAGCGAACTGGCCATGGTTGCTTTTGCCACAGGCATTCTACTTATTTTATTTATCCCAATCCCAGCGGGTTTACTAGATTTGTTATTAATAAGCAATTTTAGCTGGGCATTAACCATCTTGCTTTTGGCGTTTTATACCGACAAGCCCTTAAGTTTTTCTACCTTCCCGGCGCTGCTGCTTATTTCTACTTTATTTCGTCTGGCACTGAATGTTTCAGCTACCCGCCTTATCTTATCCGATGGCGATGCGGGTCGTGTCATCGCGGCCATTGGACAATACGTTATTCACGACAATTACGTGATGGGGCTAGTCGTTTTTTTGATTCTCATTATTGTGCAATACGTGGTTGTGACTAACGGCGCACAACGGGTTGCAGAAGTGGCTGCGCGTTTTACGCTCGATAGTATGCCCGGTAAACAAATGAGCATTGACGCGGATTTGAATATGGGGCTTATTTCACAGAGCGATGCCAAATTCAGACGCTCCCAAATAGAAAAAGAAGCTAATTTTTATGGGGCGATGGACGGCGCCAGTAAATTTGTCAAAGGGGACGCTATTGCTGGCATCCTGATTATTATGGTTGATCTCATTGGTGGTTTCGCTATTGGGATGGCGCAACAAGGTTTAGGTTTAAGCGAATCCATACACACTTACTCGTTATTAACGGTCGGTGATGGCTTGATTACCCAGATCCCCGCCCTTACCATTTCAATGGCCACTGGCATCATCGTCACTCGCGCCGCTACGGATGCTCAGTTGGGCAGTGAAGTGGCGAAACAGGTCGCTTCTTACCCTAAAAGCTTGATGGTAGTCTGCTGTAGTTTATTAAGCTTACTCTTTTTAAGGGGAATACCCGTTTTACCGGTGCTGCTTATTTTGTCGATCTTTGTTAGTGCAGCCTGGTACGCGCTGCGTGCTAAAAAACAAAACGTTCCAGCGGAACCAGCGGAAGAGTCTCTTTACGAAAAGATACGCATTCACCCTATTGAAATTCAATTGAATCCAGAATTATTCAAGGAATTGCTGCCTCACGAAACCGCTTTACTGGAGCTTTTCCAACAGTTACGCGAACGCTTGGCCTATGAACTGGGGTTCGTGATACCAGAGGTCAAGCTGCGCGCTGAAAAAAAACTAAACTACCCTTATTATGCCTTGTACATTCAAGGGAACCACCAGGGTGTTAACCAACTTCATATCAATAAAGCATTAGTTATTGTTGCTAATCAGTCCAAGCTTAATGAAAAAATTCCTTTTAAAGGCATTGAAGTTCGAGAACCAAGCTATGGCCTTTCAGCTGTTTGGATTTCACCTGAGCTGCAACAATCTGCCCTGGAAGCAGGGTATTCCGTTTGCACACCACTCCATGTGCTAGCTACCCATTTACACGATGTACTACAAAATCAGCTGGATTGTCTCCTTACACGTACTGAGACAGAAATGCTTTTAAACCAACCTGATATCAGTAAATTGCGTGATGAACTTATTCCCGGCCTGCTGCCATTTGGACATGTGCAGCGCGTTTTACAAAATTTACTGCAAGAAAAAGTATCGATTCGCTTCCTATCCACCGTTCTTGAAGTGCTGTTAGAACATGGCAAGGCCATCAATGAGCCTGCCCAACTAACAGAACTGGTTCGCGCACGTCTTGCAACACCGATTTGCCAGAAATTATTGGTCAACCAAAACAACTTGCCCGTTCTCACTTTGGCAGGAGCTCTTGAGCAAAAACTTAATCAGAGTTTAAACAATGCTACCTTTGCTATGGAACCAAGCCTGACTGAAAGCTTTATCGTTTCACTCGCCACGCAAGTGGAAAAAATGTTGGCCGAACGAAAAAGACCCGTGTTGTTATGCTCATCTCTGCTACGTCGACAAATCAAACAATTAACCCAACGTGTCATTCCTCATTTGACTGTTCTGGGAATGAACGAGATTCCAATCACTATTCAGGTTGAATCATTTGCTGTTGTGAAATAAGGAGTAATAATGCTCGATGCAATAAGTGCTACACAGGTTGCGATGCTACAAGATCAGTTAAAGCTGCAATCGATTAGCCACAATGTGAGTAACATGCAAACACCTGGCTATAAACGCCAGCTTATCGAAAACATACAATTTGACGAGCATTTTCAGGCACAAATGTCAACAGTCAGTCAACAAATGCAGCTTTCCACCCAGGCGGTGCAAGGGACGTTCGTCCAATCGCAAAACCCGACTGAGATGGCACTGGCTGGCGAAGGGTATTTTGAAATTCAAACAGACAATGGCGTCTTTTATACGCGACGGGGTGATTTTCACGTCAATGAACAAGGTCAGCTCGCTACTGCCACAGGCGGAATACTGCTTGGCAAAGGCGGCCCTCTGCATGTTGATGACAACGTGTTCACTATCGATGCCAATGGGTGGGTTTTTGTTGATAATCACAAAATTGATCAGCTTAATCTCGTGAAATTCGAGCACCCCGAGCAACTGCGTTATCAGGGACAAGGGTTGTTCGAAAGTGAGGAAATTCCGATTCCTACGGAAGGTACCACACGCTTATTACAAGGCCACCTTGAACAATCCAACGTTAAATCCATTGATGAAATGATGGAAATGACAAAAACCGCCCGGCATTTTGAGGCATCTCAACGTGTGATGCGTATCGCTGACGGTTTGTTATCCACTGCCATTAACCAATTAGGGATTACGCAAAACTAACTTAACCCCTGTTCGAAGTTTACTTAGGAGACAGAAATGTCCGATGCTCTTGCCATCGCTGCTAGCGGCTTAAAATCAGAAGAATATTATATCGATAAAATTGCTAATGACTTGGCTAATTTAAGTACGAATAATTACAAAGCGACTAAACTAAGCTTTGAAGACGTTTTGTATCAAAACATTGATGGTTCAACTCCTTCATCTTCAAACCAAGGCAGTATCAAAATAGGTTTAGGCGCATCGGTGTATAAAACATCGAAAGATTTCAGCTCGGGCCCGCTCAAGCCAACTAATAACTGGAATGACGTGGCCATTGACGGCAATGGTTTCTTTCAGGTCATCAACAGCGACGGCAACCTTGTATACACCCGCAATTCAAGCCTGATCATCGACAGCGAGCGTTATTTAGCGACACAGGATGGTTTAAGGCTCGCTGACAACATTCAGATCCCAGAAGACGTTGTCGAAGTTACAATTCAAAAAAATGGCGATATCGAAGCCACCTTGAGCGATTCAACAGAGCCACAATTGCTAGGAATGATTAAACTCGCCAAATTTCTAGATCCAGAAGCGCTCAATCCCTTAGGAGCAGGTCTTTATACTACCACCGAGCAAACTGGCGATGCCGTGGTTGACAGCCCAGGCAGCAGCGGTATGGGGCTTTTGCTGCAAAAACAAGTTGAGGGGTCTAACGTCGACATGGTGAATACGCTGATGCAACTGACCATGGCGCAGCGTGTTTATCAATTAAACGCCAAGGCCGTGCAAATTGCAGATGAATTGGAAAAGATGACCAATGAAATTCGTGATTAAGCCTCTGTTTGTACTTCTTCTACTGATTAGCAACTTGTATGCCCCAGCGGCAGCAATGCCTGCCTCTCCCTCTGTCTGGACAGCTAAAACCCCAGCTCGCGTCCAGGAATTGCCGAGAACATCAGGAAAATCACTGCAAGACAAGGCTCAAATGGCATTGATTAAGCAATTAGGCTCAAACTATAGCCGCATTGAACTTAAGCCTTTGTCGAAGCCCAAAAGCAGTGAATATGCCCTGGACGGCTTTAAAGCGAGTGCCGCAGTTTCGTTTCCCGTAGCAAGGCGGGTTTGCGTGTGGTTAATTCATGGTAAACAACGTATTCCAGTCTGGTTTCGCGTCCGTGCTTATGCGCGGGTTTTGATCGCCAATCGGCTTATAAACTACAACAGCCAACTCCCAGAAAAAGCCTTTTCCTGGCAAGAACGTGATATCGCAGGCTTAAATGGCCAACCCGCTCGGTCGATACCTAAACGTGCCTGGACAAAATCCTTCATTGAAGAACAGGGCATTCTCTTGACTCGCCAATTAAAACAGCCACCTTTAATCGCACAGGGACAAGTGGTCAAAGTAAATTTTCATAACCAGCACGTGCGCCTTGTCATGGACGCCGTAGCACTGGCTGATGGCTATCTGAGCCAAATGATACGCGTCAAAAACCCACTTACTCAAAAGTCTTTTTTTGTAAAAGTAATAGGATCTCAAGAAGCGGAGGTGAGCGCATGAAACGACTGAGCGTTATCTTGTTCATCGCTGTTGCTTTAACCCCACTGGCCTTTGGCGTAAACCTGTTTAACGACAGCATCTATCGACCGCTGATTGCTGACAGGAGAGCCTATCTTCCGGGGGATGTACTTACCGTGATTGTGTTAGAAACTTCCAATGCCCAAACTAGTGCCGATCTGTCTTCTGGCAAAGAAATTAAAACAGCGCTACAAGCTTCTTATAATAAAAACCAATACGAAGTAGGCCTCGGACTACGGGGGGATGGCCGCACTGGCGCTAAAACCGAACGTAATGGTAAAATAAAAGCAGCTCTTACCGTTCGCATAAACACTATTTATCCTAATAGCAGCTACCTGGTTGAAGGCCATCAAGTAATTAAAATCAATGGGGAGCAACAAACCATTCTCTTAACAGGAGTAGTACGGCAAGAAGACATCAGCGCACAAAATACTATTCTATCCACACGCCTAGCAGATGCCAACATTACCTACTCAGGAGATGGTTCCGTCTCTAATTCGCAACGTAACAACTACGTCTACAAATTTCTCTCATTCATGGGACTGGTGTAATGAAAGCTCTACTCGCTCTTTTTACAGTGTCAATTATGATAATAGCGCCGCCACTCCTGGAAGCTGCCGTGCGCTTAAAATCCATTGCTCGCTTGTCTGGCTTACAGGAAAACCCACTTACCGGGTACGGCCTGGTGATTGGATTAGCAGGCTCTGGTGATTCTCGGCGCAGCAAAGACACTACTCAGGCTATATCTAACCTGCTGCAGAGCTTTGGCATGAATGTCAATTCAAATGACATTAACAGCCGTAACTCCGCAACCGTAGTTATCACAACCAACTTGCCTTCCCATGCGCATCAAGGTGATAAATTAGATATTAACGTAGCATCCCTTGGCGATGCCAAAAGCCTCCTGGGAGGCACTCTGCTTGCGACCCCATTAAAAGGGCCTGATAATCAAATTTATGCCCTTGCCCAAGGCCCTCTCTCAATTGGTGGATTTAAATACGACTTATATGGCAACGTCGTTCAAAAAAACCACCCAACGGCCGGCATTGTGCCAGATGGTGCCGTGGTTGAAAAAACGATTTACAACGATGTTATTGATAAAACGGGTGAATTACATGTTATTTTAAACCGCCCTGATTACACCACGGCTTCTCACGTTGAAACGGCACTTAATAAGTATTTCAGCGCGAACATCGCCACAGCACGCAGTGCTCAAGACATTGAAATTCATCCTCCTCAACTGGCAAGACAACATTTCATCCGTTTTGTCAGTCAATTGGAAAATATCGATATCATCACCGACAAGATTCCTACTGTCGTTGTTAACGAACGAACGGGCGTGGTGGTTGCCGGTGCTGACGTAATCCTAGATGCGGTAACCATTTCTCACGGGAATCTGCAAATAGCTATTGCTACCAATTACAACGTCTCACAGCCCACACTCGTCAGCGAGGTAGGCCCTCAAGTGAGAACTGCGATAACACCGTCCACTAACATGGCAATCAAAGAAGCAGATGCGAATTCTGTGAAGCTGAGAGAAGGCTCAACGATTGAAGATCTCATAGCAGCCTTGACAAAAATGCATACCTCAACACGCGATATTATTGCCATTTTAGAAAGTTTAAAACGAGCAGGAGCATTACATGCTGACGTTATTATTCAATAATTTCAGGTACAGAACAAGATTACAGGATCTCGCGAGCAAGTCGGGGACATCGAGAAAAGGGGGATAGAATGAGTCAAGATACTATTATTGACCTGGTAAGTCTGGCACTCGATGCCGCTTTAATGCGGCAGACTGCCATTGCCAACAACATTGCTAATGCAAACACACGAGATTATCAAACCATAGAAGTGAATTTTGAACAGCAGTTAAGCAACCTTCCTTCTGATGAGTCGACACTTAGCATCATCAAACCCTTTTATGAGCCGAGTAATACCTACTCCTCCATCGATGAGCAACTCGCCTTAGAGGTTAAAAATGCGACGCATTTCAGAGCGTTGATTAAAGGCTTGAATCACAAGCTAGCCATTATGAAATTAGCAGTACAAGGGAATAACCAATCATGAGTTACGATCAAATTTTCAGCATTGCCTCAGAAGGGATGAGCGTTGAGAAAATGCGAGTTGATGTGGTGGCCAACAACATCGCCAACCAACATACGCTTCTAAGCCCCGATGGCTCAAGCTTTCAACCCATGCAAGTGCTAGCGACAGCAAAACCGTTTGCTGACTATTTAAATAACACCATGGAAGGCGGCGGGATTGAATCAGTCGCAGTCATCCCTGAAAATTTGCCGCCCAATAAAATCTACCAACCTGGCCATCCGGCGGCCGATAAGCAAGGCTACATTACCTACCCGGGCATTAGTACAGTTGATGAAATGACTACCTTGCTTCGAGCCTCTCGCGCCTATGAAGCCAATATAAAAGTAATTAATACCGCGCACAGCCTGTATTTGCAAGCCTTAACCATTGGAGAAGAGCGTTGAGAATAGATGCCCCCTTACCTATCGATTTAAATCCAGCCATTAAAGAAATGCAAACGGCTGAAAAGCCAACGCTGCCGTTTATCAATTGGCTAACAGATACGGTTGTTAGTACCAACCAGCAATTGCTGGCGGCCGATAACGTCCTGCAGCAATTAGCAAGTGGGCAAGCCGTTAGTTTGCATCAGACCATGCTGACACTGGAAGAGGCAAAACTATCCTTTCAATATTTGGAGCAAATCCGTAACCGCTTAATGACTGCCTATCAGGACATTTTAAGAGAGCAAATTTAACGTGAATTATTTTGAACAAATTTTAAGCTGGTTTCAGGCGCAAACAAAGACCCGAAAAACACGCCTGATACTAGGTTTTTCAGTGATTGCTGCCCTGACAACCGCCCTGGCCATTTTGTCCATGTCACCAAGCTATGGCGTATTATTTAATCACCTAGATAGCCGCGATGCCAATCAGATTATCAGCCAATTGGAGCAAGCAAACATCGCTTACCAAGTGAAAAACAATGGCTCTGATATTTTAATCGACAAACGCTTAATCGATAAAACCCGCATCAAGTTAATGGGCGCGGAGCTTGCGCTGACTCACAGCGTCGGTTTTGAATTGTTTGATAAGAGTGATTTTGGCATGACTGATTTTTCGCAAAAAATTAATTATCAACGTGCTTTACAGGGAGAATTGGAGCGAACCATTAGCAGCCTTGATGAAATAAAGCAGGCGCGTGTTCATCTGGTTATTCCTGAGCGGTCACACTGCATCTTAAGCAGCCGCTAAGCCCGCAGCAAGTCAAGAGTATCCAGCAATTAATTACGGCCAGTGTGGCCAGCTTACCCCTCAGTAATGTGGTAATTGTTGATCAAAATGGCAATGGATTGACGGTGGCTAATGAGGAGAGTGCCACGACTCATTTTGCGGCAAAAAAACTGATTGAACAGTATTTAAATGAAAAAGTCATGCAAATGCTTAGTCGAGTTTTCACCGATGACAGCATCATGGTAAAAATCGATGCGACCTTAAATTACGATGAAATGCAGCGCGAACTAGTAAAACCCCAGCATGATGGTTTAATAACCCACGAAAAAGAAACGCAGCACTCAACAAACATCAGTAAAGCCGACAAAAAACCAAGCACTCCTGATTTTACTCGTGAGAAAAGTTATGAATTCGGCCGTGAAAAAGAACGCTTTACCCGCGCCAACGGAACCATCGAGCGTCTGACTATTAGTGTAGTTTTACCAAGACAGACCGACAAGGAAAAAATTAGCCAGGTTGAACGACTGGTCAAATCTGTGGTGGGCTTTGATGCCAAACGAGGCGATACGATTAGTGTGGAAGCGCTGATTGCTAGGCATGAAACGGAAGCTTTGCCTGAAGTAACTAAAGCATCGGAATCGTCTTCCTCGCCAAAATTTCTTGTCACGATCAGCAGCGCCGGAGTAGCTTTTCTATTTCTCATTAGCTTGTTTCTGCGTTTTCAACACCGCGGGAGGCAGCGCCAATTGTTGTTAATCGAATTAAGCCAATGGTTGACAGAACATGACTAGACAACTAAAGCACCTGTTACTTCAAATGGCTCGCCTGCCGTCTTCTGATCAACGTTGGATTTTACGCCAGTTGCCAACTGAGCAGCTACTAACGTTCAAACGTTACCAGGGTTTAGAGCTTTTGCAAGCAGCAAAACGTTTTCGACGATTAAAAATTAAGCATCTTGCTCTGCCGCTAGACTCGCCAAAACCCTTGCCTGCCTGTTGTCAACAACTGGCAAGCAAAGCACCACTTTACGTCGCAATCGTTCTTGAACAAGGCAGCTACTCCTGGCAAGCGCAGTTTTTACAGCAATTTGATACGGACGCTGCCATTAGAACGTTCTTAGAAAATCAGGTTCCAGACCTCAAAAACCTCGTTAAACACAAGGTGTTTCGCGAGTGGGAAAAAACCTTGTCCTTCGAGGAGCATCTGGAGGATTGTTATGGCTGAAATTTTCAAAGCAATTCTCGTTAGCGACGACACGATTCATCTGAAACCGTCAATAACGGCTAACGAACCTGATCTGACAGTTCAAACTGCTGCAAAGCCAGTCGAGGCCGACATGGAGAAGGTAAATGACATCACTAAGCAACGGTGTGAAGAAGCCTTTCAATCCGGTTTTAACCAAGGGTTGAGTGAAGGTATCGCGAAGGCAAACACCAACATGGAAGAACAAATTACCGTCTTGGGAAACCTGTTACAAAGTATTCCTGAGGCCATAAACGCCAATCGTCTACTGCTTTCCAATGACATTGCGGACATTGTGCTCTTAATAATCCAACAATTTTTTATCAATCAACAACACAGCAAAGAAATCATAAGCCTACAAATTAACCAAGCACTCGCGCAGCTCCATGATAAACAAAATATTGAGCTAGCCTTGCACCCAAAAGATTTAACACTGCTACAACAAGGAAAACTAAAAATTGACTTAAAACAATGCAAGAATTTACGCGTCGTTCCCGATGAGAATTTACGCCTTGGCGGCTGTATTGTGAGGAGCAAGCATGGAGTTTTCGATGCAGGGATTGAACGGCAGATAGACAACTTAAAACAGGTGCTGTTGCAAATAAAACAAGGAGAAGCGCGTGAATAATTGGCTTCACTCCTTACAGCCGATAGAGCGGCTTGGCGAAATCGAACAATGTATTGGTTTAAAACTTGTTGCTAATGGCCCAGCTCAAGCCTTTGTTGGAGAGTTATGTGACATTGTTGATTCCGAAAACCAAGTTCTGATGCAAGCAGAGATCATTGGTTTTGATGGTGGAAAAGTATTTTTAATGCCATTTTCCAGTGGACAAATCAGCATGGGGTATAAGGTTCGCGCGCGAGGAAACGGAATGACAGTCGGGGTCGGTACAGAGCTATTAGGTCGAGTGATTGATGCCTTTGGCCAGCCCCTAGATCAGGGGGAACGCCTCTACGGCACTGTGCAAATGCCTCTCTATCGTCAAAAAATCAACCCGCTTCAGCGAGAAACAATCAACGAACGCCTCCATACGGGCATTCACGCCATTGATACTCTATTGCCGCTAGGCAAAGGGCAGCGAATTGGACTTTTTGCCGGAAGCGGCGTTGGTAAATCTATGTTATTAGGGATGATGGCCAAACACCTGAGCAGCGACATCAACGTAATAGCCTTGATTGGTGAGCGTGGGCGGGAAGTAGGGGATTTTATTACTAACCATCTGGATGAACAAACCCTCAAAAAATCCGTGGTGGTGGTAGCTTGCAGCGACGACTTTGCTTTGATGCGCAAACAGGCGGTGTTTACGGCCACAGCCATTGCAGAATTTTTTTGCCAGAAAGGCAACGATGTGATGTTGTTTATGGACTCCATCACCCGTTTTGCCATGGCTCAACGTGAAATTGGCTTAAGCTTAAACGAACCCCCTACTGCACGTGGCTATACTCCAACCGTGTTTTCAATCTTGCCTGGAATCGTAGAACGCGCTGGTAATTTTAAGAATATAGGCAGCATTACCGCTCTTTATACTGTGCTGGTAGAAGGCGATGATTTCAACGAGCCCATTGCCGATACCATGCGCTCTTTGCTGGATGGCCACGTTGTCTTAACCCGCGAATTGGCGCATCGCGGCCATTACCCTGCTATCGATGTTCTACAGAGTGTTTCTCGCCTTAGCCATCAATTAATGACCACCGAAGAGCAGCAATTAATAAAACGGAGCCTCGCGCTATTAAGCCTGTATCGACAAAATAAAGACTTGATAGACGTAGGCGCCTACCGGCCTGGCAACAATGAAAAGCTGGATTATGCCGTGGCGCGTATTGAGGCGATCAATCAATTACTGACTCAAACCATGAATGAATCATTACCCAACGTCCACCTTATTCAACAGTTAAG
>Ga0364915_10096_pt3 | contig 11396 bp, 7 predicted proteins | sample ExccelJu500001D4_3_FD_206958 | JGI IMG/M metagenome (GOLD analysis project Ga0364915, IMG submission 206958) | Enriched cells from Trout Bog Lake Hypolimnion, Wisconsin, USA - BchlTB.June25.5000.01.D4 | ecosystem: Environmental > Aquatic > Freshwater > Lake > Hypolimnion/Profundal zone | place... | reverse complement strand
CGAATTATCAGGAATGAAATCCTTGTATTCCAGTGTATACTACACTCAAGAAGAATTTTGGAACATCTATAATCTACAACGTTTTGAGGCTTTAAAGAAAAAATATGATCCAGAAATTTTGTTGCGATCCCTTTATGATAAATGCTCTGAAAAATAGAGGTGAAAAGGGTTAACTACTGTTTAGCGCATAGCCTGGATGGTGCGCAGCGTAATCCGAGATCAACAGCACGGAATTCTCTCAGATTACTCACGATCCCTACGTGCGCAGGAGTGAAGGCTCTATCTCGAAGCCCATTCGAATGGAAGGGCGCGTAAGACCGATATTGTATAAGGAAATTTAAGTATGATAAAAAACGAATTACTTACAACAACTACAAACAACTATCATCGCATCCTCCAAGACGTGTTATCTGCTGCTGGCATAGAGATTAATGGTAAAAATTCATGGGACCTGCAAGTATATGATGAACGGTTTTATAAGCAGGTTCTAAGAGAGCCCTCCTTAGCTGCTGGAGAATCGTTTATGGATGGGTGGTGGGACTGTGAGCGATTGGATGAGTTTTTTTTTCGATTATTAAGCGCTCAGGCTACAGACAAGCTTAAGGATTGGCGTTTGATTTTTCACGTGTTAAAAAATTATTTAATTAATTTGCAAACAATTAAGCGTTCACAGAAGGTAGCAACCGTACATTATAACTTAGACAATCAATTGTATTCCTATATGTTGGGCCCTACCATGGCTTATACCTGCGCTTATTGGAAAGATGCAGTAACATTAGATCAGGCGCAAAATAATAAATACGATTTGGTTTGTAGGAAATTAGGCATTCAGGCAGAAGATACTATTTTAGAGCTTGGTTGCGGCTGGGGTGGTTTTGCAAGGTTTGCAGCACAAAAATATGGTTGCAAAATTACCAGTGTCAATATTTCCGAGAAACAAGTGGCATTTGCCAAAGAAATCTGTAAAAACTTAGATGTTGAAGTGCATCAAGCCGATTATCGAGATACAAGCATTTACAATCCGAACAAACTTAAATTCGATAAAATTGTTAGTATTGGCATGTGTGAACACGTAGGTCGAAAAAATTACTACGAATTTATGCGAGTTGTATATGAACAATTAAAAAATAAAGGCTTATTTTTGTTACATACCATAGGTAATAATAAAACTATTTTGAGCCTTGACCCCTGGATTAATAAATACATTTTTCCAAATGGCGCCGTGCCTTCAATTAAACAATTGGGTGTAGCGATGGAAGATTTTTTTGTTATGGAAGATTGGCACAATTTTGGTGCTGATTATGCTAAAACACTGATGGCCTGGCATGAAAATTTTCAATACCATTGGTCTGAATTATCAGACCATTACGACCAGCGATTTTATCGAATGTGGATTTATTACTTACTTTCTTGCGCGGGCAGCTTCCGTGCACGCGATATGCAGCTGTGGCAAATCGTGCTGTCAAAGGGCAAAGGGCAGCCAGGATATCAGAGGGTTTCTTAAACCTAGAAAAAGCCGTTGCAACGTAAGTACTCATTAAACCTGTTACTCGATGATCAAGTTTTTAAATTTGACAAATGAAAATGCCGACGCTCCGCCCCCACGATTTATTCGCGGAGTTGTCCGTAGAGTCTAGAGTATACTAAGATCCCTGGATCTTGTGGACAACCCCGCGAATAAATCGTGGGGGCGGGACGTCGACTCTTTTGAAAGTCAAGAATAAAAAACTTGAACATCGAGTGTTACAATTCTTTCAAAATCGAGCGTAAATTTGATTTGTGTTGCATGCGATATTGATAAACGGCATAAAATGAGATTACATTTTTTAGATAATTGCGAGTCTCACGCCAGGGAAGTGTTTCTATCCATATATCTATTTCCTTTGGCGGATGGTTTTTAAGCCAATAATTTACCTGCTTAGGACCTGCATTGTAAGCGGCTGCCATCAAAATTGGATTTTCTGAAAAACGTTTAGCTAAGTGTTTTAGATAAGCAACGCCAATGTTAATATTTTTTTGTGATGAAAAAAGCTGGCTTTTGTCGGTGTAAGCTATTTTTTCCTGCTTGGCAACAACGTTTGCAGTACCTGGCATTACTTGCATTAACCCACGTGCGCCTGCACTTGAGACCACGTCGTCACGAAAACCGCTTTCCTGCCTTATGATGGCATAGATCAATTCGCTGGGAATCTCGTAGTTTTTAGAATAAGCTGAAACGGCGTTGTCGTAGGGAAGCGGAAAGCGTAGGGACAGTTGGTTCGTTAGTTCTTTATTATTACTTAAATAAACCGATTTGCCATGCCATTGCAACTCATTATCAACCCAGGAGATTAATGCTATTTTGTCGTTTTTAGGAAGCTCTAAGACAAAATCATTTAATAATCTGGAAGCCTGCAAGGTCTGCCTAGCGTTATACAATACTCGAATGTTATTAGTAAAAGGTCGATAGGGTAGTAGCAGGGTTTTATCGTTTAAAACGGTTTCATTTGAAAAGGTAAAATTTTTGTGTAAGCGTAAGCTCGCGAGAAAGCCATAATAATGGCGGGTTGTGGCAAGATTTTGATAGATCTCGCGTGCCTCGACCAAATGGCCTGTTTCTTCTTTAGCTCTTGCAAACCAATATTGCCAGCAAGGGTTTTCTTTGTCTTGAAAGTGATCAATGAACTTTTCAACGTCGCTCCATTGTTGGCGTTTAAGTGCCAAACGAATTTTCCAATCCAATAACACGTCGTTGTAAAAGTGCGGATTAACCTTGGCAAACCACGTATCAGCATCCTCATGGTTGCGCATCGCTTTGTAGAGCGCTACATGAGCGATAAAAGCTTGCTGTTGCTCATGAGTCAGCATTTTTTTTGTTTCAGGTCGTTTCCAATAGTTGATTGCCTGATTCATATTGATAGAGACCATGCGTTTTAAGCCGTATAAATAAAATGCATCATGCAGGTCACCGGGTTGAAGATCAATAATACGACTTGGATTCTGGTCAATCGCCACCAGCAGTTGAGCATCGTGTAGTCGGGGCTGTTTGTAGCGTTTTAATAAATAGCGGGCAAGAGAAAAATTCCGTTTTTGCAATGCTAATTTAATGCGCTCAGAAATAAGGCTTTCATCGAAATTGTCGCTGCTAATAAACAGATCCAGTAAGGGGGTGCAAACTGCAGGCGTGGAATCACCAGTAAGCCATAACGCCTTTGCAGCATTGAGCGCTACAAAGGTATTCCCTTGATAATATTCCGCAAGGTGCTGAAAGCATTGTAAATTACTGTCATCAGAGTATTTGTAATGACGGCTATATGTTGCCCAATCTTTTTTCCGGGCCAATTGATACAACCATTTTTCGCGTAATTTTTTCGCAAGCGGGGTGTCGCTGTCAATGAATGTTAAAAAATCGCTGTCTGGTTGTTGAGGTAAATTCGCACTCCATTTTGTGTAGTTAGCAAACCGCTCCATATAGGCATTGGCTGGAGTGGCTTGTGCCGCAATCGATATCCAAATAGAACTCAAAAAAAGTGATAGAACAACTCTCGCATTTCCAAGTATCTTGGGTATAACTACCGTTTTCATAGTTTCTCGATTATGGAGTGGGTTTATGCCAATTGATGTCGCATGGCAGCAAGGGTGTTCGTGTAATTTTCACTCGAAAATATGGCCCAACCGGCGACAAACTGCGTAGCACCAGCATGTGCCAGATGGGCTATATTATCGATGGTTACTCCACCATCAACACAAATGGGTATTTTGGGGTATTGTTTATGGATTAGAGCAATTTTATCAAGGATTTCTGGAATAAGTGTCTGGCCACCAAAACCGGGATTAACAGTCATTACTAGGATGAAGTCCAGCCGATGCATGCACCATCGTAAACACTCAGGCGATGTCGCGGGGTTTAAAACCAAGCCTGCTTGACAACCTTGTTGATGAATAAGTTGCAAGCTCCTATCAAGATGGATTGTTGCATCCGGATGAATGCTAATGCGTTTAGCACCTGCTTTGGCAAATTGAATAATTAACTCGTCAACGGGATTTGTCATTAGATGTACATCAATGACAAGACTAGGAAAGCGCTGCGCTAAGATTTGGCAAATAAATGGCCCAATAGTGAGATTTGGGACATAATGATTGTCCATCACATCAAAATGAACCATGTCTGCTCCTGCTTCAAGAACGGCACGAATTTCCTCACCAAGGCGAGTCATGTCAGCGGACAGCAGAGAGGGTGCAATTAGATAATTCATGGGGAAATGGTATTAAGTCATAAGATTAACCATACGTTATCTTACCTGATTTTATTGGGTTTTACTATTTTTTGGAGTTTGGACAAACTGGAGTTTGTCCAAACTCCAGTAACTATGGTTGGTCAAAAGAGAAATTCATAATTAAATTCCAGCTTCCAAATGATACACGAGAATGGAAATCTTTAATGTTATTAGTGCTCAAATAACGAAGATCTGTACCTAACGAAATATTGTTAGTAAAGAAATAACTAATCCCGAGAATCGCTTGAGCAAGAGGCGCATTGCTTGATTTTGTATGAGTAGTATTCATTAATTTCGTACCATCGTGATACAGATTGAGCTTGTTCTCAACGTGCGCATAGCCTATACCTAAACCAACGTAAGGTACGAATTTTGTTTCGCTGTAGTCCTCATCATAAAATTCATAAAAGGCATTCAAAATACCTGAAACCGTAGAAGTGCTACCTTTCATGCTAAGCCCGAAAATATCTTTTTTCGAGCTTAGACTCAAAGCTCCCACGGTTAATTTACTAAATTTATTGGTATTAAAATCAAGCTCTACTTCATAACGAAATTTTCTGCAACGAAAACCGACCTGTCCTGCAAAATTACCAAGGACTTTATAAGTTAATTTAGCGGGGAGGCTTGTGGTGAAAAACGGGCTTGTGACATGGACAGTTGACTTAATGCTTGGAGCGTAACTTATGCCCAACATTAAACCGGCATACCAGCCCTCTGCGGGTTCAGAAGCAAAAACGGCAGAACTTACGACCATCAAGCTTGTAATACTAAATCTGGAAAAATGATTCATAAATTATTCCTATTTATATGCGATTTCATTAAATCGGTAAATGACGCCGACAGTTCCAAGATTGGCTTGGAACATCTTTCCAAACTTGTCTACACGATCGGTTCCTACATAGCGGTAGGCTATATTAAGTGCGTAATTTTCAGCAAAATTAAAAGTGAAACCAGCAGTTCCCTGGTAGGCAAAGGCAGCATTAGAACCATGGTATCGTGTGTAGCTAAACGGGCCACTGCTTTTAAATATTCCATCTACCCAGGCGACTCCAAGACCTAAACCAAGGAATGGTTGAACAGCGGGTACCATGTTTGGGAAGTCGTAATACACGTTTGCCATCGCTAGGCTGGCGTTAGTATTACCAGTGACATGTGTTTGTTTAATGTTATTAATGGAAAAACCACTGAGATCGGACTCGATGTAGGTAAATTCAGCTTCGTAGCGCATGGGGTTACTTTTGTAGCCGAATCGACCGCCAGCATGAAACCCGGATTCGTAGGTAGCATGATTACGAGTAAGGCCTGCGTGGGTAATGTTGATGGTATTGGGCATGTACGTATAGCCGCCAAATGCACTGCTATACCAGCCATCAATTGCCGTTGCCCCAAGTGCGGCCCCGGAGGCCACTAAAGCGGCAGAAAAAAATACGATTCTCATGACATCCCTTTTTATTATTATTTTACTGGACATTGGACAAGGCTGCACGAAAAAAGACTCATGCAGCCTTGTCCATGAACGTGTGTTAGGCCATAGATCCATGCATCGTCATAGATCTTGCCTAAGCCTGTTTAATTATTTGGAGGTTTGAGATAAAGTCAATTTTCCTCAAATCCCCATACGTCTTTTTACATGGGGGTTTGTTTAAACTCCAACATTTCATGTACAGCCCCCATAATGTTAGCGGTTTGCTTTTATTTTGCAAGCAGCTTTTATTGACAACTCGCATTTTGTTACTGGACATTGGACAAAACTGCATGAAAAAAGGCTCATGCAGCCTTGTCCATGAACGTGTGTAACAGCATAGATCTTGCCTAAGCCTGTCCAAACTCCAGTTTGTTAGGAAACGCAATTAAAGCCCGAGCTTATTGGAAACCGCCAATCTCTGCCAAATGCGCAGCAACTGATTTTAATTCCTGGCGCTGCCTGGCGCCGTTTGTACTCGTTGCGCTTGATTAACTCCAGTATCTGAGTCACCTCGTTTGCTGCAAAACCCTGTTGGATAATAGCCTTAACGTCTAAATTTTTCTCCATGTACAAGCTGATAATGGCATCCATAATCGTGTAGTCAGGTAAGCTGTCTTGATCAGTCTGGTTTTCAGCCAGTTCTGCTGATGGCGCTCGGGTTATGACACGCTCTGGAATAACTTTGGTGCAGCTGTTTCTGTACTTAGCTAAGGCATAAACTTGCGTTTTTAATACGTCTTTTAATACTGAAAATCCACCAACCATATCCCCATACAGAGTGGTATAACCGACGGCTGTTTCGCTTTTATTGCTGGTGTTCAATACCATGTTGCCTGTTTTGTTAGAGAACGCCATCAACAGAAGGCCTCGAATGCGGGCTTGAATATTTTCTTCAGTAGAATCGGGCGTATAACCAACAAAAGATGGCGCCAAGGTATCCATAACGGTATTAAAGGCCGGTTCTATGGAGAGTAATGTGCTGCTTACGTTTAACGCCGCAATTTGTTTTTCAGCATCGGCAATACTGAAATCAGCAGTATATCGTGAAGGCATCATGAGCACATGTACGCGCGAACCGCCAAGCGCGTCCACTGCAATGCATAAGGTCAATGCGGAATCTATACCCCCTGATAAACCAAGTAGAACGCCGGAAAATCCATTTTTTTCAACGTAATCTTTAGTTCCGCAAACCAGAGCATTATAAATTAAATGCTCTTTTTCAAGTAGCGGCGTAATTTTTCCAATCACATGCTCTTTGTCCAGCTTGACCGTCTGAAGCTCTGGTAAGAAGGCCCCTGCTCGAGCACAAACCTTGCCCGTTTTATCCATTACTAATGACTGGCCGTCAAAGACTAATTCATCTTGTCCGCCCACGGTATTGACATAAATAACTGATAGCCCACGCAAGGCTATAGTTTGTAACCGATTTTCACGTAGCTGGTATTTCTCGTGGTCAAAGGGCGAGGCATTTATACATAAAAGGAAATCAGCGCCAGCCCGAATAATTTGTTCAACGGGATTTTCAAACCATATATCTTCACAGATGCAAATTCCAATCTGAAAGCCATGGATGCTTACGACACAAGGTCTGGCTTCGCCGGGGATAAAATAACGTGCTTCGTCAAATACACCATAATTTGGCAGTGCTTGCTTATGGTATAAAGCAACACGTTTGTTTTGGTGAAAAATACTGGCTGAATTAAAGCAATGTCCATCTATTAAAGAGGGATGACCAAGGACTACGTAGCTATCTGTGGTGATTTGTGAAATGTTATGCAGCGCTTTTTCAGTTTCCTCATGGAAGGATTTTCGAAATAATAGATCTTCTGGAGGGTAACCCGTCAGTGCTAATTCAGGGAAAACAATCAACGAGTGTTCTCGATGGGTGTTAATAATGTCGATTATTTTATTAGCGTTGGCATTAATATCGCCAACCGTAGGATTAATTTGAGCCATTAATAAGGTTAATTTTTGAGTCATGGAGACACCTCATACAAAAGGAGTAGTATTTTATAGGTGTTCACCATGGTCGTGAAAGGTTTTTTATCAAAACTTTGCATATCTCACTAAATATTAGCACGCCCTAATATCAAATTGGCCTCTAAGTCGCTATAATTGACGGTTAGTCTTAATAAACGTTGGTAAATTATGTTAAAGGACGCCTTATCACGGATGGCTGATGTATTTACGACTGCCGTGTTGATACAGGGTCAGGAATATCAACAAAAAGGGTACGTTCTCAGTATTCGACTGAGTGATGGCTTGCTTAAAGCCCGGGTTAAAGATCGAACAGGTCAGATTTACGACGTGCATATCGATTTAAAATCCTGGCCGGGGGTTGCTGCGCGCTGCAGTTGTCAACATAACAATTGTAAGCATGCAGTAGCCAGTCTTTTAGCGATGCAAGTGAAAGAAAATGTAGTCGTTTCAGCACCACCTAGCCAGTTACCAGGCCAATCAATGACAAGCTGGTTGGAATCATTACGGGAGCGAGCGCCTCAGGAAGTGTCCCACGATAGGACCCATCAGATTGTGTATCTGCTGGAGCCAGATTTTGGCATTCATGAGCATCGAGTCTTAGTGAGGCTTGCCGTTGCCAAACGGCTTAAACGTGGTGGGCTTGGCAAAATAGTGATTTTTAACGCCATAACGGCGAGCCGTAAGCAATTTTTTTCGAGCAATGACGAAGACATTATAGCCGCCTTGTTAGTTAAATACGGAACTAAAGGGTTCTTTGAACGGCTAAGCATTCGTAATAGCGAATTGCTGGAAAAAATTCTTTTAACTAAACGCGCTTATCTTTTTAACCAGCAAGAAGCGCGAAAATTGGCCATTGGAATTGTTCAGGATACCCAGTTGCATTGGCGTCTTGATATAGATGGCTCACAACGCCTGGAATTGACAGCTCAAGACGAGCATATCACGCTGCTGCTGTTAGATGCCCCCTGGAGTTACGATGAATGTAATCAGGTCTTAGCCCCATTAAAAACTCCTTATTCTTCTTTGCAACTGAAGACCTTGCTTAAAACTCCCTCTGTATCATTAGATAATATACCGGTTGTTGCAAGCGCTTTAGCGTTGTCCTTTCCTGAATTGGTGCGCCCACAACTGTTTAACGAGCGGCAAATTTTGACATTAACTCCTATACCTGTGATTTGTTTCAATGCCGTCAAGTATAGGGAAGGAGGTAGTGAGCAGGTTGACTATCAAGATAGTTATCCCTCATTTCTTTTTCTAGTAGATGTTCTTTTTGACTATGACGGTTTACGCATTGATTCTCGTTTAACTCAACCAAGCCTTTTCAGGACAAAGCAAGAGACTTTAGTAGAAATAAAGCGCAATCTAGCGTTTGAAAAAAGCATACAAGAGGAATGCGCACTTATTTTGCCCGGACGCGCTGCGACTGTTCACGAAAAACTTAATGCTTCTGAAGAGCTAGGTCGTGCCACCGTGTTGGTTCATTACCGCCATGAAAAAGATCTGGTTCGTCTGCATAACCAAATTATCCCACTGCTTAAAAGCAAAGGTTGGTTAATTGAATTTAATCATTCAGTTTATGCGGAGATAGTAACTGCCGATGACGTGGAGTGGTTTTCTGAATTACGAGAGAAAGGGCAAGATTTTTTTGCCTATCAGCTGGGTATTCTCGTTGAAGGCAAGCAAGTTAGTATTGTGCCTTTGGTTGCTGATTTAATTACGAACCTCAATCGTAGTAATCTTGATGCCCTTTCTGATGACGAACTATTGACCCTAACGCTTCCTGATGGGAAAAAATTACAGCTTACGATGTCGCGCATCAAACCCTTAATCCGTTTCTTGCTGCAATATGGTACACGCCTTATTAACAACGAGTCGCATCTGCAGATCAATCACTATCAGTTACTCTTATTGCAAGAAACAGAGCAAGCCATTGCCGCCACTGCTATGCGTTGGTGGGGAGGAGAGCGATTGCGGCAACAATTAGAGCAATTGGTAGGCGGCAAGGGATTTCCAGAAGTCAGGATCCCACAAGGATTACAAGCGACTCTTCGTGATTACCAACATCAAGGTTTAAATTGGTTGCAGTTTTTACGCGAAAGTCGATTTGGTGGCGTGCTTGCTGATGACATGGGTTTAGGAAAAACAGTACAAGCTCTAGCGCATCTGCAATTAGAAAAAGAACAGGGACGTTTGACGCAAGCCACGCTTATTGTCGCTCCAACTAGTCTTGTCGGGAATTGGTACGAAGAGGCTAGGCGATTTACGCCTGATTTAAAGATATTGATGTTTCATGGTTCAGAGCGCCATCAGGATCGGTTTGATGATTACGACGTGATCATTTCAACCTACGGTTTAATTCAGCGCGATAAAACACGTTTTGTAGAGTACAATTTTTACTATCTTATTCTTGATGAAGCACAATTTATTAAAAACGCCCGTGCTAAAACCACGCAAATTATTCAACAAATTAAAGCCACCCATCGGCTTTGTTTATCGGGAACACCGTTAGAAAATCACCTGGGCGAGCTTTGGTCGTTGTTTCATTTTTTAATGCCAGGCTTACTTGGGGATGCAAAACAATTTAGAACATTATTTAAAACGCCGATTGAAAAAAATGCTGATTTTCAACGGCAGACCTTACTGGCCAATCGAGTACGGCCTTTTATGCTGCGCCGTACTAAAAATCAGGTGGTTAGCGAGTTGCCGTCTAAAACTGAAATGATTCGATACATTGAATTAGATGAAATTCAGCGCGATCTGTATGAAGCAATCCGTATGAGTATGGAGAAAAAAGTTCGGGCAGCCATTGAAAGACAAGGCATGGGAAAAAGTCATATTGTCTTACTTGACGCCTTACTTAAGCTCAGGCAAGTCTGTTGTGATCCTCGCTTGTTATCCATTCCTGAAGCGCAAATTGCTTATGGCAACTCCGCGAAATTGGATGCGTTAATGGACTTAGTTGATAACCTTGTGGCTGAGAAACGTCGTGTATTAGTATTCTCACAATTCACATCAATGTTGAAACTTATAGAGGAACAATTAGTTAGTCGCCACTATGACTATCTTAAATTAACAGGGCAAACGCAAAAAAGGCAGCAATTGGTCAATAAATTTCAAGAAGGATATACCCCTATTTTTCTTATTAGTTTAAAAGCAGGTGGAACGGGATTAAATCTTACCAAGGCTGATACGGTGATTCATTATGATCCTTGGTGGAACCCCGCGGCTGAGGATCAGGCAACAGGCAGAAGTCATAGGATTGGTCAAGAAAATCCGGTTTTTGTTTACAAATTAATTACAGCAGGTACTGTTGAAGAAGCCATTCTTGGGATGCAAACTAAAAAAAGAGAGTTGTTCGAGGGTATTTTATCAGAGAATATTCGAGGCATAGCAGCGCTTACAGCTAGCGATATAGAGCAATTTTTTATGCCCCTAGCTGATTAAAATTGTAATCATTCTGATCCTAATCTTTTGTTCTTTGTGATGTTTTGCTAGACTATAGTGAACTATAACAAGAGGATAAATGAAAATGGCGATTATTAGTGGTGCTCGTTCTACACAAAAAGAAAAATTAAAAATTGAAATTAACTCAGAAGTATTTATAAAAATCCAAAATTACTGCAAATGGGCTGGCATTGATAGCGTTGATTATTTCATTGAAGAAGCCGTTTGCTTTGTTTTTGCGAAAGACAAAG
>Ga0364915_10495_pt1 | contig 11476 bp, 1 predicted proteins | sample ExccelJu500001D4_3_FD_206958 | JGI IMG/M metagenome (GOLD analysis project Ga0364915, IMG submission 206958) | Enriched cells from Trout Bog Lake Hypolimnion, Wisconsin, USA - BchlTB.June25.5000.01.D4 | ecosystem: Environmental > Aquatic > Freshwater > Lake > Hypolimnion/Profundal zone | place... | reverse complement strand
TTAAAAAGGTTGAAGGGGAACAAGTGCCTGTTTTGTTTACGCGGTTGATAGTAGAGGTCGTTCGGCTTAGCAAGCTGGTTGTGTTGTCTGGAAAGGGCAGCGCTCCAAGGGTCATACCGGTAGGATTTGGAGGATTTAACAAATACTCCAACAACCCATTCACGGGCTTGAACCCAGAATTTACATGCCCGAAACTGTTTCCAATAGCATAGCTAAAAGAATTAATGCTGTTTAAATTTTCTTGAGTGGCTCCAAAGGAAAATTTAGTGGAATTGCCGTCGTCAAAACCTTGCCTAAGATCATCAAAGCTTGATTTTAGTCCGTTTCCCAGATCGTTGACAAGAGTTGTTTTCAATGAGTGATAGGCAGAGGAGGCAAATCGTCCATCGGGATCGATATAATTGACGGGGTCGCCATTGGCATAGGCGTAAAGATCGGTGCAGAAGGGATAGCCGATGGGATCAGGGCTAAGGAATCTGCCGCTAGTGGGGTCGTAGTATCTTGCACCTATCCAGATGAATCCTGTGGGGTCTGCACGTTTGCTTTGCCAATAGTGAGAGGATGCAAAGGCAAAGATATCGGGTTCTGATTGATAGGGCGGGGCTCGTACTCCATAGGGAGAAGGCAGGTCTTGACTCCACTGAATCTTTTTGGAGGAGATACAGATGGGGTTGCCTAAGGCATCATGAAGAAGGCTGACGGCTTGTCCTTCATTATCAATAAGGACTTCACAAGAGTTATTTCCAAAAATCTTCCAGAAAGTTTTCTCGTCATACTTAACACCTATCTCCTGAAACTCTTCTTCGGGGTCGTAGAGGGATGTCGTGAGCTGGGGAGTTCCTTGCGCCGGTTTATAGAATGTTTGTAGGCGACGCCCTAAGGCATCGTAAGAGGCTTTCCAGTGGTAAGCGTTGCTTGTTATTTCAATAAGCCTTCCCCAAGGATCCCATCGTAGCTGCTCTTCGCCATCTACAGAATTTCTTAAAGAGATCTGTCCTTTATTATCATAAGTTGTAGAAAGAACTTTATTGTTAATGACTTCGATGAGAACCCTTCCATAGGGGTCAAGACCGTCAGAAGGCACTTTCCAACCTGGCGCTTCGGTGCGAACGCCTTGTCCCGATTTGCCAAAATCAAATGCATAGGAATTTTTATGAGCAGATTTTAAAAAACCTCGTGAAGTGTAGGTAAACGTTTTTGAGAAAGAGTATTCAGGCGAATAAGATTTATAGGAAGCCAATTTGCCACAACCGTCCCATTGCAGGGACTCTTCATAAGAAGAGTCAAGCACTTTCGCCGTTATTTTTTTTAGAAGCGCTGAACTGTTGTAGTGAAGACGAACGGAATGATGAGGTGTTGTGCGGGCAATGAGTGTTCCGTTTGTTGCATAATCATAAGAGAGAGCGATCTCTTTTGTAGAAATGCTTTTTAGGCGGTCTCCCTGGTATTGGAAATCGCGTTTGTGGTCCTCTATTTGCAGCGATCTGCTAGAAGGACTCCATGTCTGCCAGGTTTGTTGCAGCAGATTTGAATTAAGGGAAATGGTTTCAGTGATCAGATGTCCGGAGCTATCATAGGAGCGCTTTACCGTCGAAAGTTCTTCGCCTGACTGTTCGGCAGAGGTCAGCAGTCCTCGCAAATCGTAGGTAAACCTGCGTATTTCTTTGCCTGCATTTTCTTCGATAAGAAGTCCGCTAGAATCATAAATGTAATCATGAATGCAGTTTAGGGGATCTTTTACCTGTTTTAGGCGTCCGTTTTCATAGGTATATTCCCATTGCTGAGTAGATGCTGTGCCGGCTTGCAATTCCTCAAAAATTTTCCTACCAAGAAGGTCATAATAAGCCTTCCAGGTAGTTCCTCCAGGAATATGGCAGGCAGCAAGGTTGGAGTCACTATCATAATCGTAGGAGAAGTAAGCTCCATCCGGCAGTGTTTTCTGAACGAGGCGCCCCAAAGAGTCAAATTGTTGACGGGTAATCCTTCCCTCACCATCAGTGGAAGCAAGACAATTGCCACAGGCGTCATACTGATAACTGGTTTTCAGGTTTCCTTGTTGTACAAGAATTGGCTGTCCTAGCGTATTTGTCCAAGTGGTCGTTGTAATACCCTCTTGAACCTCTTGCTGCATGCCAAGCTCAGGGTTTCTTTTAAGGCATGTATGAGCGATAAGATCGCCCTGGAGTGTGAAGGTTTGGCTTTCAACTAAAAGACCTGCTTCATAGCGTTGAATGAATTTCTCTTGACCAGGTAGTGTGCAGATAATGCTATTTCCCTGATAATTCCATGTCGTTTGATAGCCATTCGGAGTTGTTTCGCTTTTTAAGCGATTGAGGCCATCGTAAGTTTTTTTCCAGCTGAAGCCTTCGGCATCTGTCAAGCAAATAAGATTGCCTCTTGAGTCGAATTCTTGCGTTTCGCTTATTCCTGTTTTTTTATGAATGCGAATAATTTTATGTGCGGCATCGTCGTAGCGGATTTCCCAAGTGATTCCTTCTTTTGTTTCTTGAATAGGCCGTCCAAGCAAGTCATAAATAGTGGAATTTTCTGAACCATCAGCATAAATTTCTTTCTTGAGCAGGCCGTTTGTAGTATAAAAGCGACGGGTTTTTCCTCCGCCAGGGGAGAGGATTTCTGCAATTAGTCCTCCTGCTTCATAAGAAAATTTGCTGCTTGCTCCTTCTTTCGTTACGCAAGAGAGCCTTCCCAAGGCATCATAATCGCGATACGTGCTATTGCCGAGGGGGTCGATCTCCTGAATGAGACTGCCGCGCTCATCATAGGCATAAAGAGTATAGGCGACACCTGCCGGTTCGATTATGCCTGCTTTTTCTTGCGTCAGCAATTGTCTGGAGGCTTTAAGATTTCCGGAAGCATTATAATCCAGAAACAGAACGTCTTGAGGATTTTCTCCCTGTTGCCAAATCATTTCATTGTTGAGATTATAGCCTGCATAGGTAGTCGACAGCAAATTTCCCAAAGCATTATACGTACAGGAACGAAAATTATTTCCCATGATATCGAAATCGTTTCTCTGGATGCCGTCCACAGTTTTTTTTTCTATGCACTGACCTTGGTCATTATGGCGGTACTCTGTAATAACATCGGGATCTTCTGTACCTGTTTTTTGAATACTTTTGGAGGGAAATCCTCGGGTGTCATAATTCCAATAGGTAATAGAACCGGAATTATTTTCACTTTGGAGCTGCCCTTGAGTGGTATATTCTCGGTCTATAAAGGAGAGAAGCACCTTTCCCTGATAATTTTCTATACGTTTGGATAAGTAGGGAAAAAGGGGATCATAATGCGTTAAAGTACGCCTATTTAAAGTTTCTTCTCGCTTACAGAGATTGCGAGCATTGTAGGTAAAATATTTAACAATCTGCGAATCCCCATTCCCCGTCAAATCGTCTCCCTTCAGACAAATCTCTTGAGGATTACCTTGTTTATCGTAGAGGTACTCGGTAACCAATCCTCGCTTGTCTGTCGTCGACTTAAGGCTGCGGAAGAATCCTCCAGGTTTATCATAAGGTTCTAATCGCTCTGTTTTCGCATTAAACCAGGTATTTGCATCGATAAACCAGGATTGAAGTGTTTGAATGCCTTGCGGGTCAGTAATTTTATAAATCTGATTTTGGAAAAATTGGTACTCGGTAGCTGCTCCCACAGGATCTTTGACAATTGTCGAGTTATCAAGATAGGTGAAAATGGCACTGGGAAGCATTTCTTGCTGTGGGCCAATTGGCGTGCGTTGTTCAATGACCCGGCTTTTTTCATCATAGATATTTTCTAAAACTCTTCCGTGGGGTCCGGTTTCCCGAATGATACGGTGAAGGCTGTCATAGCTGTAAGTCACCACAGCATCATTAGGCAGCATAACTTCAGATAAATTACCTTGTGAGTCATAATGATAGTGAACTCTGCGTCCATCTTTCGCATAGGCTTCCGCGATCTTGCCTTCGTGATTATAGCAGAATCCAAAGAAGCTGCCATTGGAACTTTCAATTCGCGTAAGACGGTTTTGTTCATAAAAAAAAGAAAGAATATTGCCCGTATGATCCACCCATTTCTGAAGGAAATTGTTTTCAAATATACGCTTGGATCCATCCGTGCCATAGAGAATGAAATTTTTAGTCTTTTCGATATAAGCATGGAAAGGATTTGTTATACCGCCAATGCCTTTTTTGTTAAAATTACGAAGATCGGGATTCTCTTCGGGAAAAACTTTCCAGCGGAAGTTTTCCGGGCAGTATCTGTAGACGATGACTGTTCCGTCTTCCTCGGCAACATAAAGTTTATCGCCCTCTTCGACCAATTCAGGATTAAGTCCCAATTTCCAGCCATAGCCGAATAGAGAGTGAATAGGATTCTGGCTATTGTAATTGCGTCGTATTTCTAAAGGAAAGGAACCGGATAACTGCAGGTCGACTTCGTCGACATAGAAAGCCCCTGTAACAACATCTACAGGGTCTACAACAGTATCCCAATGAGATTTATGATCCTGTCTGACATCTGATTTCCATTTTGCTGTGTCGGAAAATAATTGAGAGGTTACTTCCTTTAAAGGAATTATCTCTGTTTTCCATTGTTCAGTACCTTCAAGAAATTTTTGATCCTTAATAGAAAAGGTATAGGAAAAAGTGATAGGCTGGAGTACATAATTGTTTTTTTTCGAAACGAGTTCCCAATTTTCTGTTCTAATAGCATTAAGACGCCCATTGGGTAAACGTGATCCAAATCCTCCATTAAGGATAATTGTGTCGGCAGAAATTAAACCTGAATATGTTACAGGGTTACAGATAAGTGTTCCCATCCCTGTGTAAGAAGGAGGATTTAAAGCATTGCCATCCTGGCTGCTGACCAAACCTGGCGTCATATAGGCATAGGAGTAGGGCGCATTTTGATTTTCCGGATCAATGCCTCCTTTTTTCCAGCCTAAAAGAGATCCTGTGGTATTCCATTGTTCTTTTGCGTCTCGTTTTATTTTGCGCAGATTAAGATCTTTAAGATGATAAAAATGCAAACATCGTGCCACTTCCGGCATTTTTTCTGCATCAGAAAAACTTTGACTCGTAAAATGAAGGAAACCGGTTCCCGACAGTCCCTTATTTTGATGTTCTTGATGAGCTATTTGAAGCAGTTTAACGGTAGAAATGGCATAAGGATCTTGAAAAATTTCACGTAGTACTTGATGCTCATTTGATGAATTATCAACACTGAAAAGGGCTGAAAATTCACTAACAGCATTATGATATTCCTGATGATAAGAGAAAGGATAATGAAAATTGAGTGTAGTGCAACCGTGCAGCATGTCAATTTGAGGGAATTTCAGGTCGGGTATTCCTTTTAAAGGGCCTTTTTCAGGAGATAGTTTAGCAAGTCCACAACTAAAAAATGTGTGAGGAAGAATTTTATGCAGGCTTGCCAATTCTTTCTCTGCACGGCTGCATTTTTCAAAATAAGCAGACCCAATAAAGGAAAGAAGTGCCTGTGTTCTCTCTTCCGGTGTGTTTTTTTGCACAAATTGTTCGCCGAATAAAGAGGTAATATTTGCGTTCACTTTTCCCACATGAAAGCAAAGAGCGGCACTAGTGCCTTTAACGATTGTGAAAGTTCTGGAAAGAGGACTCATTCCCTCATAATTTACTGTGACATGTAAAGAGAGATCTGTTTGATTTAATTTTAACGCCAATTCATTATGCCATTCATCTTGCAACCTAAAGTGCAACAAGTGACTGTCGTCAGCAAAAGGAGAAAAGTGAATAGCAAAAGTGCAGCAATTAAGAGCAGCTAAGGGCAGCCACTCTGTCTCGAATTTTTTTTCCGGATTTTCTTTAGATGCAATATCGATTTTTATTGTTGCAAAGAGTTTTGCCCGATCGCTTAAGTTTGTCATGGTATGGAAATCTTCTACTATAGGAGGTCTTGGAAAGTCATCCCAAGAGGCAAACTGTTTTTTGTGAATCGTTCTGTGGATGCCTACATCCTGCAAGGAGAAACCCTGTTTCCGTAGTTCGTCTTCTACAAAGCGAATAAAGAGTACGCCTGCTGTGTCATCGCCATCAGATCCAATATGCTTTAAAATTCTTTCATCATTAGTTAAATAATGTTTAATCCATCGATCAGCGTTAGCATACTCTTGAGGCATAAAACCGTAGAAGTCATATCCTTCGCTAATTTGCACGTCTTTCATCCAGGGAAAAAGAGAGATCCATTGATTTCCATCAAAAAACATGACCCATGGATAGTTGACCAGGACTTCTTTTTCTCCCGGAAATTGATTAAGTAACAACTTTTCCATGAAGGGGGCGGGAAGGGGGTAAGGTTTTCCTTCTGCATAAACAGCTTCATAACCCGCTTTTCGCAAGAGATAGATAAGAAGAGCACACTGTTCCCAAGGAGATCCCTGTTTCTCTAAAAAGGTGCCATAGGCTCCACGATGCAGGCAAGGTGCATGAAAGAATCCATTGTTTTTCAGTAGAAAAGGATCGACAAAATCAATTTCATTTTGCACGTATTGAGCAAGCGCTAAAGGATTTCGCTTCATTTCCTCTACAAAGTGATCAAGCAAGGAATGCGGCGCTAACTCTACGCTCATCGGAACATGGTGGGATTTCGCAGGGGGCTTAATCTTTAAAGAAATTTTTGCTGCCGGTTTGTTCGTACCTGTCGCAGCAGGCTTACGAAGCGTCTCTAATTGCCAAGGAGGGGGTTCTATAAAGTGAAATTGGTAGAGCGGTGATTCTGCTAATGAAATAGAAAATTGGTAATTCGAGTAACTGCTTTTCTGTGAAATAAGTAAGGAGTTATGATTGGGGTCTACGACGATGCTCATTCGTAAGTCAAGCCCAAATTGTGTTTGCAATTTCGTTTTAGGAATAGATACTCCTGCATCAACTGTCAGATAACGATTCCACTCTTTACTCGATGGCAGAGGGATTGCAATTTTTTCTTCATAGATCACCTGCTTATTTTCAAAGACTTTTACATGCAGATCTGCAATGGGGGAATCATTTTGCACTAAAAATCGATAGAATTGCCCTGTATAAAGGGCGTAATCTCCTGGATTATTATTGAAAGAATCGAACAGATCACCATTTTTTTGCCCATCCAGTGGAACCACAAAGGAAAATAGTAAATTCTGTAAAAAGTTCGGTTCTTCTTTACCTGTATTTAATGAAGGATATTTAAAGAAATAGTCAGTTCGCTTTTTCTCCCTTTGCTGAAATTCTTCTTTAGAAAGTAGAGAGGATCTTTCAACTGAATGAATAATATTAGCTTGGGCTTCGCAAAAGGCAATACGTTTTTGAAGCATTGCAATTTCCTCGATGCTGCCCTCGTCTAATTCCTGCAAAATAGCCAACAAGCGTTTTTGCACATCCTTACAATTGCTTGTTATTCTTTCCTCTCCTTGCAATGCATTTGATTCTCTTAAAGCTTTTAATTGCTTTTCCAAACTCAGCCTTTGAGCAATCTCTTTTTCATTCCATTCTTTTGAGTCTTTTTTACAAGTAATTGCCAAGTTTTCAAAATTTACAGCCGTGCTTTCTAGCATGCGTTTTTCAGCTTCCAGAGGAAATATTGAAATAAGATCAACAGCTTCCCGACAACCTAAAGCTGCCTCCTGATAAAGTTTGGCAGCAATAGTAAATGCGTTGCTTGTCTTAGAGATTTCGTTAATATGGTCAGGAAAGGAATGCTCATTCACAAGAGAAGTTGCCGATTCTGCCTTTTTGAGGCTTGCACCAAAGAGAGGGCGAACTTTATTCAGTGTAATTTTTTCCTTTTCGTTGAGTGTAATTTCTTGTTCCAGAAGAAATAAAGATAGCTCATGCTTTGCTAACATATCTTTCAAGGAGCGATCCCACGTCAATTTATCAATAGCAGCGTTTAATTCGCGAATTGTTCCGGAACAACTATCCACCCCTCCTTGACAATTTTTTTTCGTCGCAGCAGTTAAGTGAGGAGCTTTCTCTGTTGAAGCAAGGCTAAGAATGTCTGCATAGTGTTTGGAAGCTTTCTCACAGTGTATGCAAGCGGCAATGAGAAATACTATTGATTTGTTTTTCTGATCTGCTGGAAGCGCATTGCACTGGGTAATGAGTGCAAAAGTCATTCCCCATTCCTGATAGGCTGCTTGTAATAGAGAGCTGTACTCCTTAGAATCTGTATGACTACGCGCATGCATCAAAGGGCAATAGACGGAAAGAAAAAGCAGAAGAAAGCAAAGAAAATACTTGATTTTCATTATATAACCCGGATTTCAAAAACTAGAAAGCTTAATTTTTAGCAAAGTCGGGATTTTAAATAAAGAAGGAATTGCAAAACCAGAATGGTCAAGAGTGTTAGGAACATCTTCTTCTTCGATCCCTTCTTCCTCGATATCTCCAAGAATATAACCTTCGGGAAGATCGAACTCAAAGGAATTTTCCGCGAAAGCCGTCACAGAAAAAAAGAGAAAGAAAAAAATAAAAAAGATCGAACGTTTAATCATAAGAACTCAGCTTATAACATTTCAAACATAACGATATACCAGAATTAATTTCCTTATGTCAATTGATTTTTTTCGTAAAAAAAAACTCACAACTCCAAACTGGTCGGATTATGTTTGGTTAGCGGTGCGTTTGGAGAAATCGATGCTGAGTAGCTTCGACACGCCCTTTTCTTCCATAGAGACACCGAAAAGGAGATCAGCAATGGACATGGTACGTTTATTGTGAGTGATGATAATGAATTGGCACTGATTGACAAATTGTTTAACAATATTGGCAAAGCGGTCGACATTGGCATCATCAAGGGGAGCATCAATTTCATCGAGAATACAGAAAGGGGCAGGCCTTACTTCGAAGATAGCAAAGAGTAAGGCTACGGCTGTCAAGCATTTTTCACCGCCAGAGAGCAAATGGATCGATCGCATCTGCTTCCCCGGTGGTTTGGCAATAATTTCGATACCTGCTTCAAGAATATCCGCTGTCTCAGTAAACTGCAAATCAGCTTCTCCCCCATGAAATAAAACAGCGAAATTCTTCTTGAAATTTTCATTGATTTTATAAAATGTCTCCTTAAAAATTTTACGGCTTTCTCCATCAAGCTCCGTAATAATGCCTACTAATTCCTGTCTGGAAAGGTTAAGGTCATCGATCTGCTGATTAAGAAATTGATAGCGCACTTTATGCTGATCACACGCGTCAATAGCGGTCATATTAATATTGCCGGCTTCACTCATCTGGCGGCGCAAAGCGTTCATCTGTTTTTCTATCTCTTCTTGTGGCTGTTCGGAAGTGGGGCCCTGCATTTGCACCTCCTCCATTGCTAATTGATAGCGTTCCTGGAGTTCTTGTACAAGAGAGTGCACCGTACCTTCTATCTTTGCTGTCTGAATTTGCGTTTGATTTCTAGCAGCTTCCCCTTGCTTTACGGCGAGGCGCTTTTCATTTATTTTGGCTTCCAAATGGTCTATGGCTCGCTTATAAACTGCTACCTGCTGCTCAATTTCCGCAGCTGCTGCACTCACCTGGTGAAGGGTGCTTTCAACATCCAGAAGTAACTGATCCACCTCAATCCCTTTTAAACGCAGCTGATTCTGTAAAGCCTGCCCCAGCGTAATCTCTTCTTCCAGCCGCTTTGCTTGCTGAAGGCTTTCTAAATCCTTTGCATCCAGCAGATGCAGCGCATGTGTCTGTTTTCGCTTATCATCGACAACCTGCTGCAAGGCGATCTCCTTTTGGCGCAGATCAGCGGCTTCGCGCTTAAGGGATGCCGCAAGGAGTTCGATTTGTTCATTCAACCGGTCTGTTTGCTGCTGGGCATTTTTTGCCAGGGCTTCCGCCTCTGCATGCTTCTTCTGGCTCGTTTCAAGGGTCTTACCCCACTCTTTTTCCATTGCTGCAAGATTCTGCAGATCATTATCTAGTTGCTTCTCTTCAATTTTCACTTTTTCCAAATCCGTCATTGCTTTTTGAAGAGAAAAGTTAACTTCAACAAGCTTCATTTCATTGCGTCGAACGGTTTTATCCAATTCGGTGCGATCCAGGTGAACCTGGTGCCGGTTCTGCCGGATCACGTGCAAAACATTATCCCATTGATTTTTTTCTGATTCTTTATCGCCCAGTTTTTTGTCCAATGCTTTTAACTCTATCTCGCGCAAGAAGATGTTATTCTCCCCCTGCGATTGATCAAGGGAGGTGTAAAAGATCACAGAAGAACGGTCAATCAAAGCTCCTTCCTTCACCCACACGCTAATCGCCTGGTGATTCTGCATCTGCAACGCTTCCATCGGAGAAACAGCTTCTGTTGCCAGATAAATCTCTTTTAAAAAATGTTGCGCGCAACGATTTTTAACGACATGGTTTGTTAAAGGCGATAGACCCGCCAGCGCACGCTTATTTGTTGAAGGTAGCAGAATGATTTCAAGGCACAATAAAGCAACATCCCTGATATTATGCTCTGTAACATATGCCAAAACCTGATAAAAATCCTGTTCATCTTCCACAACGAGCGTTTGTGCATAAGGCCTCATCGCTGCTGCAAGGGCAAATGCTGCTTCTGTACCTTTTTCGGGAATGAGATATTCATAAAGCCCTTTGATCTTCCCGAAAAAGAGGCTTTTTGGATCCGCAGCCTCTTGCAGCAACTGCTTACTTCCGGTAGAAAATCCTTCCATATCATCACGCAGGCGCTGCAAAGATTTTTGCCTTGCCCGTAAATCAGTGATTTCCTGCTGCAGCTCATCGACGGCTGTCTGCGCCTTCTCCATCTCTTCGGCAATTTCCTGAAGCGAGCTCTCCATCTGAAGAAACGTTCCTTTTTGGCCGTCTAAAATTTTCCCAAACTCCTCGAGATGCTGCTGCTTTTCATTTGATTGCAAAAGCAGTTCTGTCGTGGTTTTTAAGAGTGATTCTTTACGCTTTTGCAGGCTTACCGCGCGCTCGCGCGCATTTTCTAACCGCAGCTGTATTTGCCTCGCTTCGCTTTCATGCCGGTTTTCGTTTTGAAGAAGCTGCAGATACTCCTTCTGCTTTAATTGCTGCTGAAAGCGCTGCTGATGCATTTCTTCTTCATGCAAAACAACTTTTTCACGCTGCGCTTTTACCAGAATCTCCTGCCCTGCCTGCTGCTTCTCCAGAACTTCTTGCTGCTGCCGATGTTCCTGACGCTCTTTTTCACGCTGACGACGCCTCCCCTCCATCATTTGCAGCTCTTGCTGCCAACGTTTCTCCTTTTCAAGGAGTTCTTTCAAATATTCACTGCTATGCTGTTTTTCCTTCGCTTTAATTTCTTTGCTGCTTCGCGTTTTAAAAACCTCTTCACGACGTATGTGCAACACTTTTTCTGTTGCTTCAAGAACATGTTTCGTTTCTCCAAGCTGCTTTTGAAACGTCTCCATTTGCAGCGTTGCAGTGTCAATCTGACCTTCCTGCTCCTGCAATTTGCGCCTGGCTTCTGCCAAACGCCCTTGCAAGGTCCTCCACTTTAT
>Ga0364915_10419_pt2 | contig 11637 bp, 11 predicted proteins | sample ExccelJu500001D4_3_FD_206958 | JGI IMG/M metagenome (GOLD analysis project Ga0364915, IMG submission 206958) | Enriched cells from Trout Bog Lake Hypolimnion, Wisconsin, USA - BchlTB.June25.5000.01.D4 | ecosystem: Environmental > Aquatic > Freshwater > Lake > Hypolimnion/Profundal zone | place... | reverse complement strand
TCCGATTGGTTTGTTGGCTAATATTTGTTCGAGCTGAGAAACAGTGTTGATCGGTATTCCATCAACAGTCTTGATGATGTCTTCTGGAGACAGCCCGACTTGAGCAGCTCGCCATCCAGGTTTAAGCTTTTTCACCATCACACCCAGACGGCCTTGTTTTACTTCTAAACCAAAATTAGCATATGGATCGATTTTTTTTGGACTAGTCGGTTTGGCAGCCTTTTCTTGAGCTTCTTTAGCTTGCTTGGCTTCTTTCTTGCTTTGCTCAAGCTTTTGCAAAGACTGCTGATAAACTGTGTCGGACGGTTCTAATTTATGCGCACTTTTATAATGGGGCAAAGCATCATCTGGTCTTTTGAGCAGAAGATAAACAGTACCAAGATTATATTGATACAAAGCTTGATGCGGGTCTTTCTCAACAAGTTGAGTATACATTGTTAAAGCTTGATCAAGTTGTCCATTTTTGAGAGCATCGGCTGCCTGACTGGCAAGCAATTGCCATTTGTAAGTCTCCGTTTTGGTTGTATTTTCTTGATCAAGCCTATTTTTTATATTTTGCACCGCCAAATTGTAGTCTTTACCATTAGGATCAATAGCCGCCGCTTGACCATACTCAGCTGCTGCTTGCGTCAAATCACCGTTTGCTTCCAGAGCAATGCCCAAGCTGAAATGAGCAGAAGCATTTTGGGGATCAATACGTATTACTTGCTCGAGCAAATCAATTGCTTCTTTGAATTGTTTTTGCCGATAGAGAGAAACCGCCTGTCCAAGCAAGTTGTTTACCTGATTAGCTCTGGCTTCCATAACCTTAAGCTGCTGGCTTTGCGCATCGCCATTATCGTCATTGCCAGTCTGAACTGCAGGCGCATTGCTATTAGCCTCAGGTGGTGGATTATTATTTGGAAGAGGATTTTGATGAAGAACATTTTGAGGACTAGAATTTTGAGGAGCAGGGACAGCTTGGTTAGCTGGTACCGCCGCTTTAATTCTGGCAATTCTATTTTCGACGGAGTCATTATATGTCTGGCCAAATATATAATTTTCTATTCGGGAAAGACGAGCCGTATCGTTTTCGCCATCGTATTGGCGAAAAAATAATTGATTTTCCAGATCATTAATTGACGCCGTTTGGCTCAAACAAGGATTGGCAGATAAAAGAACAAGGATTAGAACAAGATAGTAGTGAGGGTGAAGCGACATGCGCGGTGCAGCGGCCGTGTGGCATCTGAGTGATGCCACACGGGCTTGCCGCTGAAGCCTCAAGCTATGAAGTGGAGAGAGCGAAAGTATTGAGCGAACGGAGCGTTTAAAATAAAGATAAACGAAAAGAGTAAGGAGGGGTAAACTAAACACTGATGTCATAGCATTAAGTACCGTTATTGAGAATGTTCCTGAGAGTCAAAGCCAATTAGTCCTTATATAGTAACATGCGAGTCTTTGATGCAAAAATCGTAATATTTCAATCTAAATGCCAAGTTTTTGTCGTATCAACTGAGTGCACTTGGGAAAATACTGGCGAAGTGCGGTATCGACTTTACTCGAATCTCCACCACCAATTATAATGGCAAACAACTCGGCAAAACATTCCGACGGACCGGCCTTTGTCTTTTGAGAAAAATAAGCGAGTTCACCTTCACGTTGATCAAAATCCATATTCGCCAATTCATGCATATATATATCTTTAAATTCTCCCGTGTCCGAAATTGTATCCCAATAATGATCGAAAGCATGACCCAGCTCGTGACGAAGAACATGTCCGGCACGTTGATTTTTTACCAGTGATAAATCGTCACCACGAGGTGCTGAATACTCACAAATAATAGCATCAGTACCATTAAATAATCCTTCCACATTTTTGCCTGTCAGTCCATCATCATATCCGCGCGGCTGATCGTAAGAATAGCCAGGAAGCTTATCGAATAGCCGCGGTGTCACGCAAACTCGACCACCGCGATATTGCAACTCCGCCAATAATTTTTGGGGCATCGCAGCAATGCAGCCTTTAACTTCTTCTAAAAAGTCTGGCGAGACGTTGCCCACTGAAACTCCACCTCTTACTACGTAGACAAAGGTATTCATATCGAAACTATTGCTAATATTTGGTGGTGCCTTGACCGAGCTATTAGAAGTTTGCTTTGTTGCGGCCAACTTAGTGTAACGTGAGCGCTTGTAATCGAAAGTGAATTGAATGTCGACTTCCTTTTCTTTGCAAAACGATGGAAGTGGCGCAAATGGACTAGCAACTTTTACTGCCTTTAGAATCGACTTGTCCAGCTCCAGCAAACCCGATGATTTATTGATTTTCAAATTGCTCATTTGTCCGCTTTTGGCAATCTTAAAGACAACCACCATACTATGCGATGTTGGCTCCTGAGGTGGTTGCCAATGATGCTTAATTTTGCTTTGCACCACCGCCATATAAGGAGCATATTGCCCCCATGCCTTAACTTCGCTCGCTGAGACAGGAGCGCTTGCTGACCCCAGTCTAAAAGCGGTCATTTCATTAAGCTGATTTTCGATGCTATGCGCTAAGGAAGCTAATCGTTTATTTATTTGGGGTGCTGGCAATCCTATTGCAATGTCATGATCGATCGATGACAAAACGCTTTCATAAGGTTTAATTCCTACCCCCTTTTTGCTTGCCTGTTCAAGCTCTTTGACGATTTTTTGTCGTTGCGCCGGGAAATCTCTCAATGAGCCTAATTGGCTTTTGGTTATTGTCTTGAGCCTAGCAATTCTAGTTTCGACAGAGTCGTGATATGTCTGGCCAAATATATAATTTTCTATTCGGGAAAGGCGAGCCGTATCATTCTCGCCATCGTATTGGCGAAAAAATAATTGATTTTCCAAATCATTAATTGTTGAAGCTGCCCCCTGGCTCAAACAAGGACTGGCAGATAAAAGAAAAAGATAAACAAAAAGAGTAAGGAAGGGTAAACTAAACACAGATGTCATAGTATAAGTACCGTCAATTAAAGGACTGTGCTGCCGATAATGTCTGATTTTAACAGCCCCCAAAAAGAAGAATTTGCCTATTGGTTGGCTTTCAACATGCTTTCCGGCACTGGATTAGGCTTTCGCAAGATAAAGCTTCTTTATGATCATTTTCAGGGTTTGCAAGGAGCCTGGCAGGCGCCAATTAAAGAACTGAATGTTCTGCCCTGGTTAAATCCCGCCATCATAGAACGCTTTAACGAGCAAAGAAAGACAATTGAGCCGCTTCTACTGCTCGAAAAGCTGCTGGCGAGCGGTATATCGGCATTTCCATACGTTCATGAGCAATATCCCTACGCTTTGCGCCAGATTCACGACCCACCCCTGATTTTATTTGTCAAAGGCAATTTGTCTATTTGTGATTTTAATCATGCAGTGGGCATTGTTGGTACCCGCAAACCCAGTTCATACGGGCAAAAATTAGCCAAAAGTATAGCTGCGGAACTGGCTAAAACCGGTACATTGGTTGTAAGCGGTATGGCTTTTGGCATAGATTCATTGGCTCACTGGGGAGCGCTTTCGGCTAAAGGCAAAACAGTAGCTGTGCTCGGCTGTGGCGTTGATATATGTTACCCAGCCACTAATAAACCACTATATAAAGCCATTGTTGAGGGCGGCGGAGCGGTCGTTTCAGAATATTTCCCTGGCACTCGCCCCCAGTCTTGGCACTTTCCGGCACGCAATCGCATCATCAGCGGACTGGCTCCAGCCCTGGCAGTCATTGAAGCCGGGCTTGAATCCGGCGCTCTCATTACAGCTAAACTTGCCTTTGAACAAAATCGGGAAGTCTTTGCCATTCCAGGGCGGATAGACTCGGCAACCTCTGCCGGCACTAATTATTTAATTGCCAAAAATACAGCCCATTTATTTAGCAGTGCCGCCGACATTTTAGAGGAAATGAACTGGGTAAGCAAAAATCAGCAGCTAGGCACAACCGCTATGGTTACTTTGCAAGGGCGAGAGATGGAAATTTATGAATTAATCTCTCCAGAACCTGTTCATTTTGACTATTTAATCGAAAAAACGGGAATGAATACTGGTGAACTCTCAGCTATTTTAACCATACTTGAACTGGCTGGCGTAATATCAAGGCTCCCTGGCGATTGGTATGGTCGTGAGAAGCGGTAAAGCACAGGACTTACAATGTGAAATACAAAGCAGTGGAGCACAGCGCGGCGGTGAAGCTTCAATGGCATCAATCAGATGCCATTGTGAAGCGGAACGGGGAAACGCCCGTGCGAACAGCGGAGCGTCGTGAGCGCAGGGCTTATAATAAACTAACGAACGGAAATTTTTTGCAATGAAGTTATGTTTGCGCTGCAATCAATATTTTGAAGACAGTGTCGAGCAATGTCCAACTGATCAAATCTTGCTCGAAAGTGTTGGCAAAGATCCTCTTATTGGCGCCTTAATCAATAACCGTTATCTGGTTGATTCGGTTATTGGCAAAGGCTCAAGCGGTATTGTCTATCGCGCCACTCGCCTGGGAAGAGGCGAAATGGTGGTAGCCATTAAGGTGCTGCACAGCTTTATTGGCGCAGCAGGATCGGCTCTCGATCGATTTTTGCGCGAAGCCCAGGCTGCCAGCCGTTTACGCAACCCACATATTATAACGATCTGGGAATCAGGTGTAACTGAGGACGGCCAGCCATATTTTGTTATGGATTATCTGGAAGGAATGACACTGGGGCACTTAATCAGGGAAAAAGGACATATCGAGCCTAAGCGTGTTCTATCTATCCTGCGCCAGACATGCAAAGCGCTGATTGAGGCTCACCGCCTGGGGATCACACATAGAGATTTAAAACCAGAAAATATTATTTTGCAAGAAAGCGGGCAGGGAGATGATTATGTAAAATTGCTTGACTTTGGCATAGCCGACTCCCCCCAACACACTATGCTCACCTATAAGCTGGAAAAACCAAGGACCGTTTCCGGAAGCCCCGCCTATATGAGCCCTGAACAATGTCAGGGTTTTGAGCTGGATGGACGCAGCGACATCTATTCTCTGGCTATTGTCATTTTTGAAATGCTAACCGGCACGCGCCCTTTCCGTCAATCTGAAGACGTTAACGTTATGGTGCTGCATGTAAGCGAACCGCCTATGACATTATCGGAAGCACGTCCTGATTTAAATTTTCCGCCTGCGATTGAAAATGTAATCGCGCGCGCCTTATCTAAACAACCGGCTCAGCGCCAGGCAACTATTCAAGACTTTTTTCTTGAATTGGAGAAAGCCTGGGAAGATTTTGGCCTTCAACCAATCGCCGGTAAATCTGTTAACCCGGCTAGTATAACTCTAAACAAATTGCAAGATGTTGCGACGACAGCATCTTCCAATCAAAAGTCTGGTGTAGACGCCAATACTGTCGAGACAGAAGTAGCTAGAGTCAATTCATATTCTGTCAATCAACCCGGTGTTCTTGGCCTACCTCCTGCCCGTATGAGTAGTACATACGACAAAATAAAAGCACAGGGAGGCTTGGACAAATTGACTCCTGACGAAGGTAGTCAAACGCACGATGAGCAAATAATGACTGGTACAAGTACCGTACAAAGACTAATGAAAGCTGCTCAGGTAGGAATATCATTTATTCAAACTCAAAATGAAATCCCCGCCATAAACAATCAACCAGCCATCAATCCAGCCGCCAATCCAGCCACCAATCCAGCGGGCACTGCAGTCCCAGTCCGTGGTGGCGCAGCAAATGTGAACAAGAATATTTCGCATGAGCAATCCACCTTAGAACATGCGCCAGCAATAGCAAACTACGCCCCAGGAGATCCCAACTTTCATTATACAAAGCAGCACCACAGAAACACCCTCTCTCGCCTGCAAGGTTGGAAAAAACCAGGTCAGACACGCTTAGCTATAGTAAGTACAAGAGCCAAAGCAGCTGCCATAAAAGGAGAATCAGCCCTCAGGCCAATCAATGTCTGGAATTGGCTTCTGGCTGTGACTACTTTGCTATGCCTGGGAACATGCGCTTATATAATTTACGCTGCTTTCAACACGCAGTTGCCACGAACATCATCAATACAATATCTGGATCTGGCAAAATCAGGTAAATACGACCAGGTGAAAGTACTCTTAGAAGCCAAACAGCTAACCACACGGCTAAGTCCTGGCGAATGTGATCAGTTGAGCCTGGCTTATCTGAACCTGGCTAACCTGTCTTTGGCCGAACATGACGTTGATCAAGCATTGCTTCTATTGGCAAGAATCGACCCGCAATCATCAGTAGCTGCGCAAGGACGAAGGCTAAGAGAGAAACTGCTGAAAGAAGCCAGAGAAAGCAGCCAGGCTAAACAGGCAGCGAAAACAATCGTTTCGCATTGACGGAGCATGAAGAGGCAATTTCGGCAAGCGTTTCACCTCTAAGCTGAGCCAATTTTTCAGCAACATACCAGACATAAGCAGGCTCATTGCGCTGTCCTCGCACCGCCTGCGGTGCCAGAAACGGGCAATCTGTTTCTACAAGCAATTTGTTCTTATCGACTGCTTTAGCTGCTGCCTGCACAGCCGTTGCCTTAGTGAAGGTGACAATGCCAGAAAAAGAAATATAAGCGTCAAAGCCGCTCAGGCATTGCAGGCGTTCAACAATCTTTTCGTCGCCAGTGAAACAATGCAGTACGCCACGCATGCCATTGCCGTCTTTAGCCAGTATTGCCAGCATTTCTTCCCAGGCGTCACGACAGTGGATGATCACTGGTTTGTCAAATTGACGCGCTATTTTCAGCTGCTCCTGAAAAGCCAATATTTGTTTCTCAGCAGGGCTATTATTGTAAAAAAAATCCAGCCCGCATTCACCTACTGCCACCACCTTAGCCTGGGTCATATGCGCGCGCATGAATTCACCGGCTCTTTCATCCCATTCGCTTGCCTGGTGAGGATGCAGCCCCACACCAATGAAAATATTGCTATGTTGCTGCGTTAACTCAAGCAGTTCGGCACTTGATTTAAGGTCTACGGCAGGATTGATTATTTGCCGAACATTAAGCTGCCCCATGCGCTGGATAATTAATTCTCGGTCTGCCCCATAGAATTCTTTGATCAAGTGAGCATGGCTATCTATAATGCCCGAGGCAACCTGCTGAAATTTTGCCAGTTCAATGTCATCCATACGTATTCTGCCCAGTTTTCAGTTGAAGCTTAAGCGCAATCCGGCTAAAATAATATAGCAAGCCCATACGACGACTGTGTTATAACTTCATCATCATAGGGCAAAGCATTATTCCTTATTTAATCTATATACCTTCTTATGTCTTATCGCCCGATTATCATATTATTCATTGGCTGCCTGTTATCTTCTTGGACAGCATCCATTGCTCAGGACAGCGGCACTTTGCTGAAAGGAACAGTGCAAGAGCAAGGTTATCTCACCCCCGGTAAAGTACCTGGATTAACCAGCAGCGATCTTAAGCACGCTCAAGACGCCTTTGGCAAGGGTGATTCGTCTTTGCCTTCTGTTGGTGAAGCTTTTGAACCACCAGCCAATGCCTTTAATTTTGGCAACTCACCAGCCAACGCCCCTGCATCGGGACAATTGACTGCTGGGGTACCTGGTCTTGATCAAAGTGCCCTTGCCGCCAATCAACCCCCTTTTAATTTGACGGCTCAAGAGCAGGGCACATCCACGCTGCAAGGCAAAGCAGACGTAGACAATACCCCGGAGTTGCAACTAGCCTGGGATCAATGGCACAAGCGAGTGGCACAAGCCATTTATGAAAAATTCAATTCGATGGCTCAACTTGCCTTTCGCTTCAGCTCACCTTTAGCTTGCTATGTGACATACACAATCACCAAAGACGGACGCGTTGTCAATGCTAAGCTGGAACAACAAAGCCAGAACGTTGCTTTCAATGCCCTAGTGCTGATGGTGGTTAGCTCAATGTCCGGACAGACAGATATTCTTGCTTTTCCCACTGGCTCGCAGCGTACTTTTGTCAACAAAGCCGGCATGTTTACACAGAATTATGGCGTGCAAGGATTTAAATACACAACTGGTGACCGAGAAACAATACCAGGACATTAAATGCAAGATTATCCATCATCCATTGTCAGGTCCCTAAAAAATATTGTCGGTGAAAATAATGTTCTTGAGCAACGTATTGATCGAGCTCTTTATGCCTGTGACGGCGAGACGCTTGATAGATCCCTGCCTGATTTGATTGTCTTGCCGGGCAACACGGAAGAATTGCAGGCAGTAGTAAAAATGGCTCGCCGCTATAAAATGCCTTTTACAGCTCGTGGCGCAGGTACAGGATTATCAGGTGGGGCTACTACTGTTTGTGGTGGCATAAGTCTTGTCTTAAGCCGGATGACAAAAATAATTAATATTGATCCTGAAAATGAAACCGCGCTTGTGGAAAGTGGTGTCACAAACAGTGCTGTATCTCAAGCGGCAGCAAAATACAATCTATGTTTTGCCCCCGATCCCTCCAGCCAGGCGGCTTCCACAATAGGCGGCAATATCGCTGAAAATGCCGGCGGCCCTCATACTCTTAAATACGGCACAACCACTGATCACGTGCTGGGCATGAAAGTGGTTTTACCGGATGGCACGCTAGCTACATATGGCAGCGGCACGGTTTGCCGGACAGGCTTTGATTGGCTCAGTCTGCTCACCGGCAGCGAGGGCACTTTAGGCGTCGTTGCTCAAGCCACATTGCGCCTGTTACGGGTTCCTGAAGCAGTAGAAACTGCTCTTGTTTATTTTTCCACACTGGAATCGGCGGCTCTGGCAGTATCAGATATAGTGGCAGCCGGCATTATTCCCTGTGCTATGGAAATGATTGACCAGCTTACTATCAATGCTGTTGAAGACTCTTTTAAGCTAGGGCTAAACAGGCAAGCTCGGGCACTTTTAATTATTGAAATTGACGGAACCAGACTGGCAGTTGAAAGAGAAAAGAACAAAATTGCTTCTATGTTAGAAGGGCATGAAACAATCGGTTTTGCCTGGGCTAAAGGAGCGCAAGAACGCGCTCATATGTGGAAGGCTCGCAAATCAGCAGTCGCTGCCTACGGGCGACTGGCCTCGCATGGCTACGTACTCGACGGTGTTGTGCCGCGTGCTAAATTAGCACCAGCCCTAAAAGTCATACAAGATATTGCCAACCAATACAAAGTTTTAATTGCTAACGTTGTGCACGCTGGTGATGGCAATCTCCATCCCTGCCTCCTCTACAACGGCAATGATGAGCAAGAAGTAGCCCGTGTCCTTAAATCCAGCTACGCCATTTTAAAAATGTGTGTTGACATGGGCGGCACACTGTCTGGCGAGCATGGCATAGGCATCGAAAAAGCAGAAGCCATGCCTTTCCTTTTTGCGCCCGATGATCTGTTGGTTATGGAATGGGTAAAAAAAGCTTTCGACCCTAACTTATACTGCAATCCCGGCAAGATTTTGCCTAATCCAGCAATCTGCGGCGAATCCGGCATGCGCCCGCTAGCTCGCCATAAGCTATCTTTAGCTTGCTGAGCCCAAAGTATGGAACGGATCGCAGCTGGCTATGCGGCTTCCAAAGTTCTTTTGACAATTGGGTCACCATCTTTCAAGACTGCCAAAGCATGTTCATATGCAGCCAATTTCAAGAACGTTTGATAAGGTATTCCCATCAAGTCTGCTGCCCGTTTAATTATTTCAAGCTGATCTTTTCCCCAGCGAAAGCTGACTCGCGTTTCCTCGAGTTCTTTTTCGGCTTGCTCTATCATTTTGGTGATGCGTTTGTCTTCTTTTTCTGAAAACTCAACCGTTCCAAGATCCTTATAATTCCTTCTTTTTTTTGTCATGGTTCTTTCCTAAAACACTGGGTCTGTCCTAAAACAAGTGATTATAGTAACTTCTTTTTTCTGCTCACTACGCCAAAACCAATAAAGTCCGTGCGTCTCTGACAAGTTTTCATAGCGTTGATATTGCTCGTTCCAAATAGGAGTGGTGTTAAAGAACACATCTAGGGCGTCATCAATAATTGTGCGATGTCTGGCATAGATATGCAAAATCGATGGGACGGTCTTATCGTACTTAAAAAAGAAAGTGATGCCTTGTTCTTCAACACTTTGATATTTGGATTTTGGCAAGACGCATGTTCCTCAATACATGTAAAATCATCATAGCAGTTGTTGGGTCAAATGTCATCACATATGACACAATGTTTTATTTTTGAGCAGGAGTTTGGGTCGCCGGCCAGCCATAAGTTGTCTCTGGCTTGCTGAGCTAGGGTATGAAACGGATTGCAGCTTTTTTGTAGGGGCGGATGCAATCCGCCTGTGTTCGCCTTGCCCGCGGGTCGATTTCATCGACCCATGTAGCCTAAGCCCTGCAATTCCAGTGATCTGGCATCAATTCACACATTAATCTATGTTAGAGCTTGATCTTGTAAATTACCAACTTGTTATGTCTGTGGAAAGAACTATGATCTTGACCACCCGGGCAAATTTATCAAACGGGGTTACTAATAATGTTAAAAACACTTCTAGCTCTGTTCTTTGGCTGCGCCATTATGTCGAACATAGCGGCCGCTTATGGCGATGAGTTACCTACATCAATAACACTGCCTATTCCTAATTACTCACCTTCACAGATTCAATCAAGTACTCCCTCACCAGACACTTCGTGGCACACCAACCCGAATTTGCACAAAGAGCCAGCTATTGGTTTACCGCCTACTGTCCTCGATAGCTTTGTGCGGAGCTCTGGCATGTCAAACACAATCTATGGTGATGAGTCCACAGCCTGGGGCCCTAGATTGTTAGATGATAATTTCATGGCAACAAAAATCCCGACAGGCTGGGAACCGTTTGTAGCCGTCGGATATCTGTTGTTAGGGGAAAATAACAACACATATTTAGCCAGCATTAAAAAATCAGTACAGGCTAACTGGCAACCACCACCGGTCCCGACTACCTCAATGGTTAGTTTGGAGATCAATCAAGATGGAACGATCACCGGCCTCAAAATGTTTTGTCCCAGTGGCAACCAACAATATGACCAAGCCGCTTTAGATGCTGTCCTTCGCACTGCTCAGTTCACACGCCCACCAAAGGATTTACGCTTGTCAGTTCAAATTGTACTTACGTTTAATTCTTATCCCCGCTTGACGGAGAATGAACGGACATCATCTTACTTCCATAACCGCTCCCATCAAGATTATCCGATTTTTTTGGCTCGACCCAAGCCATTAAAACCACAGCAATCCAAGTAGTCCTTATTTACATTAAATGTTAGCTTGCCTGGACTAAGCCAGGGTATGATTATCTTGGATGATAAATAAAGGCTTTCCATTAGTCAAAGGTTTTCTCCTGCCAAAAGGACAAGTTTGTCTTGGGGAGAAGAAGCTATGACTATTTTTTTGTCTTTTGGCGCCAATAGTCAAGCGGTGAGGTAAGTTTCGAGTTGACAGGCACTTTAGATTTAGTCAAAACTAAAGGACTGAAAAAGTCGGAAATTAATCAATTAAATCGTTTATTGCAGAAGCGTTTGCCTCCCGATCGTATATTGACTATGGATCTGGCTGAGGCAGTAGCAGAAATCTCTTACCATCTGCGTCAACCTGGGCCAGCAAATCCAGCCGGTTTTTGGCCAGAGCCATCAAATTATCTTTGTTGACGCTATGTCCGTTACTACCATTATGGCCGTT
>Ga0364915_10478_pt1 | contig 11819 bp, 9 predicted proteins | sample ExccelJu500001D4_3_FD_206958 | JGI IMG/M metagenome (GOLD analysis project Ga0364915, IMG submission 206958) | Enriched cells from Trout Bog Lake Hypolimnion, Wisconsin, USA - BchlTB.June25.5000.01.D4 | ecosystem: Environmental > Aquatic > Freshwater > Lake > Hypolimnion/Profundal zone | place... | reverse complement strand
GTTGTGGATCAGGCAAAAATTCCACGGTGATCAATGGGTTTTCACAGAGCTTCCCAATATTATTTGCATAATTTTTGCTGAAAGTCAATTTCCTCCTTTCGATTCCCAATTGATCCCTTAAAGGTTGCAGTAAAACCTCAGAAGCTATGGAAACAACGGCGTGTTCTCTTTCGATTCTTTGGATTTCACCATTCTTTTCCTCTATAACCTTCTTCTTTTGTGCGTTAAATGAGGGGATATAGAAGATGTTTTTTTTATCCAATGATTTCTCGACGAAACGCATCAGTGCATCGAATTTTAAAGATTCATACCTGTGTTTTCCTAATTCTTTAACATCGTCGACAAGTTGAAGTGAAAGTTTGTCAAATAATGGAAGCAATTGCTTTTGATCCATGTTATTTCTTGCTTCTAAGACGCCTCCCATCAAGGAATCTTTCGTGTCTTGGGAGTATAAAGAGAAGCATGCTGTAGGAATCAGCGTAAATGAATGTTTTTTTGTGAAATCATTTTTTTGGATGTGGTTGAGTACCGATACGGCTAAATTGTGCGAATGTAAAACACCAAGGTTAACCCATATGATTCCACCAGATTTTTCTAATTGTTGAAATGCTCTAACAAATATATTTTCAGTCATCACCTGAATTCTCATCTGCTCTGCAGAAGCCACTATAACATTTAAATTGTTAGAAGCTACACAATTTAGAGCCCATTTTTTATGTTCTTCTTCTGGTCGCTCAATTCCTTGGAATGAAATTCCAAGATTAAGTAGCTGTTGATTGAGCTGCAAACTTTCAATTGTGTAAATATACCTTGTGAGATAATCTGACATTTGAATATATACGGATTCCTCCATTGAAGGAAATGCCTCGGCTACAACTTTTTTTATGTCATGTCTTGAATTGAGGGTGAAGTAGGGGAAGGCTAAGTCGGGATGCTTTTTAGCGATTGTATCTAATTTTGTAATTTTTTTAAGCATAAAATCATTATTTTTTGCATTAGTACTTTCATACTGTCCTTTAATTTCAATTGTCTGCGTACATGGAAGCTCAGAGCAAAATATTTGTGGAATACCCATTGAATGGAATTTTTCCATATATATCCGTGTAAGTCCGATAGGAGCTGGATCCCTATGGCTTTCTCCAACGAATACAATAACAGTATTGTTAATATACTTTTTGGGTAACAGTTCAGATACCCCCTTCTTCGAGTCCGAATTTTGCCCTACTTTTTCCGTCTCAAAGTTCGGGCTCCGGTTCGCACGCGGGCTCCGGTTCGAAGAAGGGGGTATCTGAACTGTTACTGTTTTGTTTAAATTAAGTGAATTCATTGTAATCTTCACAAGTTAAAAATGTTAATTTTTACGAAAGTTTTAACCCAAGTTCCCCTTTTTGCATGAGGCGATTTCTTGCATCAAAATTCGGTCACGGTCTCGGAAAACTTTAACCTCTCTTTTTCCAATCCCTTAGTAAAGATCAAATTCTAGAAGCCGCGCTTCTATGCCGCCATTGTCAATGACATGGCGGCGGGAGGCGGCCAGGCCCACCTCTTTTGCCAGGTCAGGGCTTCCGGTAAAGATGAAGCCTCGAGCTGGTTTTGCCGTTTTGCGTTTCATGAAATCGCCAAGAGTGCGATATAACGAGACCAGATGGCCAAAATCTTCCATGCGTTTTCCATAAGGTGGATTGGTAATGACAAAATTGGGAGGGATAGGCGGTTCATAGGCGCTTACTTCGTGTTGCATCACTTCCACGGTCTGGTGCAGTCCGGCAGCACGTAAATTTACCTTGCAGGCATGAACGGCTTGCTTGCTAATGTCGGCACCGAAAAATTGCCCTTTAGGCAAAATCATGCGGGCGCTATCTGCCTCGACTTTAACTTTCAGCCATTGCTCTTGAGAATATTCCGGCAGCAACATAAAAGGCCAGGAAGAGCGCAAAAATCCTGCAGGCGTTTTTGATGCCATTAGAGCAGCTTCAATCAGCAAAGTTCCCGATCCGCAGCAGGGGTCGCACACAATTTCGTTTCCCTGAAAGCGCGCAAGCGTAAGCAGTGCTGCTGCCAATGTCTCTTGCATAGGGGCTTCAACAGTTTCCTGCCGATAGCCTCTTTTATGCAAGGGCTTGCCGGAAGTATCAAAGCTGATGACGCCAGCTTTCTCACTGACATAGAGATTAAGCTGCACATCTGGAGATTTTACATTGACATCAGGCCGCCATCCTACACGCTTTCTTAGCTGGTCGCAGATCGCATCTTTTACTAGCTGAGCGGCAAACAAGCTATTTCTCAGCCGCGGATGGGAAACATTGGCATCAATAGCTATCGATTTGCCTTTTGGAATATACGCCAGCCAGTCGATTTTATTGGCACCTTCATAAAGGGACCTTTCGTCATAACATAGGAATCTTTTCAACGGTAGTAGTACGCGCTCTGCAAGGCGCGAAAGATAGTTGATCCGGTAGATCGCTTCCGGCGGCACTCCTTTGACGTGAACACCGCGAAAACCGATGATTATTTGTTTAAATCCCAGCTGGGCCAGCTCATCGGCAAGCAGAGGCTCTATCATCTTTCCGCAAGTAACAAATAAATCCATGAAAACCTTGATTTAAGGGACTGGAAAAAAATAAATTAAACGATTGGGCTTTGGCGCGGCCCAATCGTTTAATTTATTTCTTTCCAGTCCCTAATGATGCATAAAAAGGATAACGTCGCCATCTTTAACGATATAATCGCGGCCTTCTGCACGCACTTTGCCCATTTCGCGTGCCCCGTTGCGCCCTTTATAGGCCACCATATCGTCATAGCTAACCACTTCGGCGCGTATAAAACCCTTTTGAATATCGGTGTGGATTTTTCCGGCAGCTTCGGCGGCAGAGGTGTGATTGGTAATTGTCCAGGCTCTTGTCTCCATTTCGCCTGTCGTCAGAAAGGTGATCAGGCCCAGCATCTTGAATGAAGCTGTAATTAATCGTTGCAGTCCAGACTCATGAAGACCCAGGCTTTCCAGAAAAGGAGCTCGTTCATCGGGTGTTAATTGTGCAATTTCCTCTTCCAGACGCGCGCAGATAGGGATGACGCTGTTGCCTTCGGCAGCAGCATAACTGCGCACCAGACGGACGAATTCATTGTCCATGGCAGGCAGATCTTTCTCTGAGACATTGGCAGCATAGAGAACTTTTTTGGCAGTAAGGAAGGAGTAGCTTGCTAAAAGCTGCTGCTCTTCTTCATTAAAGCTCATGGTACGTACAGGCTTATTAGTATTAAGGTGCGCTTTAATGCGAACCATACACTCTAAAAGCGGAGTTAATTCTTTTTTCGTTTTGATCTGTTTTTCCACTCGGCTAATGATGTTATCGACCATCTGCAAGTCTGCCAGAGCCAGTTCAAGGTTGATCACCTCGATATCGCGAATGGGGTCGACAGTTCCTGAAACGTGGATGATGTTGTCGGATTCAAAACAGCGCACTACATGAAGGATCGCATCAGTTTCACGAATAGTTGATAAAAATTGATTGCCTAAACCCTCTCCCTTTGATGCCCCTTCGACAAGTCCTGCAATATCAACAAATTTAATAGTAGCGTAGATCAGCTTTGCGCTGTGCGAGAGATCGGAAAGAACCTGGAGCCGCGGGTCATAAACATCGACAATGCCAATGTTAGGATCGATCGTGCAAAAAGGGTAATTGGAAGCTTCTGCCTGATTCGAAGTTAACGCGTTGAATAATGTCGATTTTCCAACATTAGGGAGTCCTATTATCCCACATGAAAGACCTGCCATAAATAAAAACCTCTTTGGCTAAAATTATACCACAACCGGAATTAGAAGGCTAGACCTTGTGAGATTAAAGTTTTCCGAGACCGAGACCGTGACCGAATTTTGATGCAAGGCATCGGTCTCGGTCTCGGTCACGGTCTCGGTCTCGGAAAACTTGAACCCCTTAATTTTAATTGCACCCTTCAGAATTTTATGTTTGCGAGAACCTCTTGCGCTGGTATATTTGAGAAGGATCTAAAGGACAAAGTCCAATACCGATACCGGACTTTGTCCTTTAAGTTTTTTTAGCCATGCTATGGAGTCTGTTTTTATGAACATATGGTCCCGAATCGAAAGCGTTTTTCACTTTTTCGGTCAAATTCTGACAAGGGACCCAAAGGACTGTCCTTTAATTCCCTTAGGTCCCTTTGATTTGGAACAAACTGGCCGAAAATTGCTTTTCATAAATGAACAAAGCCGAATCGTAATATCTCTATTTTTTGCGATCTTTTTCCCTAACGCTTCCTCTTTTGCTGCAGAAATTCATCGGGATGCAGCAAGCCAAAAAGTTCTTATATGCGGCGTCTGCAAAGATGTCTCTTTTTCTGTAGAGAATACGATTCAGTCGATTGAAAGGCTAGGAGCACAATTTAACGATTATCAAGTAATTATTTATGAAAATAACTCAACCGATAATACTGCTCAATTATTTTCAGACTGGGCTTTAAAAAATGAAAAAGTAATTTTTATTTCAGAATTTCTTTCCCAACAAGAATTAATTAAGTCAGTCGGGTTTAGCAATCCGGCTCGTGAAGAGTTAATTGCTCGTGCGCGAAATATCGTTTTACAGGAGGCAATGAAACCTGTTTACGATGATTATTCCTACCTTGTCATGGCTGACCTAGACTTCACCATACCCTGGAATGTGAATGAAATTGTCAATTCAGTTGCGGTTGATGAGGAATGGGATTGCATTTGTGCAAACGGTATAGATCCAAATGGGGTTATGTATGATAGATATGCTTACCGCGATCACTTATTCCCAATTGGGCCGGAATTGCAGGGATGGAGGCTCTGGTGGGAAACTGAGGTGCTCCAATATTTGCTGCGATTTGATCCCTCGGTAGACGGTTTGATCCCGGTATACTCTGCTTTTGGAGGGCTGGCGATTTATAAAAGAAATGCCATTCGCAATTGCTATTATTCTGCCAAGCCAACAAAAGACCTTGAAATTTATTTAAAAAAAAGCATCATGCAATCGCCAGGCGACGCCGTTGGCGTGCAAAATTATTTTAATTCTGCTGGCTTTCGGCAAATCTCTACTAAAAATAAAAAAATACCGATTGTGTGGAAAAATTTAATTGGCTATACCCGGCCTATATGCTGTGAACACCTTACCTTTCATGCTGCAATGGCGTTAAGAGGGTATAAGAAGATCTTTATGAGACCTAAACTAACGATGGAATACACATGTACCTATTATTAAATTTTAAAAAGACACTACTCTTTATTTTTTTCATAATAGTCACCATTCACCTCCATGCTGACACCGTTTACCTTGTTCCTTTTGGAAACCACGATCCTCATTTGTTTTTTTTCAACCCTTTTGCTTTTCGAGATGAAATAAGTAAACCTTTTTGCTGTTTAAGGCAAGAATTAGAAAGAGCAGGATATACTATAAAAATTACTACTGATGGAGCGGATCTTGACAATGATTTTACCGCTTTGATTTCTGTAAACGAAATAAGTGATACTCTTTTAGAAAACCTTTCTGAATTTCCAAAAGAGCGCTGTTTTTTTATAGCCCTTGATCCCCCTATTGTCCTTCCCTACGGAAGAATTTATGATAGAGAATATTCTGCAGCTTTTGGCCATGTCTTTGTCATGTTTGACGATTTAATCGATAATTCAACCTATTACAAATTTTATTATCCGCAGCCTCGCCTGCAGATGCTAAGCAGTATTCCGAAATTTAATCAAAAAAAATTATGTACGTTAATTGCATGCAATAGAGATTATGGCTTCGCTGATCACCCGAAGGTGATCTATCCTGCCAGAAAAAAAATAATCCAATTTTTCGAAACATTACCGCCTGGAGAGTTTGATTTATTTGGGCTTTTTTGGGAGGGGTATCGCGATTGGAAAGGACCAATCACGCATAAGTGGAGCGTTCTTAAGAATTACAAGTTTTCAATTTGTTATGAAAATACTAAGGATCAATCGGGATATATTACTGAAAAAATATTCGACAGTTTTGTTGGAGGCTGTGTTCCCGTTTATTGGGGAGCGGATAATATTATGGACTATATTCCCAAAACATGCTTTATTGATCGAAGAGATTTTGAGTCGGATGAAGAATTGTATTATTTTATGAAAAAAATGGATAGAAAAACGTACAAAGGCTACTTGAAGTCAATAAATAACTATTTAAAAAGTCCCGCGGCTCAGTTGTTTTCAATAAATCATTTTGTGGAGATTATAATGCAAGAAATTTCTAAAAATAATTAGATCTAATTAGTTGACATCGAGTTAAATTCTAAGCTATACTGATAATGAGGATGTATATTAACAGGTCGTAGCTTATGGGCGAAAAAACCGAGAAAGCATCGCCGAAGAAACTAAGGGATGCGAAAAAGAAGGGGCAAGTCGCGAAATCGCAAGATCTACCGGCAGCCTTTACGTTTATAGTCTCCATTTGGGTTGTTCTAGGGATGACGGAGTTTTTGTATAAAAAAATGGGGGCTTTTCTCGTTGGCGCATTTCATCAAATTTCGCAAGGCGGACTCAATGAGGCGATTCCCGCACTCATGTACCAGGCGAATGAGGTAATTTTTTATTGCAGCATACCGGCGTTAGTCCTGGTTACGCTTATAGGAATGGCCGTTAATTTTTTGGCAGTTGGTCCGGTTTTTGCACCAGAAGTATTCAAGTTTGACATCAAGAAGTTCGATCCTATCCAGAACTTAAAAGCAAAGTTCAAAATGAAAACCCTCGTTGAACTTCTTAAATCGATTGCAAAAGTTGGAATTGCTTCTTGGATTATTTACGATGTAATGTATAATAGCCTTCCGACACTGATTCGCACAGTGTCGATGCCTATGATTTCTGCACTGCTTGTCTTTCATGCTTTCCTCATGGAAGTGGTCATTAAAGTAGGCCTTTTCTTTATTATTGTGGCCATTGCTGATTTTATTTATCAGAAGAAGAACTTTGCTAGTGAGATGAAGATGGAAAAATTCGAAGTTAAGCAAGAATATAAAAACTCGGAAGGAGACCCCCACATTAAAGGTAAGCGACGCCAAATTGCTCAAGAAATCGCTTATCAGGAAGGACCGACAGGAGGTGTCAAGCGCGCTCAGGCAGTTGTGACAAATCCTACACATTTGGCCATTGCCCTGGGGTATAATAAGGAAGTTGACGCAGCGCCCTACATTATAGCGATGGGAGAGGATATGCTCGCTGAGCGCATTATCCAGATTGCTAAAATGCATGACATTCCAATTATGCGTAATATTAAACTTGCCCGTAAATTATGGGATGAGGGCGAAGTGCATGAGTACGTTCCGGAAGACACCTATGAAGCAATTGCCGAGATCATTAAGTGGATTGCTGCTCTTAAAACAGATGATGCCTATGAATATTTAGAAGACAAGAGATAAAGATGAATGCAATTAGAACGATATTGGACGGGATTACCGCACGGTTAGGCGGCGAGCGTTCTCTTCAGCAAATTTCCCGTTCTAGCGACATAGTCCTTGCTGCGTTGATCATTGGAATTTTAGCAATGATCATCGTCCCCATTAACCCTCATATCATCGACTTCCTTATTGCGATAAATTTAACCATTTCTGTCGCCTTGCTGATGGTTGCCCTTTATATTCCTAGCGCCGTGCAGCTTTCGATTTTTCCTTCGCTGCTCCTGATCACTACGCTGTATCGTTTAGGACTTAACATCGCTTCGACCCGACAGATTTTACTGCATGCCAATGCTGGGGAGATTATTTTCCAATTTGGAAATTTCGTCGTAGGGGGAAATTTTGTCGTTGGCGGCATTATCTTTTTAATTATTACTCTTGTTCAATTTATTGTTATTACTAAAGGCGCCGAGCGTGTAGCAGAAGTAGCAGCACGATTTACTTTGGACGCTATGCCTGGTAAGCAAATGAGTATCGATGCCGATATGCGGGCCGGCCTTATGGACTCCAATCAGGCGCGTGAAAAGCGTTTAGCGATTCAAAAAGAAAGCCAGTTATATGGTGCAATGGACGGCGCGATGAAATTCGTCAAAGGGGACGCCATTGCCGGTATTGTGATCACGATGATTAACGTTATTGGAGGTATGATTATTGGGGTGTCGCTCAATGGCATGCCTGCGATGGAAGCAGTAACGACATACTCTCTACTATCCATTGGCGACGGCTTAGTATCTCAAATTCCTGCCTTATTAATTTCGATCACCGCCGGTATTGTGACGACGCGGGTCTCCAGTGAGAAGGACGTCTCGAATTTGGGAAGTGAAATTTCCGCGCAGATTTTAAAACAGCCGAAAGCATTAATGCTGGCCGCTGCCTTTTTAATGGGCATGGCTGCCCTTCCCGGGTTCCCGAAAGCACCGTTTCTTATCCTGGCATCGGCTGTTGGCATCATTGGTTACACCTTGTGGTCTACTGAGCAGAAAGCTCTTGAGGAAGCTAGTGCAGGAGGGGGGCTGATCACATCGGCAGCTGGGGGGGAATCTTCTGTTGATACAAGTGTAAAGGGGCATAAGGTCATTACAGGGGGAGGTATTGACAGCTATGCGCTTACGCTGCCGGTTGTCATTGAGTGTGGAAAAGGATTAACAGTAGAGATCCAGAAGGCGCAAAAGGGACAAAGTTTTATCGATCAGATGATACCTCGCATGAGGCAAGCGCTTTATGCAGATCTAGGCGTGCGTTTTCCCGGAGTCCATGTGCGAACGGATTCGCCCATATTGGAAGCCGACGAATATTCAATTCATTTGAATGAAGTTCCTATTGTTCGTGGAAAAGTTTTGGAAGGATTCTTTTTAACAAATGAATCTGAAGAAAATCTCAAAAGATATAACCTCGCGTTCTCTACCTACAAAAACTCATTAGGCTTGCCTTCGTTATGGGTGGAAACAAAAAATAAAGAACTACTTGATAAGGCAGGAATAAAGTATTGGAATTCCCTCGAAGTGATGATTTTGCATCTTTCCTACTTTTTCAGACGCTATGCGAATGAATTTGTCGGCATTCAGGAAGTGAAATCCATGCTTGAATTTGTCGAAAAATCTTTTCCTGATCTTATTAAGGAGGTAACGCGCCTGATTCCCCTCCAAAAGATGACAGATATCTTTAAACGATTGATTCAGGAACAAGTATCTGTTAAAGATCTGCGTTCAATTTTAGAATCTTTAAGCGAATGGGCACAAACGGAAAAAGATACAGTACTGTTGACAGAATACGTACGATCTTCTCTTAAACGCTACATCAGCTATAAATACTCGCAAGGACAATCAGTGCTTTCCGTCTATATTTTGGATCCCGAGATTGAAGATATGGTCCGTGGAGCAATTAAGCAAACATCGGCAGGATCGTATTTAGCGTTGGATCCCGATTCAGTTCAACTTATTTTACAAGCCGTGAGAAGTACGGTTGCCCCCCCTCCTCCCGGAGGACAGCCTCCGGTTCTTCTTACAGCCATCGACGTGCGGCGTTTTGTCCGGAAGTTGATTGAAATGGAGTTTAGCGAAATTTCAGTTGTCTCTTATCAGGAAATTGTCCCTGAAATACGCATTCAACCATTAGGGAGAGTACAGATTTCATAGTAGAGGTTCGGTATGAGCGGCTATATAGATGATAATGTTAACCTGACAATTTCGACCATGCGAGGCGATGCTGCAGAGAAGGCTCGCGAATTACTTGCACAGCAAGTAGCGGTAAAAAATGCCTTTCAAGCCGATCAGGAAGAAGCCATTAATCCTTTTGCAGCAAAATTTGCGATGAAAGAAAAGAAAGCTGAACCGTTGAAAACACGCGTGCAGAAGATGGCGGAAACAGGGGAAAAGGCACAGCTTCTTCCTATCGAACACATAAAGGATGCAGCGGAGAAATTTGCCGGGAAAAATCCGCAAGAATTTCGGGCAAGTGTCCTGATGGCATTACGAGAGCAAATTAAGCCGGGAGACACAAAAGAGGATATCCTGCGTAAACTGGCGGAATTTTACCCGGATGCCACCCTTGCCGATGAAGTTTTTAGTTTTTTATTGGAAACGACAGATGGAGAACTCGCACGCGTTATTCAGGAAGCAAAAGAGGAGTTTGCAAAATCTCACGAGCGTGAAATTGTTGCCGGACGAAATATCAGCGCACAGGCGCGCGAAGCTGCCGGTAAAGGATTAGGCACTGCTACTTCACTGCGCGATATGTATCGTGAAATTACTGGAAATCCACGTGATTCCCCGACGCTTTTCGAAGAACTTTCGACAAAATATGCCTTCAAAGACCTTAAAAAAGTAATTGATTTCCTGCTCCACTCACTCGGTGCGGACCTGAAATCTAAAGGACCTTCGATTCCCCGGGGAATGCTCCATCGCTTGTTATCGGAAACACGTTCTTTACAAGCTATTCTTGGCGTTTATCGCTTTTTTCGGGCCCGTATGCCGCTCGTAGAAAAGCTATTTACCCAGGAAGATCTGGAATTGCCCGCCCAGCTGACCTTTGAAAACATGGCAAAGCAGTTTATGACACTCGCTGCCGATCGTTACCCTTCTGGCGCTAAAGTTTTGCAGCTTGCCGTCAAGTTAGGGATTGAAAAATGGATTATGGCAAAAATTATTGCTTTTAGCCAATTACGCGATGCTATTCGGGAAGTCGCTTTAAATCAAATTTACAAATCAGTACAGCATCGCGATGAGCTCTATATGGCAATTTTAGAAGCCCTAGAAGATCTTGAAGATGAATTGGAAGAGTTGACAGGAAAAGAAGAAGAAGAGGAAGAAGGAGAGGGCGGTAAGAAGAAAAAGAAAAAACAGGATGATGAGGAGTAATGGATTATGGTTACAGATTTATTTGGCGCTCTGCTTCAAGAATTAGGTCCTATTATTAATGCGGCAGATCTGCATCCTGATCAGAATAATTCTTGCCGCGTTCGTCTAAAAACCGGCGTAGAAATACAAATGGAATTAGACCGGTCTGCGCGGTTTTTGGTTGTCGGCACTGAACTTGGAGTCCCTCCTGTAGGAAAGTATCGGGAAAATCTGTTTCGTGAAGCCCTTAAAGCTAACGATATGCCCCCTCCGCTGCACGGTATTTTAGCTTATAGCAAAAAGAGCGATAACCTTATTCTTTTTGAAAAAATCAACGTGACAGACCTTAGTGGATTGAAGATAGCCGAAGAAATCCTCCCTTTTGCAGAAAAAGCGCTTGTTTGGTCTGAAGCCATCAAGCATAATGAGGTCCCTGCCCTGAATCAAGCTTATACACCGCGTTCCTCAGGAATGTTTGGACTAAAACCATGAGGGATGGTTCACCTTTCGAAAGAAAACTTTTGGTTAGTTTGTTCCAGACCTAAGGGAATTAAAGACAGTCCTTGTTTGACTGAAAAAGGCCAACATGAAAAATCGTAAAAAAAGCAATAAAATAGAAGATGCTGGTCAGCAGAGCACCGATTTCGATCTGGTTTTGCTGCAACTTGCTAACGCCATCGCCGCCGATACCCAGAATAGACTTGCAGAAGAATCTGATCCCCTTGAGATCTATTTGCTGACAGTTCGCTCAAAGCTATACAAAGACGTAAACACCCTCCATTCGCGCCTCACCGCAGGATACCACGCCATGCTTGAAGAACTGCACCAACACTAGCAATTCGAAAAATTTGGGAGTGCGGCGACTTGTCGCCGCTTTTTATAGCCCGACTTGTCGGGCGTATAACCCCAGCGACACGCTATCGGCTTCTGTGAGATAACAACCGTTATCTGATTGCTTATTGCAAGGATTGTATATCTGTTTGAGACAACCCAGTCGTCTTACAAATGATTTCTATAGGAATCTCATGCAAGAGCATT
>Ga0364915_10473_pt1 | contig 11873 bp, 7 predicted proteins | sample ExccelJu500001D4_3_FD_206958 | JGI IMG/M metagenome (GOLD analysis project Ga0364915, IMG submission 206958) | Enriched cells from Trout Bog Lake Hypolimnion, Wisconsin, USA - BchlTB.June25.5000.01.D4 | ecosystem: Environmental > Aquatic > Freshwater > Lake > Hypolimnion/Profundal zone | place... | reverse complement strand
TCCTTGGTGACTATTGGTAACTTTTAAAATCTTTGATCAAGTGTCGCGAAACGCGACGCTATTGCACTGTCTTGAGAGGTGGCGGTTGAGCACCCCCCTTAGGGCATTGCGGACTCTGAAAATTATGGGATTAGGTGATTATTGGGTCAGAACACGGTCAGAAGCGGCCATTTCCTAAAATGATTTCATATACCTAATGGCCAATACCCGAGTTTGAATAAAGCTATTTTGAATTTCCATATCTCGGCCATATTGCAAAGAAAACCGACCTATATCAGTATAGGCAAGACCACTTAATAAAAACCGTTGAGTATTGACCACATTGTTTTGATACATATTGTTGATTGCAGTTGCCCCGCCGGATACATAAAAATACGATGCCCCAATGGTGAAGATTGAATTGATCTTGTAAATGGGTCCAACTTGAGTGGTGGTTAACGGTTTTTGAGTTAGCGGAGTGTTGGCAAGAGATCCACATGCCGCCGCACATTGACCGTTTCCACCATACCACATGGTATCAACAGCGAGCATTCCATCCAGATTTTCAATAATCGGTTTTTGAAAGCCCATCTGAATATCCATCTTGTATCGATTTTCACCCATATTAAATACTTGGGTATTTGAATAGCTACCAGTAGGAATTATTAAATAGCCAGCAAGCCCAAAGTAGGTTGCGGTGTTTCGATTGGCATAAGGCCAGATGGCTGTGGCTAAGGTGGTATCGCCGATACCGGTACTGGCTGGATAATTAGCAAGAGATCCGGATCCACTTATCGTTCCGTAGGGAAGTTGTGCATAGGAAATCAAAGGGAAACCGCCCGCCGAGTAACTTCTGGCCACCCTTACTATGGCATTGGGATTATCAATAACGGGGTTGGCATAGGGTCTAGAGGAGACGGCAGAACCATTTTTATAGTAGGCGCTATTTTCAGTGTCATAGTAGGACAGCATCAGATAATTTTTATCTGGCGGTGGCGCAACAATATCGTTTGGCTGAAGTTCAATTGCCCATGCTAGCGTAGGGTAGGTTAGGGCGACAATGAAGAATTTTCGGGCCATAGATGACATGGTTAACTTCAATTGCGTCTTGCTATGGTTGCAAATCATCAAATTTGGTTTGTTAATCAGTGTTTATTGATTATTACTTTGTGCTATTTTTTCAATAGAAAGAGCGTATTTTTCGCCATATTTGGTCAGTTCAACAAGATTATTGAGTGATAACTTGATTTTTAAGTTAGAGCGATATAACTTGATGGTTCGAAGTGATAATCCAAGCGTCTGCGCTACCTCATTTTGTTGGTGTCCTTTGGTAAGAAGGAGTAATACTTGGGCCTCTCGCTGAGTAATGGGGATATCAATGATGGTTTGCTCTTGCATTACAGATATCCCAGCAGTATTTTTACTTTGGATATCGCTAAAAGTCTTTTCCAGTACTTTGCTGACTTTTTCGGCACTAAAGGGTTTGAGAATGAAGTCAATTGCCCCTCCATGCCAGGCATCAATCACATCACCTTGATGCGCATTGCCACTCATGAATACGATTGGAAATTCTGTATTCATCTCTCGAATAGCGGATTGTAATTGCACCCCTGTCATCCCTGGCATTTGGAAATCAAGTAGTATGCAGGTGGGCTGACCATCTTCAAGATCAAAGTTTTCAAATGCCTTTAGCAATGCTTCTGCTGAAGAAAAGGATTGAACAGTATATTTACGGGAGAGCCAGGCATGCAATGCCTCTCGCATATCCAGATCATCATCGACCACAATCACCTTTGAGTTTTTCATGACAGATTGCTTTCATTTTTTGCAACGGGAAGCTTAATTTCAAAGGCGGCTCCACCATCGGGACTATTGGATGCGGAAATGTTTCCGTTGTGTTTATCGATAATGATCTTACTGAGCCATAAACCAATCCCCAGACCCTCTTGTTTGCTGGTCTTATGGAGATTGAACATGGTAGAGAGTAAATCTGAAGAGATTCCAGTTCCGCTATCTTGGATGCGGATCCAGGCAAAATCTTCATCTTGCGAAATACTTAGCGTGATTTTTTTATTGGGTAATCCAGAGTGCTCAATGGCATCAATGGCATTATTAAAAAGATTGATGAAGACCTGTTGAAGTTGAATTGCATTGCCTATGGTTATCGGATCCGAGAGATAGATTTTTTCTAAATAAATTCTTTTGGTCTGAAGGGTGGGTTCAATGATTTCAAGCACCTCATTAGCTACCTCTTGCAGATGAATGTGATCAAATTGATGGTTGCCAGAGCCAAAAAGTTGCCTAAGGTTTTTTACTAAATCGGCCAATTTTTCTAGTTGTCGTGAGATTTTATTAAGCGACGCTACTGAGCCTTTATGAGCAGATGGATTCGACTCCATAAGATCGCATTTAATTACCTCGGTTTGCAGGGCAATACTAGTCAGTGGCTGACTGAGTTGATGGGCTAAGGAGTTGGCAAGGGCACTCACGCCCAATGTCCTGTTGGTGGACATGAGTGTTTGCATGAGCTGATTTTTTTCTTGAGATATCTTCACCAAGTTCCAATTGAGAAAATTAGCGTTGTTGGATTCAGGGCTAACCCAGCTAATTCTGAGGGATTGATAGGTGATATAGCGAAATAGACTCAATGCTATATAGAAACCATAAAAAATAATCGTCTCAGTGCTGGGATGTCTTGGGGAGATGGGTGCATTCAAAAAATAGCTCAATAGTCGGATGCATGCACAGAGCCCCAGCGTAAACTCCAGTCGCCCAATCCATTTCATAAAAGCGTTGTTATTTAGATCGCAATTATCTGGACTTTTGCATAGATAAAAAGTGCCAAAAGCCAATATAGCGGCTGGGGTATTAAACATGAGGTAAGGTAGTTTTGGATGAATTGCGAATCGACAATATTCAATAAGAACACAAAATATTCCAATAAACGCCAGAGTAGAGAAATAGTGCTTTAAGTTAACGTACCTTGTTAATGAGTAGATGCTAAAAATAATAGAAGCGTCTGATGCTAGAACCAAAAAATTAGTAATGGCAATAGGTATTGCGGTTGCAAAATTTGGCGTGACGTTGGCAAGCGCGACAAGTGGCATTGCGAATAATGTTTGTAACTCTGCATATAAAAAATATTTTGCAGATTGATCAGGTCTGCCTTTAAAAGAAGAATAAAGAATACTTGCTGATCCTAGAGTCATGAGGCCGTAGATCAAGGTGAGGGCGATAGCTGGATTCATGGGTTATTTATAGACGGGTAGGATGTCGTCTGTATTTTATGTGCATGCGCGATATGGAGCATTCGAATTAAATCAATTGGTAAGGGCGATTTAAACGGAACTGTACCTGGGTACAGTGTACCCGTGGACATTGTTGTCACTCGGATATTTGAATACTATGTACCGATCTAAATTTTCTTAGAAATCTACTCCGCATATGAAGCTGCTCGATATTAAAAAAATTGCAATCGTCATGATGGCCTTAGCTGTATCTATTGGCGGCGCTATGATTAATGAGGCTAGTGCCGCAGCAAGTTGTACAGGATCTGTGGCGATGGGCTCAGGAAATGTATCTAACACAGGCGGCGGTCCTACCTGTGTTGCAGTTACAAGTGGGGAGGTAGATGCAAATACTTACTCAATAACAGTGGGGGGCAATTATTCCAGTCTTTCTAGTGGATTTTCTACGGGCAGTAGTTATACGGGAATTACTCTTAACAATAGTGGAGTCATTGGTATTGGGGCTAGCGGGTCGGCCGATGGAGATGCGGTACTCATAAATTCTGGCGGTGGGATTTCTGTTTTAAACAACTCCGGTTCAATAGGTGGCGGGGGTGAAGGCATTGATGTTTACGGCTCATTGGGAGCATTAACCAACACAAGCACTGGAGTGATTGGTTCGGCTGCTGTTGCGACAATTCCCTACGCCTCCGCATACGCAGGAATTCTTGTAAGGTCAGGTGGTGCTATTACCAGTATTGACAACGCTGGATCGATTTTGAGTGGAAGTTCGGGCGCCATTGCCAACCAAGGGGGAGGTATTGGACTTATCACAAATGAATCAACAGGAACTATTGGTTCAGTCTCTGCAAGTTATGGTGTTTACAACAGCAGTGGCGGACTGATTACAACGCTGACTAATAATGGTGGCATTAGGGGAACGACTGGAGTTCAAAACAATTCCGGCACAATTACAACGCTGGCCAATGGCGGAACTATCGGCGGGGCTTCGTATGGAATCTATAATAGTAATAATGGAACCATCACCACGCTGACTAATAGCGGAAACATCGCGGGAAGTGGAGTTAGCTCTTACGGAATCTATAATTCTGCAACCATCACCACGCTGACTAATAGCGGAAGCATTTTGGGTGGCGGCTCCATGGGAATCTATAATACTGGAACCATCACCACGCTGACTAATAGCGGAAGCATTGCCTCAAATACTTACGGTATCTATAGCCCCGCAACAATTGTTACTCTCGCAAATGGTCAGGGTGGAAGCACTCCTTTGCGTTATGCTGGTCATCTACCAACTAACTACAACATCATCATCAATAGTCCAACTAGTTATGGTCAATTGGCTGTCACAAGTGGAACAGGCAATACTACTTTCGGAATTTATACTGGATCTACCGTCGCTGCTGGTACTTACCTTGATGTACTGCAAGGCTTTACAAATTTAAGCGCAGTTACTGGCACTACAGGAACCTATAGCTCTCTGACTTATAGCCTTGTTGCCGATACGAGAGTTGGGTATTCTAATGATTGGAATCTGGTGTTTACTGGCTCCTCCGCTACGAATATTTCTGGCACCGGAACAATCTATCAATCCTCTAATTTGGGAACCTCAGTTAATCCCGTCTTTGATGGCGGCACACTCCAAGTTTCTGGTGCAGGAACAATAGCTAATAACTTTACGGTTAACGCCAACAATGGAGTGATCGATCAAAACGGTTCAGCTTCTATTTTTTCTGGTGTGATCTCTGACGCGGTAAGTGGCACCCCTGGGTCTATGACTATTACCAATACCAGCAATAATGGTGGTTCAGTTACCTTTACCGGCAACAATACCTATACTGGTTCAACCACCATTAATAGTGGTGCTACCTTAGCTCTAGCCGGCACGGGTTCAATAGCCCAATCGAGTGGTGTTGCTAATAACGGCAGCTTTGACATCTCCAACACAACAAGCGGCGCAACCGTTAAAGCGATCTCTGGTACAGGCGCTACAAACTTAGGAGCGCAAACGCTTACCGTCTCTAATGCCACGGGTAACTTGTCTGGAGTTGTAGGTGGTACTGGTGGCCTGAACATCACCGGCGGTACTCAAACTCTCTCAGGTAATAACACCTTTAGCGGTGGCGTCCAAGTGCAATCTGGCGCTTCTTTAATTATCCCCGCTGCAAGTGCTTTAGGCTCTGGTACCTTAGCCTTAGTAGGAAGTAACTTAATTCCTGCAACCTTAGGTATTACCGGTACTACGACAATTGCCAACGCGATTACGGTAGCTGGTGATCCTGTTTTTAATATTACTTCTGGTACAACCACAACGGTCGCTTCCCCAATTACCGATGGTGGTGTTGCTGGTGATGTGGTTGTCGCAGGTGGCGGTACATTAAATTTAACTGCTGCAAATACCTATACCGGCTTAACAGCCATCGGCACAGGATCAACCTTGGCTCTAACGGGCAATGGATCGATTGCTCAATCTAGAGCTGTGACCAATAACGGCACCTTTAATGTTTCTGGTAAGACAGGTAATGTCTCTGTCGCTAGCTATAACCAAGGCTCTACTGGTTCCTTGGTTATGGGTTTTGCCCCTACCAATAATCAACGGGTTAATGTTGCAGGTGCTGCGAGCTTATCTGGGTCTTTGAGCTTGGTTGCTAGTGGAGGCACTTACTCAGCAGGTAAATACACCTTACTAACTGCCAACGGAGTCAGTGGAACCTTTGGAGCCTTTAGCTCGAACTTAAGCAACTACACCAACTTGGCTTATTCATTGGGTTATGACGCCAATGATGTTTACCTTAATCTCTTTAGTAATGGCCCTTCGACTGTAAACACCCAAGCCTCCCTGCAAAACAGTGCTCAAGCATTACAAAGCACCTACACACTACAAAACTCTGTTCTAGCCAATAGCTTTTCCTATGACTGTAATGAGTTTGGGGTAAACAATATCTGTATCTCTGCAGGCGGTCGTAATACGGCTGTCTCAGCAGCCAATGGGTTAAATAACACTAGCGCTTTATTAATTGCTGCTTATCGTGTATTACCTTCAATACGGGTTGGTGCTTATGCTGACCAGAACCTCTCGATGAACAATGGTGGCAGTACGGTCAACCTAGGTAACAACACTCCTGTGATTGGCCTCTTTGGTGCCTGGAATGAACGCTTAGATGGCACCGGTACTGAAGTTAAAGTGACCGCTGCCTATGGTCAAAAGAATGCGACTGTCACCCGTGGAGTGGTGGGAACAGGTTCTACCGCTTCCGAAGCGGGCACAGGCTCCTCTCAGTTAAATAGTCAAGGAGCCCAGTTAACCGCCAAGTACGGCTTTGCTGTATTACCAGAAGTCATTGTTGCTCCATACGCTGGTATCCGCTATACGCAAAACAATATGGGTGGCTATACCGAAGGCTCTTCTTCTACTGTCACTGCACCATTAACTTACTCAGCGCTCAATACCAATGCCACAACGGCTTTAGCGGGAGTAGGGGCGTCATATAAGTTCATTCCAAAAGCCGGTGTATTTGGTAGTGTTGGTGTAGAAACCGATACCAATACTGCTAATGGTACTTACTCTGCTACTGGAGTTACAGGCTTAACACCAATTAACTTTAATGCCAATCCCGTTAAGACTCGTCCTACAGCAACATTGGGTGCTTACTACGATGTAGAGAAGAATCAACGTGTTGGCATTAATGGCATCTACAGGCAAGAGCCTTACCAAGGAGTATCAACTACTACCGTAATGGCAACATATACGATTGGGTTGTAAGTAATCGTTTTGTTTAGCCTTAAAAAAAGAGACCTGCTTGATGTTTAAGCAGGTTTTTTGTTGACCTATTTTCATGAAAATTATTCTTAAATAATTCAGGTCGCCCAAACTCTAATTCGAATTTAAGCTAACCAGTGTCACGTAACGAGACACTTGTCATGAATAATTTATCGCTGTTATTTGCCTCCACCACCACCGAACCAGAACCCGAGCCATTAAAACTACTTGATGGCCATCTGACCCTCTATAAAAGACCCACAAGTCATCAATGGCAATGTCGCTTTAAGCTCGCTACAGGTGCTTGGCATTGCGCCAGTACTGGTTCAGACCAAGTAGCTGAAGCCACGACCCAAGCCATAGCTATATACGAAACAGTTAAGGTCAAACTAGCCAGTGATCTATCCATTAAGACGAAGACTTTTCGCCAATTAGCCACGCAAGAGCTAGCTATGGCTGCCAGAGTGGTGCAGGCCAATCCCAATAAGCGCACTCATGTGGATTACATCCATATCTATACCAAGTATCTAATCCCGTTCTTTGGTAATTATCAAATCAATGACATTACCCAGGAGATGGTAGATGACTATGTGGCTTGGCGAATCTCCAAGATGGGTAAAAATCCCAAGACCTACACCCAAAGACGCCACGCGGGTCTATATAAGCGAGTGATTGAACGAGCTAGGGACCAAGGGTTAATCCACCAACATCGAACCATCCCCTTATTGGAGGTAAGTGCCGATAGGGCGGAGATTAGACCAGCATTTAATCAACAGGAGGTCAACTACTTGCTCGAATATATGCGGGACTGGGAGCGCTTTGGACGTAATCAACGCAGTAATCATATGAGAAGACTTTGCCGAGTCTATGTAGAGTTTTTGCTTGGCACGGGTATCAGGCAAGGCACGGAAAGTATGCCCATCCGCTGGCGTAGCCTGCAATGGCATTGGATAGGGGAAAGACGGTACTTAAGAGTCTGGGTATCGGGTAAGACTGGTCCCAGGTATTTGATTGCCCGTGATTTTGTAATTGAGGCTTTAGAGCGTTTAATTAAATGGCAAGCTTTGCCTTATGCCAATCTTGAAGCAGTGATTGAAGCCAAATTAGATCGTAAGGTATTTATATTTCCTGAAGGCGATGCCCCGCATAGTCTGGATGATGTATTTGAGCGGCTAATGGTTGAATCAAGCTTGTTAAAAGATGCTACTGGTAAGAATAGAACCTTGTATAGCCTACGCCACACTTATGCAACCTTTGCTCTAGCGGAAGGTATTGATATCCATACCTTAGCTAGGCAAATGGGTACTTCGACTTTAATGATTGAAAAGCATTACTCAAAACTTACTCCTATGATGGCGGCCGCCAAGTTAGCTTAAGTTTTATGCTGCCATAAGCGGATTGCTGGGCTCAGGCATTGGTACTACTTCAATGACTCCACCTGGATTGCTAGGCGGGTTACGTACTGAGCGAACAAAGTCCTCCAAACGCTCTAATAACTTGCGATTACTAGAACTGACTTGCAGTTGTGTTGAGAGAACTTTAAGTAGCTGATCATCAGGCAGGGCAATACCTTCTTGTTGCAAAATCCATTGCGCCCGAGGCAACCAGTCTTTAGCAGTCACTGGAGGCACCGTCACACATGAACTGCGATCACGCAAGGCCATATCTACTTGATCAATGTAGTTCGTTGTAAAAATGAACTGCGTGTGACCAATCATGTCATCAACGATATCCCTAAAGGCAATAGCCGCTTTTAGGGTGAAATTGATCTCGTTAGACAGTACATAAGTGCGCTTTTGATCATTGGTAGTAAAGAGCTTATAAAACATCGGTGGACCACCAAAGACCTCAGTGACATCCGTTATGGAACTAAACTCCACCGCCTTTAAGCGAGTGATTTCTGCTGGTTTGCCTTCTATGGCATCGGGCAGTAAATTGGCAATAGTGGTTTTGCCAGTTCCAAAGCCACCATGCAGTATCAACGGTTTTAAATCCCGGTCATTGATGTAATCAGCCAATTTGGCTTTCAGAATATTGCTACCCAGCACCACCTCATCGAGAGTTTTGGGTGCGTACTTATATGCGAAGCTCATGGTATTTCCTTTGTATTGGGTTAAAAGCAGGGGAGGGTGATCAGTCCAAAACCCCTGTAAATGGTGTTAATGACTTAAGCCATTTCTTTGAAGAAGGCTTGATTAGCTGCCTCAGAAATCGCTGCTTGTGCTGCGAGCTCTGCTTGGGCTTTGACGTGCTCATCCACCTTATTGAGTAGTTCTTGGGCAATCTTACGAATCGCTTGCTCAATCATGGCAGTCGTAGAGCCTGGAACAACGCTTAAGACCTGTGTTTGACCGCTAGCAAGCATCTTGCCAATGAGTAGGGTGTACTCAGCCGAGTCTGCTGGGTGAGCTAAAGCAGTCTTAGGCACCAAAGCTATCCTAATGTGCCGGCAAATTGGATTCAATATTTTGAATATCACATTCGAAGGAGTAGAGTTTCAATTGGAAGGGTATTAGGGCAGCTTATATATTTAGAGCCGAAGCATGTGAGCCTCATTAATGCTATAGACGATTGTGCGCACTTTATGGTTATCGATAGTATGGGCGGCCATCAAGTCTCCAATAAGGATCTTAGTGCTTGGTCGAGCTCTTTTTACGATTACTGCGTTGCTTGTCGAGAGCTTGACGATTATTTAAAAAAATTTGATTGAATTTCGTCGGCTTACCCGACAAATCACCATTAAGTGTCCGGAAACACGACACTTAAATTTTTCTTGAGACGCTCATAGTATTCACGGTTACCCAGCGCCTAGTATCCCCACTTAAAACGTCCAATAGACCGCCTATTGTCACCAACAGTCACCAACACATTCCAATTAACCAAAAGAAAAGGGACCACCATTGCTAATGAGGGTTTCTCGATACTGGCTTACGTCTTGAATTTAATAAATGAGCTGTCACGTAACAAGACGCCAACTACCAACGCTTTAACCGACTCCGCATCTGTGGATGCCACATCAAAACCATTGGATTCCACTCGATTTCACGACTATCGGTGCGTACTCTACACCTAGTCTAGTAAGGCTTAAGTCATTGTCTAAGCTATTGATTTATATCATTATTTAAGCTTCTAAGGCGTAGGTCGCACGTTCGAATCGTGCTGGGCAGACCATAAATATCAAGAAATATTGTTACCTTGCATGATTGTGCTCAATTGACTCGATCATGTGCGAGCTTGAATAGCGTAAGAGTGGTCTTGGTCAAGTGTGGGCGATCCCAGTGGATTATGAGTAACTAGGTGATCAGTAAATTTATCGGGTAAACCGATACTATTTTGTCTGTGTGGCTGAGTGTTACTTAACGAGATGATCAATGTCTGTTATTGAGTGAACTGCAGCCGCTCAAAACTGGCTAATTAGGTGTGCTTGGGTGGCAAAGAGCGGCCAATAAGAGTCGACAGGTGGCGCCTATAAGTGCATGGGTGGGGTTGTCTAATTTGCTATATTTAAGCCCATTAGTTCTAAATTCTTGATGTATGAACTCAATATTCAAAGGTTTCCATGAAAAAAATCCTCTCCAGTCTGATGTTTGGCGCTTGCCTTGGCGCATTGTCCACAGCTGTACTAGCTGACCCACCCGTTTCTCAGTTCTATGCGGAAGCCCAGAAAATTGCCCCTACTGGCAAGCTCGGTGAGGTCGTTAAGAAAGAGAAAATTAAAACTTCCGTTAAAGGCGCTCAAGCTTGGAAGATTGCGTATATCTCTTCAGACTATGCCGGTAATAAGACGATTGCAACTGGATTAGTCGTTGCTCCTGTTGGTCCGGCTCCAAAAGAAGGGCGTCCAATTATGGGTTGGGCCCATGGTACAACTGGAACTGCGCAAAACTGTGGTCCATCACAAATCCTTGACCCAGTAGTTCCATTAAATGAATTCTTTTTAATTGGTGGTAACTCTTGGACCGACTATGGCGTTCCTAGTGTTGAAGAGTTTATTGCGCAAGGTTATGTGATTGCTGCAACTGACTATCAAGGCTTAGGCGGTGGGGGTAGACATCAATACTCATTGGCCAATACCAATGGTAAAGATGCCTTAAATTCTGTACGTGCTGCTAGCTCGATGAAAGAAACTGGCGCAGGTAAAAAGGCTGCTCTTTATGGTTGGTCACAAGGTGGCGGCGCTGTTCTTGCTGTAACAAGCATGCCAGAGTATGTTGCTCAAAAGGGTACTGCTGCCGATGGAATTGAATTGGTAGGAACTATTGCATTAGCGCCGTACGACAATGCTGCTGTAGTTCCCAAGCTTCCTACCAATGAGGCTGAAGCACAAAAAGTCATGGACGGTTTTATTGAGATGTTTACTAAAACCATATTTGACTTTGGTCATATGAGTATGGCGCTTTGGGCTATGGAGCCAGCCTTCCCAGATTTGAAACTCAATCAACTCTTTACCGATGATGCAATTAAGGCAATGAACGAGATATATAGCAATAAATGTATGCACACTGCCGCCGCAACTTTGAATTACAACTTTGGTGATGGTTACAAAAATATGTTGAAGGCTGAGCGTACCAATACGCTAGGTTGGGTGACTGGAATCGTAAAGGCAAGCAATCCACCCGTTAAACCAGTTGCTCCAGTAGTGATTTATTGGGGTACAGGCGACGTAACCAATCCCCCAATCATGGGTAAGCTCTATCAAGAGCAGATGTGTCAATTGGGCGCTAGTGTGGATCGCGTCCAGCTGCCAGGAGTACAAACTCACTTTACAACTCCGGGCGTTTCTGGACCCTTCTATAGGGACTGGGTCAAGGATCGCTTTGCAGACAAGCCAGCCACAAATAATTGCGCAATAGCAGCTCAATTGCCAATTAAGTAAAAAACTAAAC
>Ga0364915_10469_pt1 | contig 11931 bp, 7 predicted proteins | sample ExccelJu500001D4_3_FD_206958 | JGI IMG/M metagenome (GOLD analysis project Ga0364915, IMG submission 206958) | Enriched cells from Trout Bog Lake Hypolimnion, Wisconsin, USA - BchlTB.June25.5000.01.D4 | ecosystem: Environmental > Aquatic > Freshwater > Lake > Hypolimnion/Profundal zone | place... | reverse complement strand
CCGGAGTCTTTCAGAAAAAATGGTATTAGAACCTCTGCGAGAATGTTATCTTAACGCTCTTCCTCAAGGGCCACTTTTTGAGAAGCTAGCCTCTATTCCAAATCGCGATGGATTTCGTCAGACCATGCGGCTGGAGCGGGAAAAGCTGCAAAGTCAGATTTTGGCACTTACGCAAGAAAAACCCAAAACAACCGTTGCCGTAAAAAGCTCTTTTTTTAAAGATACCCGCTATCTTAAACAGGAGGTTATTGATGCTCTTTTCGATTCAGGCAATATCAAAAAACAGCACAAAGATAGCCTTCATCATGTTTGTAGATATCGCCACGGGAATGTGGATTTGCATTTTAAGCAGCAACCCAGCCATTCGATGCAGGAGTATGCGGTTTATTCTCTCTGCTCTCGAATCTGCGGGAGGGGAATCCCTCCTTCTGATCTGTTGCGTTTCGAAGTGCAATCAGGCGGACAAACAAAAAGCTATCCTGTACTAGTCTCTCAAACAGTCGGAGAAAAAACTCTTGATGAGTTATTAAAAGAAAAGGCACTTCCTTCTTTTGATCAGAAACAGTTAACGCATCTGCGTCTTTTAGGTCTGCTTATACGGCCAGGTGATGGAAAAGGAAGCAATTACGTCGTCAAGGGAAAAGAACTTTTTTCGGTTGACAACGATGTTTCTTTCGTGGAACCTATGGTCGAAAATTTTCTTGACTCCATTTACGGCCAGGATGTTAACTTTCATTCCATTCTCTACTGTCTGGACCCTCAGGCTCTCGACCCGGTAGCCATTCAAGAGTGGACAGAGCTTTCTCCCGGTTTTCTTTTTCCTCGCTGGATCGCCGATCTTGCGGCACGAGAAAAAGAGATGAAAGCCCTCTTTTCTGAAGAGGAAAGAGACCGATGGTATGCAAAGGATAATTCTACCTTTGCCCTTGCCCTTCGACCCGGAACCATCACGATGCTCTACACCCAGCTGCTCCTGCTGCAAGAGGTATTAAAAAATCAGGAAACACGTCCATCAACTGCCATTGATTTGCTCAATCACCTGATCACTTTAAGAGAAACCGGTCAAGCGACGAACCCTTTAGGTCGTCGCCTTTCCCTTTCCTATAAAAAAGGATACGAATCAGCAACAGATCCTGGCAAGAGGTTGGCATTTGCTACCAAAAGAAAAGGAATGCATTCGCTTAAATCTCCTGCAGCCCTGAAGGCAAGTTTGGGAACCGTTCCTACTTTCAGGGAGATTGAGCGGCAAGGAGTTTACTCTCTTGACCAGCTGCAAGAGGAGTTTCTCTCCTATGCCATTTTTCTGGAGGAGGGGCTTGTTTGTACAAACAGTCAGGATCGAACGACCTTGGAAATGGACTTTAGCCGCATCACCGATAGCGAACGGCAAGGAGTCATCCTTGAAGGTCTGCACCGATGTCTTCAGAGCAAGCTACCTGAATCGATCACTTTTCTTCATTGTACTGCGCCCATGGAATGCATTATCCCCTTTCTCCATGACAAGCTCACAACTCTAGATCTTAGCTTTTCCACCCTAGCCTCGATCCCTCCTGAAATCGAATATTGCCCACTCAATAATCTTTATTTGAATCGTTGTCCCAATCTGCAGAGGGTAAGTAAAAGTAAAAAGGAGGGATATTTTACCTATGCCTATGTGCCTTTTGAGCTTCGCTCATTAGAAAAGCTACATCTCTCGCATTGTCCTCTGTTGACTTCCATTCAGTTAGAGGCTCCACTCCTTCAGGAGCTAAAAGCAAGCAATAACACGACCCTTTCCCGAGTGGCTTTAGGGTCTGCCCCCGACGTTGAAGTTGATTTTGAGAACTCTCCTCAGGTGAATTTCGATGGTGGATCATTTGGGCCTCGTAAATGGACTACTTACTTTGGTAATGTAGGTGAAACACCTCCAATTACCCAGGAAATCATTACTGAGATGAAGAAACCCTGTCCCTATTGGTCCGGAAAAACCAAGTCTGAGACTCACATGCTTGTGCTTATTCCTGCAACAGTGGATGGTGAGCCTCTCACTATAAAAAGCTTTAGGGAACTGATCAGGAATCCACAACAAGGCAATAAAACTGATTACGAGCCTATCTGGAACCGGATTTTAGATGACCATGGTGATAAGCTTGTTGGAAAATCTTATTGGGTATTGATGACAAAGGATGTGATTCCGGGGAGTCGAAACAAGACTTATGCCGTTCAAAAGGGACTTCTAAAGCCTGGGGATGCAGTCCCATCTCTTCTGGAAGCCATCATTTGCATTGTGGCGGATTATGTGAGTACCGGAACTATGCGTTATAGTAGGGATCCTTGGACCTATACGCGCTGTCAAGAACAGTCTGATGGCTATCAATTGGCTGTTGGGGGCTTCGCCGCGGCTGGCCTCAGCTTCAGCAGCAACAGCTATGACCGCGAGACCCGCGGCGTTGCGGGCTTGAGGAAGCGTTTTTAGGGTTTTGGCTACTAGGCTTTTTTTGTCCTTGTCAAGGTCCTTGTTCTTTTGTCTTTTGGTTTTTGCAAAAACAATTGGTATTAGGTAAGTGTTTTAGCGCCGTGTATGAGTTTTTTCGTGTTCGAATTCCGATCGTGTTCCGTCTTCCGTGTTCGTTTGAAGCCGAATTTGGGAGTGCGGCGACTTGTCGCCGCTTTCTATAGCCCGACTTGTCGGGCGTACAACCCGAGTGGCATTTTGCAAGGCCCTGTCTCATAGTCAGTGGTTAGCGGCCTTTTTCCTGCTTAGCTTGAAGCATTAAGTCTTTTAATTCGAAATTGAGGACTTGATAAATGCAGAGGAGAGATTCGATTTCATTAAATAGTCGCGACTTTTTCGCAAGGTAATGCAAAAAAGTCGTGACTTTTTTGCAAAGTAGTGCAAAATAGTCGTATGGAACGTTACCAAAAAAAGGCAATTCTTCGCGATTTACACAAAAAAATGGTCTTGCTGGCTGGTCCGCGGCAAGCCGGGAAAACAACCCTGGCAAAAGCTATTGCTGAAGAATTTTCAACTTCGATTTATTTGACCTATGATCGTTCTGAAGATAGGAAAATCATCCTCAATGAATCCTGGCTACCCTCTACTGAGTTAATCATTCTTGATGAAATTCATAAAATGCCGCAATGGAAAAATTATCTCAAAGGAATCTATGACACCAAAATCGCTCATCAAAAAATACTGGTAACAGGCAGTGCCCGACTCGAAATATTTAGTTACGCAGGCGATTGATGTTTTGGAATTTGACAATATTCATAATCTTCGCTCCATTCGGTTTCTTTTTGAACTCCTCCGCGAAAGAGTAGGCTCGCCTATCTGCTACAGTTCTCTTGCTGAAGATTTAGCGATTGCACCTAATACTGTAAAAAAATATATCGAAATTTTGGAAGCTCTTTACATTATTTTTCGCATAACACCCTTTTCAAACAATATCGCTAGAAGCTTATTAAAAGAACCAAAAATTTATTTTTTCGATACAGGACTTGTACGAGGCGATAAAGGGGTGGTTTTTGAAAATTGCATTGCCACTTGCTTACTTAAACATGTTTTTGCAAAAATTGATAATTTAGCTGAAAATTATACCCTTAATTATTTACAGACAAAAGATAAAAAAGAAGTGGATTTTGCCCTTGTACATAACAACCAGATAAAACAGATTATAGAGGTTAAATACAGCGACAACTCACCAGGCTCAGGCCTTCGCTATTTTCATGAAAAATACAAGATGCCGGCAGTCCAGCTCGTTAAAAATTTGAAACGGGAAAAAGTAGCCGAAGGCATTGAAATCCTCGATGCTCTCAATTACCTGCAGCAGCTATACCTCTAAAACAAATCATCCATTGTTAATTGATGATTGATCAGACCAGTATAGTGTTCATTTTTTATGACTCCATAGGGTGTTATCATTGTTAAGAATAGTGTTTTTTTAGTTCCTGTTACACGCTGAAAAACTTCTTTTTTGAGTTCCAGCTGTTGTGCATAGTCACGATTTATTAGAAACTGGTTATTGCAAAACTTCATTTCGATAAGATTAATGCAATCGTCAGCACGATCGATGAGCAGGTCAACTTCTATTCCTCTTTCTTTGCTTTCTTTTATCGGTATATGGCGCCAATGACTTTCTTCCGTTGCGACACCTGCGATGCCAAGCGCTGTTTTAATTTTATCTACATGCTTTAAGCAAATATTTTCGAATGCATGGCCCGCCCATTCTTGCCAAGATGGCAATTTACACATTTTATTCCAATAATCGGCAGTAGGACTGCTGCTCTTTAATATACTGGATCTGGCCTTCTCAACCCAAGAAAGATAAAAAAATGTATATTCATCAATTAAACGAATTTTACGATCCTTTGTTTCCTTGCCAAAGGCTGGCATCCTCATAATGAATCCTGATTCTTCAAGCTCTTCCAATGTTTCCGTTAGTCGTCCTCCATGTTGTAGATGAGTGGCTTTTAGTAATTCTTCTAAAAAAATCCCCTTCCTTCGTTTAGCTAATTCGCGGACAATGGCAATATGCCTTTCTGATTCGTTAAAAAGAGATTGATAAAGCTCGCGAAATTCCGAAAATAAAAAACCTTGTGTTGTGAAACAGAGTTCATTAATGATTTGCGCAGAAGATTTTCCGGGGGAAATATTAATAAGATACTTTGCAACGCCTCCGATTGCCATGTACAGCTCGATGAGTTGTTTTCTTTTTATTTGAATGCCTTCGCTTATTAGAAAACCTTCTGTTTCAGATAACGAGAAAGGCTGTAATCGTATTTTTGCACTGAGACGACCATGCAGCCCGCCTTTATCTGTTACGATCTTTCGAATCATCCAGGATGCAGCAGATCCGCAGACAATCAAGAGGACATTGGAGGATCGGGAAAGGTCGTGATTCCACGCATAGTCTAGTGATGTAAGAAATTCAGATTTAGGAGATGCTAACCAGGGAAGTTCATCTAAAAATAATATAAATTTTGTAGAAGGATCCAGTTTTGTTACTACATTTTGGATCAAATCAAAAGCGTCCGCCCAGTCATTTGGCGCATTTACCGCTTGCTCGGGAAATTTCGCAGAAAAATTTTTATAAAATCGTCTTAACTGCTCTTTTTTGGAAGCTTTTTTGATGCCTGTTACTTCAAAATAAACGCCTTTGTTTTTAAAAAACTCATAGATCATAAACGTCTTTCCAATTCTGCGTCGACCATATATCGCAAGGAATTCCGCTCTTTTTGAAATAAAAAGCCGTTCTAAAATTGTTTGCTCTGCCTCTCTCCCAAATATCATTATTTTACGATCCTTTTTGTTTTGTTTAAGTGTATCATCTGTTGTAATTAAATTCAAGAGTTACGGCCGTTTATCATTGATAAGTGGCCGAAACTATCAAAAAATGATGGGTTACGGCCGTTTATCTTATATGTCCGTAAGTCCGCATAAACTGAAAAAATGAATAATCTCACAGAAAGAGTGAAGCGCTGCTGCCCACCAGGACGACAAGCTCAAAACAGCAATGATATTGAAAGAGGGGTGACCCGCGGCCGCGATGTTGAGCTAATAAGAATCTAATTAAAAAGGATAGAAAAGTTGTGTTTTTAGGGTGCCGTTAGGCAGGAAGAATTCTTGTTTTCCGTGTCGGACGCCTTGTTTGTATTGTTGAATGCTGTAGAGCTTGCCTGAAGGGTAATACCAGTAGCTTTTTCCTTCTTGCAGACCATTGATAAACCAGCTTTTTGCCAGGATTTTTCCCGACTTGCTCCAAAAGGTTGCAGGTCCATGCAGACGGTTATTTTTATAGAAGCATTCCGTTTTAACAGAGCCATCCGGATATAATAATAGGCACTGTCCGCTGAGCATTCCCTGATGCATGACGTAGCATTCTCGAATGGTGGAAGCGGAATCTTGATTATAAGAGAGGCGTAAGGAGTGGTTTTTTGCCAGCTGAGCCCCCTCTTTTTTTTGTGATGGAACGAGAACTGGATCAAAAGGTTCGTCGATGAAAAGATTTAAGTCGGGATCTGAAAGGAAGAGGCGATGGTTGTCAAATCGGTAGATAGCAGAAGAAATTGCAATAGTTGACTTTATCCTCTTTTGTGTGCCGCGGATTATTGTTTTGTCCGTCCTTAGGGCGTGAGTAATAAGCTCGGCATTAATTTTTGCTGTATTTCGCAGAAAATCATATTTCTTTTTTAAAAGTTTTAAACGTTTTTGCTTACGCTGTCCTTCAGAATATTGATTGGTACTGATGATGTGGAGGTCTCCGCTCATCAGGTGAGAATAAACCTCATTAAAAATCCCGAGGACATATTTGTATGCAGGCTCTTCAGCCAGTTCTGTCTCAGCTAAAGCTGCTTTTCCTGATTGCAGAGGATCGTTTTTCCCTTTTTTTATTTTTAAGATTGTCATCTCTGTATCTTCGATGAGCTGCTGCAGGTATTTATTGCACCGCTGGAGGCTTGCTGACAGACTTTTCATAATTGCGACAATTTTTGAGCGGGTGACACGGCGCATGGTGCTATTTTGAATCTCGCCATGAATGAAGTTGGGTAGCTCATACTGTCTTGATAAATATTTTTCTATTATTTTTTTCAGCGGTTTATTGGGGATATTTGGAAATCCTAATCCTCCCTCTGTACAGTTGATTATTGTCAGCGAAGGATGTTCTTTTGCAAAATTACCGATCCAATTCGATTCCGCAATCCATTTCCACAACGTGTAAATGGGATTTCCGTAAATGTCGGTTTTTAACAGCGGCTTGCCTTCCTGCTCAGGGACTTTGGGAAGTATCTGGCTATTGCCGGCTACTACCTCTTTAACTCCCGGAGCATATTCCTGGCTTCCGGTAAAAGCAAGATCCATCCCAAGGAAAATAATTGGATCGCATCCCATGGAATGCGCAACATCTACGCAAAAATTGATGACGTTGTGGCCTTCATCTACGAATTGGTCGTGCCTGATGTTGAGTTTCTCTTCGAAAAATTCTGCTGTATCATAGCCTCCTGCCCCCGTAATATAGAGGCGAGGCCCCTCTATCATCTTAAGTGCTTTATAAAAAAGTCGATTGCGGTAGAAGAAGGGAACTTCGTAAGCCTGGTTAGTGCTCATTCGCTGCGCCTGGGCCGCGTTAGGATCGATAGCTGCACCAAAGTGAGGCTGAAACCCTGCGGCATTAAGTGCATTCATTGCTGAGCCTCCGGCAAAGATAATAGCTTTATCGAGGAGCTGCTGGAAGATGGGGAGATGTTGCGCTAGAGAAGGTCCTGCACCGCAGATGATAGCTGGAATTTTTTGGCATTTTCCAACAAAGTGTGTGCCTAAATAAGATTCGCCAAGGTGAAGGATATTCTTGTAGAAATTTAGATAAAAATTAGCCCCATAGTCCATATATTCATCGACTAAGGCATTTTTTGTTGCTGCATCGTAAGTAATTTTGTATTTAATTTCATCATAGAGCTCCTTTTTCTGCTGCTCATAGGATTGTAAAGCCGTTATTTCAATGCGCGTCAGGGCAAAATTCCAATAGAGCTGCTCAAAAGCGATCTCTTTCTCGTTCAAATCGTGAAAATAAAGAAGCTGTACCTGGGGATTTTTAAGAATTTCTGTCCCGCGCGTTGTCTGCAAGAGCTTATAGATGACGGCAGGATCATTTTCCAGAAAGACTAAGCCTCGCTTGCGATCTTTCTGTAACCATTCTACCGCTGCATCATAATAATATCCCAAGCCGACTCCATAGACGCAAAGTAGAAGGACTTTTCGAAGCGGCAAAGAATGGAACCATAACTTCGCTTCTTTAGCAGCGCCTGTTTGTGAATGATAAAAGTAGTGTAGAGGACCTTCTTTTCGCTGTAAGTTGGGTTCTCCTAGCTGTGTACGACAAAGAGTAAGACCTTTACAATCAGCATAAGGCAGCATGACAGCTTGCTTGGGACAGGTTTTGGCCCAAAGCTCTAAATTTTCTTGAAATGTTGTCACTTTTCGAGAAGTGGGATTTCCACGTGATCGCAGGTAAGGAGTTTGTGTTGTAGGTAAATGCGTCTTAGGCGTGAATGCTCATCAAAGTAGAGTTTAAATTCAAGCCAGCCCTCGTGAAAATAATAGGAGAATAAAGAATTTCTGCCAAAATGCTCTTTTCTTTGAGCTGTTTCAAAAACAGCTTCAGCCGCTGCACGAGGCATAAACTTCATGAGTCGTTTGGGTTTGCATAGAGAGAGATTGCATAAGTGATTGATGAACACAGTAAAACTTACAAAATTAGACGCCGTAATTCCAAGATCAGAGGCAACATCCTCCGGAAGAGATACAGGATAACGAAGCCGGGGGAAAAAATGATAAAACCAATCGAAAGCTTTCATTTGATGAGCTCCTTTATATTTGGACTAATCATTAATAAAATTACCCTTCAGCTAGAATTATAACAAGTTAACGCAAAAAGAATCAAGAGGGAATTATAAAACCAGAACGGATAAGAATGTTAACATTTTGATTCAGAATCATTTAGGGAATAAATAAGGACACCAGGGACCATACTACCCAACAGCCCAAGCGGGAATAAAACAGATATGGTGTTCTTTATCGATTGAAAAATCCCCCCGGTAAATATAATATCCCCATTTTGCTCTTGGCTCTTCTGCTAGGAACTTACTTAAATTTCTCAATTTTTTTATATCTGGTGTCGTGGCGTAAGCCACTTCAAAAGGATAAATGAAGGGTTTTTTTTCAACGATAAAATCAACTTCTGCGCCCGATTCGAGTCTCCAAAAATAAATTTCAGATCGCATAGGATCTCTTGCAAGCCAAACAGTGAGTTCGTTTAGAAACCAGTTCTCAAATCGATGCCCTATCAGTCCACTAGAAGCCAAAGCCTTGTATTCAACCAGGCCGGTAAGAACCGAAACGAGTCCATTATTTCTCAGATAGCCTTTAGGAGATTTGACAAAACGTTTAATTGTACTTCCGATATAGGGATAAATATCCTGATACAAAAGGGTTGCTTCGAGAAAACCCCGATATTTTTTTAAAGTATCACGAGTACATCCCAAGGCATTGACAATTCGTTTGTCCTCTCTGACAGAACCTGTTTGTTCTGCAACGATACCCATCAAGTTACGATAAAGTACCAAGTTAGTTATTGATTCAATCGCACGTACATCTTTTTCGAGATATGTTTGGATGTAGTTATTCAGGTAGATGATTCTTTCCTCATTATTCCGGCAATTTTTAAGTTCGGGCAGTCCACTCCACAGGAGTTGCTGTTGTAATACTTCTTCCAAAAGAGGCTTGAATGGTTTTAATTTGTGGATGAGGTCCCCGACCAGTTGTGGAGGTTCATCTTTGTTCATTTGATCAAATAGAGAGAGTTTTAAGATTTCTAGGTTTAAAGTCGATTCCCGAAGCGTAAATTCTTGTAGATGATGCAGTTCGATGCGTCCTGCAAGTGATTCGGCACTTAACTGGTGCAAGCTCAGAACGGCTGAACCTGTTAATATGAATTTTATTTTATCTGAATCTTTGTGTTTATCGTAAAGGATTTTCACCTGATCAAATATTGAAGGCAGCGATTGTGGGTGAAGAAAAAATAGAGGGAGAATACAAGGTTCAAAAAAACATTATTCCTAACATCTTTCAGAAGCTATTTTGAGTGCGTTAAAAAACGTCCTTTGTGTATAAGGTTTTTTTGCTACAAAAACACATCACACACAAAGGAAATTCAGATGATAGCTCAACTTGTCTCATTTTTTCTACCTCAAAATTCACATAATTTCGCCCCTACTTCCTGCTGCTGTCATACAAATAAGAATATAGTGACAGGTAGTTCAGAACTTAATCAAGGCCTAAACTTATCTTTGGAACAAATAAAATACAAAGACAACAGGTCGAATCAAATGATGGGGTCATCAATAGAACCGCCCCATTTTTTGATAGCATCACATTCTTCTAAAGAACACCCTGTAAATAGTTCACACCCTCAGGAAGGACTGTCATTTAATCTAGCACAAGATCGCCGCCGAATGAATGTTCGTGTGAGTAAAATTGCATTGTCATCAATGCGGGAACAAAAAATCTCTTCTGGTGTTTCTTCAGATGCAGCACAAATCGGCAAGAAAAATGAGATTGAAGATTTTCCTCTGGGACGATTTATGCGATTTTTAAAGCATTTAAAATTAAAAAATTTACTAAAACAAATAACAGATCCGAGAGACCCTAAAAAAACAGAGCATAAAATACACATAATTTTACAATGGACTCTCACTGTATATTTTTTTCGATGTGAGTCGACAAATGCACTTCAGACAGCATTTGATAAATTACCCCTACATAGAAAGGATGTGCTATGGAATTATTTTGATTTAGAGCGGGGTGCAGAACTTCCTCATAGAACCGTCGTAACAGATAGTTTGTCTCTTATTGATCAGGAAGAAATTAATGATATTTTGGAAAAATTATTAAAGTGGGCTCTGAAGAATAAAATATTTTACAATCACATGGAAACTCTGTTACCTGATTTTTACTATTACTTAGCTTGTGATGGTGTTTGGGTCCATAAGTATACGCATCCCCACGCTAAAGATGAAAATGGGGATAATAATTGCCCTTACTGTCTACCGAGGGTGCACAATAAAGGAAAGGAGAACGAATACACTGATTGGCTGCACGCATTTGTAAATCTTGCTTTTATTTTTCCTGGAGGTATTCAGTTACCTATTTACGTATATCCATTAAAAGCCGAGCAGCTTATAGAACATGAAGCGGCAAGTGACGACTTGCACAAACAAGAGTGTGAAATTCAAGCCGTGCGTGTAATTCTTCCAATTATTAAACAAAAATTTCCAAAGCTGTCTATTAAATTTCTCGCCGATTCTCTCTATGCCAATGAGCCATTAATTATGCTCTGTGAGGAACTTCATTGGGAGTATTTAATTGTTAGGCAGGTTGGTTCTCTTAAAAAAGTGGCTGAGCAATGCGACAACCTAGAGAAAACGGACCTCTATAAAACCTCATACCAAGAAACAACCACTATTGAATTAAAAAATGGTCATACAAAAAAACAAACTGTTAAATGGTTTAATCGAGTAACAGTCGGCAAGGACTCGTTTACAAACGTCATGCGATTCGAAGAAACTGAGTATAATGCTGACGGTAGCATTGCAAAAGATGAAAAAGGCAAACCAAAACGATTTAAAACAGAATGGTTGAGCTCTATACGTGTGTTTAAAGGCAATTGTTTTATTTTGGCTAAACTTGGAAGAATGCGTGCAGACCATGAGGACTTGCATAACTCGCTCAAAAATAGAGGCTTTGCCGCTAAACATGGCTACGCGCGAGCAAACCCTAACGCCTGGTTGATATGGAAATTGGTGATGTTTGTAGCATTTTGGATCTTTGAGATGTTTAGCTGTACGCGATTAGCTCAAAATTCTAAAGGAGGAGGCTCGTGGATGGCTTTAGCTCGTGAATTCCTTGCAGATCTTACCAAAGTACCTTGGGAAATATTCAGTCTTTCACCCTGCCTCCAGAAAGAAAATATGCAGTTTCGTTATAATTTTTCACCTAAACCTTAAAAATACACAGCTTAAGTAAAAATTACTGTATAAAAAAAATAAAAAACACAGTACGCGAAGTGAAGAGGATGTTTTAGTGAATTTATTTAAAATTATTTATTACAATTCATCTTGAAACGAAATTATGGTGAGTTGAAACGAAATTATGGTGAGTTTCAATGTAGTGACTATTGTGATTTGAAATTACTGTCTAATTACCACTGGTATATCATCCACAGGTGCTTTTTATCCCGTAAAATGGAAATTTGTGGGGTTTACCTTAAAATTCATGAAAAGCTCCAAATAAATGACAAATTTTTGCCTTTTGTTCATTTTACCCTAGGGATGTTCACTCCCCCACAATTGCTGTATTGAAGGACATTTTTGTGCTTCATCAATGACGACCCAAATTTT
>Ga0364915_10329_pt1 | contig 12222 bp, 14 predicted proteins | sample ExccelJu500001D4_3_FD_206958 | JGI IMG/M metagenome (GOLD analysis project Ga0364915, IMG submission 206958) | Enriched cells from Trout Bog Lake Hypolimnion, Wisconsin, USA - BchlTB.June25.5000.01.D4 | ecosystem: Environmental > Aquatic > Freshwater > Lake > Hypolimnion/Profundal zone | place... | reverse complement strand
GTGCCGTTTGCTGTAATTGCTGAAGTATTTGCAGCAATATTAGTAGCATTAGCCGCAATCGCCGAAGTATTTGCTCCGACAGTCGTTGTTAAAGCTGACAGTCCTGAACTAGCGGTAGTTGCATTAGTTCCGACAGTAGTCGTTAAAGCTGCTAAGCCTGAAGTATTTGCTCCGACAGTTGCGGTTAAAGCTGACAAACCAGACGCAGAAGCTGTGCCGTTTGCTGTAATTGCTGAAGTATTTGCAGCAATATTAGTAGCATTAGCCGCAATCGCCGAAGTATTTGCTCCGACAGTCGTTGTTAAAGCGGAAATCGCTGAAGCATTGGCTGAGATATTGCTGGCATTAACAACCGTTGCTGCCAGTGCATTATTAGCTATCGTTGAAATAGCAGTTATAGCCGTAGTTGATCCTGTTGCCGCATTATTAGCTGTTGTTGTAGCAGATGATGCCGCTGTACTTGCACTATTTGCAGTCGTTGTAGCTGACGCCGCTAGTGCCAGGGCACTATTCGAAGTAGTTGTCGTGGTTGCTAGTGTCGAATTAGTTGTTACTAAATTATTTGCTACGGACGTAGTCGCAGCGGCTGCAATAGCTGCATTGTTCGTTACAGTGGTTGTTAAAGCTGTTAGCTGTGACATATTTACCGCATCTGTTGGATTTACACCAGCGGATACGTTAACAATTGTCCTTTGTGTAACAGCATTACCGACTGAAAATTGATTCAAACCAGTTGCTGTAGACCCTGCACCAGCTGCTACAGAATTAATTCCAGATGCTGAGGAATTCGCACCAAATGCTGTGGAATTCAAGACGCTGGCAGTAGCACCATACCCGTCAGCAATGGAATTTACGCCTGTTGCATGGGCCTGATAACCCAAAGCCTCCGAATAATTTCCAGACGCTTGAGCTTGAAAGCCGATCGCGAGATTGCTTCCGTTGGCGATTGAACTGTATCCAATCGCAATCGCATCGGCACCGCCATTCGCGCTTTGACCAATTGCGGTGCCATCGCTTGCTGCAATAGCGAGATGCCCCAATGCCATCGCATTTGAACCAGTCGACGAAGAATTGGCGCCGATTGAGAGGGCATAGTTAGCCAAGGAGCCAACGTTCGCACTTGTGCCGACGGCCACAGAATCCATACCACCGGAAGTTGCGCCCTGCCCGCCAGCAAAACTTGCCATTCCTTGCGCTGAAGAATTTGCACCGATTGCAGTAGCGCCTAATGTTCCTGTTCCAGCAGACCCGCCAGCACTTGCATTCTGACCGAGCGCAGTAGCTCCAGCCGCGCTTGTCGCAGCACCATCTCCGATTGAAATGGACTGGTTATAAGTGTTAGCCGCTACGCGACCAACAGCAATACTGCCCGTCGCGGAGGCGGAATTAGTTGCAGTATCACCAATCGTAATAGAGTCGACCGCTGAAGCATTAGCATGGTTACCAATCGCAATAGCACTGATTCCGGATGCTGTAGAAAAAAGTCCTTGGGCAAACGAATAGTCAGCAGATGCATTAGACAGCTCACCTAAAGCAGAAGAGTATTGACCTTGAGCTTTTGCGCTATACCCAACTGCTGTAGCACCGTATGCGTTCGCTAAAGATGAGCCACCTAAAGCAGAAGAGTATTGGGCGGTAGCTGCTGCTCCACTTCCCTCTGCGAAGGCGCCTGTACCCGCTGCGGTAGCATCGCCAACCGCAACGGCGCCAAGACCAGTTGCAGTTGAGTTGCCATAGGCAACAGCATTAATTCCAGTTGCGATTGAAGTAGCATCCGCTACTTGCGCAACAACTGGAGCAGAAAGACCGACTAAGAGGGCTGCTACAGCGAGACTGATTTTTGTACGATTGAGTTTAGTTGCTTGCATTTTAAGTATCCGATTAATAAGGTTAAGGGGTTACTGATATATGCAACGTGAACCTTTAATTTATTTAGATAACACCCCACTCCGGCTCTGAAGTTTTGTTTTCATTTATTTGCGGAATTTCAAGTTCAATCTCTATTTCATCATCTTGCTCAGACTCGATGATTTCGCCACCATCGATTAACTCCTGCATTGATTCCTTCTTGCGGAAAATTTGGGCTTTAATCGCTTCGATAGCTTTAGCTTGCGTTAGATTACTTTGGCGCAATTCCAATCTAACAATCTGTTGACCCAAAATATTAATTGCCAAATTGCGTTTGTAATCGTCACCAACTTGACGAACGATGTCGAACCGTGAATCTGCTGCTGGAAGTTCCGCAACTTGAAATTGAAGTTCATCAGCAAACGAATGGCCTTCTGAGTCTTTCTTTAGCCACGACATGTAGTCGACTTTTGCTGCCGGATAAGTTCTTGTATCGCCGGAGAGCTTTAAGTAGCCAGTTAATGGCGGCAACATTCCGAACTCAGTACCCATGATGATCGGCTTATCTTGTTGCGCTTTGCTGATTCCGATTGAGTCGCGGGCCTCGGTTACTGATAACTGTTGGGATGTAGATACAACTTCTTGTAGCTGCATTCCGAAACGACCTGACGCTTTGTCTTGAGCGTCTTTGCCGTTAATTTTGAGCTGGAGGTAGTTACCAAAGAGGCCTAAGGTTGCCGCTGCCCTGCTCTCACCCATGACATTTACAAGCTGCGTTTCGTTTTGCATACCAACCACAACTGCTACCCCAAATTTGGCCAATGCGGAGAGCATTTTGTCTACCTTGCAATCACCCAGTAGCTGGTACTCATCTAAAAGGAATAGATATTTAGGCTCGTGAGTCTTGATTCCAGCTTTAGAAATGGTTGCAGTTAAGGCCATTACAAGCATCCGTTTCACGGGTGATAACTCAGAATCGTCACCCAAAATGTAAAGGTTCCCCTCAGGCTGCGCTAAGAAATCTCGTAGAGTCCATGTGCCAGGCTCGATGCTTAAAATGCCATTTAGATAGATACCGGCCGAGGCTTTAATCGAATCAGTCATACCTTTCGCGTTATCTGACACTAAGAATGCTGCATTAGTTCCCTTAACATATTCCACCAGTTCTTCATGTGTAGCGCTGAAAAACGCTCTAGCTAATTCGCTTGAATCTGTGACGCCGCGCTTTGCAAGTGAAATAATTAAGGCACTGAGTAATGATCGGGCAGCATCATCAAAGAACGCATTTGCTCCAGCGTTTGCAGTTACCGGAATAGCAGCCTGCGCTAGTTCGCGTGCATCGTTTTCAGTCAATAACTCTAGGAAAATTGACCACGGGATACTTCCTACCATTGCTGGGTTAAAAAAACAGTCGATTCCTGGGCGGAAATTAGCCTCGTAGAATTCTGCTTGTGGGTCATGAATAAATAGGCGGACATTCTTACTTGAAGCTTGTTTAATCAAATCGTGCATGACTAACGACTTGCCTGAGCGCTGCTGACCTGAGATACCTGTGCCGTATTTGAATGCATTATTAGGGAACGCTACGTCACAAATTGTCCAGTCTCCACCGCCATCTTCTCGTACTTGTTTATCAAGTTCTGCGGCGGTAACAACGTCCAAAGCTCCCTTCAATCGTTTATTCGTTATTGTCTTTTGACCGAGAGCGAAGAAGAGTTTGTGCGCTCTAGAGGTAATAGGCCAGAACAGCCCCAGTGCAAGAAATAAGATTGCGTTGATGGTCCACACGGGATTGATCCAGTAGTTTTCGGATACAAAGCTACTAATAGCTTCTGAGTATTCGTCGCTTGTAAGTTTGGTCTGGGTTGCGCCGTTAACATCTTGAACCTGGATGCGGTGAGGCTTCCCTGCGGAATCTTTTACCCGCCAAGTGATCGGTGTATCTGAGCTGACATAGTGGTTCGAGACCACAGAGAATGTCATGGGGGATACAAGAATTAACCAAATTAAGGTTAAGAGAACTAAAGGAGTTAATCCCGCAGCGCCAGCATACATCCAGCCACGGGCGATGAATTTACCCTTAGTCCTCATTGTCTCCAATGCGGTGCCAGCGATCATGTTTGCATTCTTAATATCAAGCATGAGTGGCTCCAGTTACTTCAATTACATCACCGACTTCGTCTGCAACCAAGATGTAGCTCTCAAGGTTTGGGAAGAAATCAATAAAACGAGGTCTCAAGTCGCCATTGGAATTTTTCCACTCTCCTGAAGGCTGTTTAACGAAATCTGCGAATAGAATGTCATTGCCAACGCTAGACTTGATGACGTCCACAACACTGAAATCTTCGATAGATTTTGTATAAAAAAACCTAAAAATGATGTCATGATTGCGGCTTGGTTCACGCAAAGTGAGGCGCTGCTCTTGATAAATGCCGTTTTTTAAAGCATCGAGGCATGATGTAAATGAGTCTTCTAAAGCGTTGTGATTTAAGTTTGTGAACATGAATTAAGCCCTGCTTTCTAATAATTTTTTGGAAATATTTGTGCCAAGTGAAATGATTTCTTCCGTCTTTTCGCGAGAAGGCTTTGATTCAGCATCCGGATTTTGATATGCGACGATGTGATAAAGCGTGCCAAGTACAGTATCTGCAATGAGTTTTAGCTGGCTGTCTAGCTTGTCAATTTTGGCCGATTCGCCGTCAAAATGGTCTGCTAACGAATTCTGCTTATCAAGACCAGAGATTACAAATTCACGAATTAGGGCTGTGGGTGCTACGCCTCGAACTTTCGATAGATTACTTAATTCAGTTGTAATCCAGTCGTCTAATCGAATACTGATATTTGCTTTTGCCACGTCTTGCTCCTCAAAATTGATAAATATGTTGCTTACCTATCTATGGGGAGGGTGACGCTAAATGTTCAATTTGAAGGTTAAAACTTACATCTTTATCGTTTTGCGTAATACGAAGTAATACGAACTAGACCATTGATTTCATTAAAGATTAAAAAGCTGTATTACAAACGTATTACGAAATCAGGGAGAACTTTATCACGCGTATTACGCCGTATTACGACAGGAGAGGCCTTTAGCTGTTGGGCTAGACGCTTCACGGGAGATTTCCAAGGCTGCGAAGCAGACGTGTGTAATGTCTGTGGTAAAAATTAACGATTGAACACTCTTAACTAATACGCAGAACTTAGTAAAGATGCTACCCGCTTACATAAACGCATTTGATTTCTTGTAAGCGTGTTTCAACTCGTATTAATTTACATGTTTCAATAAATTTTCGATTACGTTACCGATTAAAACTAAAGTAACTAGCACCCAGTCCATCTCAGTACCTTTTGCACGCAATTTCAATTCCACTGAAAATATCCCGTGCTGTAGGATTTGCGATATTCATTTTTATATCCATTCCTTCACGCAATAGCGCCGACAAATTAATTCCATTCAGTCCTGGCTCACCTTTAAGCCTCTGCCAAGTTTCAGATTGCTCAGGGCGGATATGCCTTTGGTCTGCCTCAACAATTGCACGGGTAATCTGCTGAGCCGCATAAGCGCATGGCGAATTTTCAGGGGGCTGGTACCGAGACTGGGCTGCGCCAACTCCTGAAATACAGATAGTGGATAGCGCTAGAGCATTAAATATCTTTTTCATTATTGCTCCCCGCGCTTTTGACTTGTTGATGAGCCTTTGTCGCTAGACCCGGCAATCGAAAGCTTCTCGCCTTTAATACCAGACTCAGAAAACCAAGGTCTGCCATTCTTTGAAACATCAGCCGTCCCGTAGCTATTTTTAATTACTAAGCCGTCAGGGAAAATAGCAGACCACTGATTAAAACCGCGAAGAACAACATTAGTGTTTGGTGTCGTCGAAAACCCCATATTCCGACCCCCGCACCTAACAATTGCCTCTCTATCCAGACAGTACAAGGGAGAATTTTTTGCAGGAATGCCTGGCATTTGAGAATTCATGACAATTTGATCATACTTCTTGAAATTAGCCGAAAGCTCATCTGCAAAATGTAAATTGAATTGATTTGTAAGATAGTTGACGGATGCCTGCCTGTTCATTTTTTGCATACGTATATTCGAAAATGACTTTTGCGCAATATCAGCAAAAGTTAAATAAATAGCCCGTTGCCAATTCGAGACCTCGTTGAATTCCTCTAATGCGACATCAGACGTACTTCTAATGGGTTTACTAAAATCAATCCTAGCACCGTATGATTCCGGGCTAACCGCATAAGTCATTTGATACCCCGCCATCTCTCCCGCGCCTTCTTTACCTAAATGACCAACCAAAATCTTCATGCCCTCGTTCATTCTGAACCATCCGCCTTGTTCGACTTCATATTGAACAATTTGACCCGTTGGTCCAACTAATGCCGGTAAACCATTCGCTAAGATCACTTTGTCGACCGCAAATCGAACGCTATCTGACTGTCTAGAATAAGCATTTAAGTAGTAGTTGCTCTTCCTAAATGCTTCCAATGTCAACTGATACATCCCCATATCATTGCTAGCGGCTTGGCGCTCACTGCCTGTTGCGTTATAAGTCTGTGCTTGCGCCATCGTTGTAATCAGGCAGGCCGCGATCATTGCTGAGATAAGTAGCTTTTTCATCACTGAACTCCAACAAGAAAGCCGTTTTGTTTAGCCCAAGTAGTTTTTTTAGAAATCTGACCTTCAAGTGTATTTTTTACGTAGCGAGCTAATTTACAATCACTGACGGGGTATGTGCTACCGACCGCGCAAACAAGTGCTTCAAGCTTTGACGTAACTTGATAACACTCAGACGTGGGCAGACCTTGACTACAGAATTCTTTAATTTCTTGCAAATCATTCGCGGTCGGCGAGGCTGCTAGAGTAATGCCCGAGCTTAGTGTGAGTCCAACTGCAGCAATTGCTAGTAAAGTCTTTTTCATAATTCATTCTTTCTGTATTTGGTTAAATGCTTCTTGTTGTTAATGTGCTTTGTGACGCTACATACGTCGAGATTTGCCTTGTTATCTGAAGCAAAGTCTTAATCGACTGCGGGTACCTATCGTCCCGATACCACTTGAATAATGTGGTGTGTCCGATTCCCAAAATCTTAGATAACTGACGATTTTGTGATCCGCCATCTAATTTCAATACGCGATACCACGACTCCATCAGCTCGCGCATAGAAGCGCTAAGTAACTTCTTGTAGATCACTCCGTACTTCAGCTCTAGTTTCATAATTTCAGCATGTAAGTGACTGACGTGATCGACTCCTTTTGAATCACGATTAACTGAAGACCAGCTTCTAGTATCGTTACCTAAAACATTGCCCTGAAAATAAGATGCTAGCGATGTGCGCGAAATATGAAAATCTTCGATTGCAAGCAATTCAACGAGATTGCTAGTAGTTAGGCGATGTGCTGACTTAAATTCTTTAATCTCAGCAATTTTTTGTTTCGAAGTTAAATGAGTAGCTGTAGCTTTTGACAATTTTTTGAGCGCGAGTGTAGTTTTTTTATTTTTCATATTGTTTTCTGTATTCAAAAAATTGCCGCCTCAACTCGAGGCGGCTAACTTATTTATCGACTGAACATGCCTCCTTTTTTAACTTCTTCGACCTTTTGCGGGGCGGCGGGTACTGGTGCTACATAAACTGGTTCTGCTGGTTTAACAGGCTCTGGTGATGCTGGCGCCTTAACTTCAGATAAAGGGATGCTAGGCACTGGGGCGCAGCCGTTTAGCTTTGCAATTTCTGAAAACCCTTTGCGGAGTACTGAATCGCTTAGAGCCAGGATTCCGAATTCTTGGGCAAGTTTTCCAATCTTGATTTGCAATCCACGAATATCTGCTTCTGCTGCATCTGTAACCGCCCGCTTGAGATCAGCAACCTTTTGATTAAAGGCGGCTTGACGGGCCAGTGCAATCGCCAACTTCATGGCTGGCGTGTTTCTTGGTTTAACTGTTTTCATATTTTTGTTCCTTTTCTATATTTAATATGTAGGGTGAGGCTATTTCTTAATTACGATTGGTTCGTTACTGTCTGCTGTTGCATCGTTTACTTGCTTGTTAAGCGCATTGACCAACGGAGCACGCGCATTTGAGTTATCTTCTTGAACCTTTTTTCGTTCTTCTTCTGTCATGGCGGCAAGGGCTTTTAATCGGGTAGCATCGTCCTGTAAAGCTGAAATTTTTTCAGTTGACGCACCTCGCGCACTTGCCCATTCGACTTCGAATTGAGCCTCACTAGCCACATTATTCGAACGATTGGCGTTCTTGGTAGCTGAAAAGTCGCTATAGAACTGCAGCACGAGAAATAAGGCGGCTGCACCCGAAAGAATCAAGCCAAGGATCTTGCCCTCGATGAAAATAAAGGCAAAGACACCTAACGCTAGCAATGGGGCCGCTATCCAATAGAAGTTCATTGGCGTGCACCATCTTCCGCTGCAGTTGCCGATGCTACTAAAGCTGCCTCTGACGCTGCCTCTGACGCTGCCGCGTTTTGTAAATCTCCGCCGCCGAACATTGCTAGATTTATTGCTGAAATTGATGCGTTAGCTGCTTCACTTGCAGCTACTGCTTCAGCTTTACCATCTCCCCTGCTCGGTTCACTTTTGAAGATATTTGAAATGCTTGCTCTGGCCGCATCGATCGCTTGATGAATTGACGCTTGAAAACTGTTAATGCCAGCTTGAATTCGCTCAAGCGAGGATCGCGAAGACCTTTGGTCAACTGATGAACTTTGCTCAACGCTTAATTCATCTTTGCTTTTAGATTTTTCGGTTTGAATGTCTATCCAAGCATCTTTATATACTTTGCTAAGCGCTGCTTCATCAACGTTGCTAGCGTCGATCGCTAAGATTTTTGTTTTTTCGTCGAAATTTGTTTTTAAGCCCGTTCCGCTTGAAACTTTGGATAGCAGCTTAAAGCCCTCAATTGCGTCCGCTGAGGGATCAATCACAACCGCTAATTTTCGCCGTGTGTTAATCGCAATCAACGAATAATAATCACAATCCGTCCCGATGAACTGGGTATCGCCGCTTCGAAATGTAGTCTGGCACTGTTGCTTTAAGCCTGCCTCGATACTGTCTCCGACTGACAAATTCGAAGCTGCATGTGCGCCAGGAATTAATGCTGTGGCGGCCAAAAATCCAATGCCGGCGATTGATACATATAGCGCGAGTTTTTTGATGATAATTGTGTCCATTTTGTTCTTTCTTATTTATTAGTTAAGTAGCTGAGTAATTCTGGTGCTGCAACAGTTGCCGCATCTACAGCTCCAACTGTTGCAATCTCAGGCAAATAAAAAGCGAGTCCATCCGCCTTAACTTGCGCCGGTTCGAAAATTGAGATGCAGATAGCGATAACCGTCATAAATGCTGTGATCGCAACGGCTAGATACGCTGCATGTGTAGTATTTTTATTTGAGTGCATTTTGATTCTTTCGTTTAAGTTAAATGTTTCCTATGGTTATGCGCACACCTGCGCTACTACTGTTTAATGTCTGCTGAAATTTTTGCCGACTCTGATGAGCTTGAAGATTCTTTAGAGTTCAAGTCGAGCCGCTGATTAAGCGATGTTGATAGGCTAGATGACATAGAAATGTCGTAGCTTTTTCCAGATAAAGCGCCGCCGCCGAACCAGGTAAGGCCGTTGCGAGCCACTTGAAAGCCGTTGGGGCCGGCGCTTACAACGCTGTCGCCAATTTTGTATTCGATGGGAGCTGAAGAACCCGCCAAATTTTGAGTAAGCTGTGAACTCGCTGCGTTTGCTAGAGCTTTCGAATAAATAGCCTCAAGAGTTTCTGCCGGGATTTTTCCCAGCTCCCGGATAATTTTCGCTTTCGCGTCATCAGGGTTTTGCAGGGCTTGCGAGCGAATCTTCGATACGATTTCAGTGGAAATTTGATTTGCGAAGTCGGACATTGCTGCTGAGCGCGTCATAAATATGGGGTCTGAGACGTATGAGGGCCAGGCTAGCGCTGGCTCATAGCTAGCTGTAATTGCGAGTGCAGCAGCTACATAAGTTCGATTAGCTATTGAAGAGGGGATTTTTCCCTCTAGCGTTGCAGAGCTAGAGCTGATGAAAGCTTTGCGGAATGGGGGCTTGATACTTTGCTGAGCCAGAAAATCATGCATCGATTCGGCTATTAGAGCTGCCGCTGGCATTTTTACGCTAACTGAGTTTGAGTCACTAACGCCGATTGACCGGTCTTTGCTGATACCTTTCGACTGGTCGCTGCCAGTTGACTCTGATTTATCAAGCGAGAGCCCGAAAGATCCTAGCTTGTCGCAGGCGCTAAGCGTAAAGACTGCGGCAATGCAGATTGGTATCAATTTGAGGTTCATATCAAAGCTCCAGTAAAAGTGGTTACTTTGATATATGCGTGATTACGCTTTCATGAACTGATGCAACAGACCAACCAAATCAGAAAAGGGGATTGAAACCTCCCCTTGGCTTTTGGCGGCTTCCTACATTGCCGTTATTGGTATTGCGTGTACACGCAGTTACGCGTTAGATCCTGGCGCACAAGTCTGGCGGAGTGAAGCGCAGCTTCTCTGCTTTGGATAAAGGTTAATACGTGTACACGCATCGATAACAACGTAGAGTTTTGCTTTGCTTTAAAAGAGCCCATTTTTGACAGCTTCAAGCTGGCAATAAATAGAGGCTCTAGTATGTACAGAGTCTGTAAGTCTCTGTAATACTCTGTAAGAGGTTTTTGGAAGACGGGAAACGTATGCTGGTCATGGCTTAGCAGGCTTACTAGCGTCGCCTTCATGCGGATAAGCGTCGCCTTCATACAGGAAGCGTCGCCTTCATACAGTAAGCGTCGCCTTCATACATCGGCTAAATCATAGTTTCAATCTATGAAAGCATCCAGCTCCGGCTCATACTTTATGCGATGCGTTAAGGATACATAAGCTATGCAGTCAAATTTATCACTTTCCCCCGCGTGATATACGCCTGCCGACAGCTCCGGCCGGACGTCAATCTTCAATAATTTGCCACCGCGGTAATTTATAACAATGTCACATTCCAAGCTTTCACTTGTGATTGGTCGATAGACGCTAAACCGCTTCTCTATTAGGTCTTTTACTACAACGAGCTCTGTGATCAGGTTTCTAGTCTGCCACCCGATTGCTCTTTCGCCGCCCGAATTTGTAAATGCAACTCTCGTTGGTAATTTCATTTCACGAATGAGCTGACTTACCCTCTGTCTTGAAATCCCCCCTATTTCTTCAGCTATGCCAGCCGCCGTTGCGTTCGGATTACGCTCCCTCGCTAATCTAATCAATTCTGGCGCGTCCGGTCTGCGGGTTCTTGTTTGCTTATTTGTCATTTTAGTTTCTTCTCTCTATTTCCAAATGATACATCGTGAACACGTATTTCCATGTTTTATAAAACCTTTATATTACTTTTTATACACCTAATGCGAGTGAAAAAGTATTTTAATAGATTTATTCATATATTTATCTGCGTTTTTATTAGAAATAGATATCTTTGTGTTGAAAAGTATGCAACACTGGCTAGATGAAAAATTTAACAATCAACAACACTGTAGTTTCCAAATTACAAACACCACTCCAAACTATCCAGGGCTGTTTAATGGACGTTGGGGCCGCCCTGGCTCATGGACGTGTCCAGCTAGACTTCATATTCTCAGGCTTCCTGCGGCGCACGGTAGGCATCTTGGCGGGTGCATCCGGCACAGGAAAAAGCTTTTATGCCTTGCAACTTGCGCTTGGGCTTATCTGCCGGCAACTTAACTCACTGAATATTAGCTATAGAGAAGAGGTTGCCGTTGCTTACTTCTCATTAGAAGAGCCTCCGGAAGTTGTAGCAAACCGGCTTTTTTCATGTATGCACTTGTGCACGCAGGAGGTGATAGACCTTGTTTCTAAAAACTTGAAGATTGCCTCGCTTTACGGAAAAAACTTTGACATCGTCACTTACAAAGATGCAATCGCTGCATTTCTAGCGCTTCCAGAGAATAAGAATATTGGGCTAGTCATTATCGATACCTTTTCTCGTTCGCATGATAAAGACGAAAACAGCACGGCAGAAATGGCAACATTGCTTAAAACAACATTTGAAGAAATTGCCGTTGGGTCGAACGTTGCGGTTCTAATTCTTCATCATTTAAGTAAGGCTGGTAGCCAGTCTGGCGACAAGACACAGCATGCAATGCGCGGTAGCTCAACTCTCAATAGCAATACGCGCTGGAAAGGTAACTTAACAACAATGTCTGAGCTCGAGGCTGAGTCTTTCATGAACCCCGATGAAGATAGTCAGTCAATTAGTAAAACGCTCGGCTTACACAAGCAGTTCGTAATGATGAGTGAGGTATGCTCTTACTCCGCCTCCCCTCCCCCCATGTGGCTTAGACGTGG
>Ga0364915_10445_pt1 | contig 12874 bp, 8 predicted proteins | sample ExccelJu500001D4_3_FD_206958 | JGI IMG/M metagenome (GOLD analysis project Ga0364915, IMG submission 206958) | Enriched cells from Trout Bog Lake Hypolimnion, Wisconsin, USA - BchlTB.June25.5000.01.D4 | ecosystem: Environmental > Aquatic > Freshwater > Lake > Hypolimnion/Profundal zone | place... | reverse complement strand
AAAAAAATTGGGATGCTGGGAGGGGTATAGCTGTTATTGCCCCCACCTTCACAAAAGTATCAAATCCATTCGAGGGTATGTCGCAGGATCAAAGGGCTCAAGCTTTAGCGCAAATTAGGAATGGTGCCCAAAAAAATTATCAGAACGCTCTTCAAGATATTTTTAGAGTATGTACAACCCACAACCCATTGGCACTTTTGTCAAACCTAGTGTTTTATGGGCTGACAGCTGGGGTTGGTGATGATGGGGTATCCAAAAAAGATGGCGATAGTATTGTGCATCAATTTCAAATTGAGCTTTTTCAGGCCATTGCTCTAAAAATTAATAAGGCATCTCGCGCAAACCTACCATTTGATGCTGATATTTTTCAGGAAACTATAGATGGATTAAAAAATTTGTCTGATGCCAAATCTATAATGGATTTTTCGGAGGACCATGCCATTGATGGGGATGAGAAAAAAGCAATTAATTTGGTTCGGCAAGTCGTCAAAGGAAATACGCGAGCGGTTAGAAATTGGGGGTATTCAGCTCAAATTAGAAATATTTCAAAGGAGATATACGCTGAATTTGATTTGATGGTTAAAGACAAATATGGCTTTACTTGTACAGGCGCAATCTCAATATTTGAGCATTTAATAAGTAAACTTGAAATAGTTGTTAATAAAAGGGTGGATTTCTACAAGTCATTAGCCAATCTTCAGGATAAGACGCAAATATTAGCGACATATGCAGCTCGCTTAAATATCCCACTGAGTGAAGTGCCAGATTTTAATAACTTCTCCACTCAGGAAGATTTTCCAGTAATGAGTCTAGTTTTGTTATTAATGACGCACGACGATTTGAGCCTATTTGAGAAATTTAAATTTTCTCCAAGTGAAATTGCTCAAGAGTTAGGCATGGATCACCTGCAAGTACAGGCTATTTTTGATAACTTTTCATTGCCACTTGATCAAACTCTTGAGACTGATATAGAGGAAATATTCCTGTCAAACCCTGTTTGGACTAGGCCAATAATAAAGTTAAATGATCAAGTATATTTTTGTGCAATACCACAAACTTTTTTTAGTTTTGTTATTCCATCGCTTGAGAGCTTCATATCCAAAATTGACGCAGAAAGATTGTCAAAATCAAGATCTGTTTATTTAGAAAATAAGATAAGGGAAATCATATGTAGAAGGTTTCCTCAATCGAAAACAGTTTCTGGTTTAGAGTGGAAAAAGGATGGCAGACTTTATGAAACTGACCTTATTACTTTTATTGATTCTCATGCAGTAATACTAGAGGCCAAGTCTGGAAAAATTACTGAATCTGCCCTTAAAGGTGCTCTGGGGAGAATTAAAAAACATATAACCCAACTTTTTATAGATCCAGGCATTCAATCGGCGAGATTCAAGGATCATCTTGAGGCTTTGATAAAGGATCAAATATTAGATCCTGAGTTAGTTAAGAAAATCCCAATTGATTTGCAGTCTATACGCAAGATCATTCGCATCTCAGTATCTTTAGAGGATTTTGGTTCGCTTCAGTCGAACTTAACAGACCTAAAAGGGACTGGTTGGTTTCCCAATGGATTTACGCCATGCCCAACTTTTAATTTGGCAGACTTTGAAACAATTTTTGATTTTCTGGAGCATCCGGTTCAAATTCTTCACTATTTTGAAGCGCGCCATAATATTGAAAATTTGCTGGATTATCGGGGTGATGAGCTTGATTTATTAGGGCTTTATATAAGCACCTTGTTTAACTTGGGAAGCGTTGGAAAGGATACGCATTTATCCATCTCAGGCATGTCTTCTGAAATTGATCGGTACTACATGTCGCGTGAGATAGGGGTGCATATCGAAAAACCACAGCCTAAAATTAGCAAGCTTTTTAAAGATATCTTTAGACAGCTTGAAGACAGAAAACCTCTCAGATGGACTGAAATCGGAGTCATTCTGAATTATTTCTCCCCTGATGATCAGGTTGGCATGGAAAGTCGACTTGGTAGTCTTAAAAGAAATGTTCTCAAAAATTGGAAAAAGACTGGACATCTTAATTCGGTGGTTTGCATTCCCCCGAAAAATTCTCAGTTTGCTCTTTGCTATGTAATGTATAAGGAGGCGGATAAGGAAAATAGAGATTATTATGTTAAAAATGGGGTAGCCAAGTCGCTGGAGCATAAGCATGTTAAATATTGTTTAGTAGTAGCAAAGAATATTGATTCTGAAGAGCTTGCTTATGACATGATTGGATTATTTTTGGGATCTAATGCGTAAATCATTCTGGGTGTTACTTTAAGCAACGCTCACCCCTGTAGTAATTCCTACAATTGAATTTCCTTAGCCTAACTAATGGAATGCAGAACAATAAAACACTAGAGAAGATTCTCCACGAATCCAGAGAAATTCATACTTGGACTATTTCAAGTTTAGATGGCATACCCTTTCCAGCGAATAAAAGGCTGCTGATATCTATTGCTGCTTTTGATGTTGTTTTGGATCATTTCACAGGAATTACGGCTTTAATTGAAAAGCGGATATATGGCGCTGCATTTGCTTTGGCGCGTCCATTATTCGAAACTTTTGTTCGGGCTGTTTGGTTAAAAGAGTGTGGAACAGATCAGGATCTAATTGCATTTGAGCGCGATGAATTTTCCAGAAGTTTTGGTCAGGCCCTAAAAGATATTGAGAAATTGGAGTCATTTAAGAGTGGGGCATTATCTAATCTAAAGAAGCAGGCTTGGTCAGCAATGAGTAGCTATACCCATGGAGGGTTTCAGCAGATTGCTAGAAGAGTTAAAGGAAAGACTATTGACCCCAATTACGCTGATGAAGAAGTTATTGAGGTTTTAAGGCTTTCGCAAGCATTTGCCTTAATGGCTTTTATACAGATTGTTCTAGTTGCAGGCAGAAGGGACTTGGAGCGGCTGGCTATTCAAAAGCTCTATGAGACAGGGTTGTTTCTGAAAAGGAGTTAGATTAACCGTTACTTAAAGTAATGCTTGGGCCTCCGTAATTCCACATAATTCCCCCATACTCATCCACAATTAGCCACTCTTTCTTTTGGCTAAATTGACCTTAGCAGTTCCTCCAATCAGGCTGAAATCTTGAAGGCTTTGAAGTATGGATCAATAGATTCCAATTGAAACAGTAGATTGGGGTAAAAAATGAAGTTTTACTAAGCTAATAAGCATTTCATAAAATATGCGCACACAAGCCCTAAAATAGTAATAATTTTGATAAAGTTGAAAAATATGCTAACAGGCGAATTACGTAGCCAAGTCGATAAAGTTTGGGATAGCTTTTGGTCAGGCGGGATTGCAAATCCACTTGAGGTGCTGGAACAGATTACATACTTGCTATTTTTGCGTAGGTTGGATGAACTTCAAACGCTTGAAGAAAATAAAAGTGCAAGACTAGGTAAGCCGGTAGAGCGTAAGATATTTCCCGACGGTAGCGATACACGTGGTTGTACTTATGAGAGTATGCGCTGGAGTCGGTTAAAAAATACTGCACCACAAGAAATGTACAACGTGGTCAGCGATCATGTGTTCCCATTTATGCGTGAACTGGGTGGTGATGGCAGTACATACAGCAAGCAGATGGAAGGCGCACGTTTCACAATACCAACGCCAGCATTACTTGCTAAGGTGGTTGACCTACTTGATCAAATTCCCATGCAAGACCGTGATACTAAGGGTGACCTGTATGAGTACATGCTGGGCAAGATTGCTAGCGCAGGTCAAAATGGTCAATTCCGCACTCCACGTCACATCATTAACCTGATGGTGGCATTAACTGCACCAACGCCAAAAGACACCATATGTGACCCAGCAAGTGGTACATGTGGCTTCTTGGTCGGTGCAGGTGAATATCTACGTGAACATAATCCTGAATTGCTGGTAGATGCTGCAACAAGCAAGCACTTTAATAACAGCATGTTCCACGGCTACGACTTTGATAACACCATGCTTCGTATCGGTAGCATGAACATGTTGCTACACGGCGTGGAGAATCCAGTCATTACTTACAGGGATAGCTTGTCACAGGACTACGCTATTGAAGAAGAAAAATACAGCTTGATCTTAGCTAACCCGCCGTTTGCTGGCAGCCTGGACTACGACGGTACAGCACGTGATTTATTGGCTGTAGTTAAAACTAAAAAAACCGAATTACTATTTTTAGCATTGTTCTTAAAACTACTCAAGCCGGGTGGACGTGCTGCTGTGATTGTTCCAGATGGCGTATTGTTTGGCAGTAGTAAGGCGCATAAAGATTTGCGTAAGCTGATTGTTGAAGAGCAAAAACTAGATGCTGTTATTTCATTACCAGCTGGCACATTCAAGCCTTACGCAGGTGTTAGTACAGCCATATTAATTTTTACCAAGACTAATAGCGGTGGCACGGATAACGTGTGGTTTTATGATATTCAGGCTGATGGTTGGAGCTTAAATGATCAACGCCAACCATTGCTAGACGCTGATAAGTTGGGCGTGACCCCAGCTATAAAGCTAACGACTGATGAACACGTAAAAAACAATCTGCCTGATGTGCTGGCAAGATGGTTCCATCGTGATGGCAGCGAGAAGAGTAATGAACGAACTGCGCAGAGTTTTACGGTTCCGAAGTCGGAGATTGCTGCGAATAGCTACGATCTAAGTTTGAATAGATACAAGCAAGTGGTGCATGAGCATATTGAGCATATTTCACCAAAACAGTTAATTGCAGAATTAAAGCAACTTGAAGATGAAATACAGGTTGGGCTTGGTGAACTTGAGGAGTTACTTAAGTGATTTCTCATACGAGCTTTCGTGCAGACGTTCCCATAGTCACATTGGGAGATGTTGTTGAGTTTTTGGATAGCAAGCGAAAGCCAATAACTGAAAGTGAACGAGTTTCAGGTCCTTACCCATACTACGGTGCAAACGGTATTCAAGATAGTGTTGCTGAATGGATATTTGACGAGGAATTAGTATTGCTTGCAGAAGATGGAGGACACTTTGAGAATCCAGACAGAGGGGTCGCATATAAAATTTCAGGTAAGTCTTGGGTAAATAACCACGCACATGTGTTACGCCCAACTAATGAAGTACACATTGATTACTTGAAGCATGTTTTAAAAAATATGGATTTAATGCCATACATTACTGGTTCTACAAGATTAAAACTAAACAAATCAAGTGCTGAACGAATAAAAATTCCATTACCACCATTCGCAGAGCAGCAACTCACAGCGGCCATACTGGACAAAGCTGATGAGATTATGCGCAAACGCGAACAAGCTATCGTCAAACTCGATGAGCTTGCACAAAGCACGTTTGTCGAGATGTTTGGTGATCCTTTAACTAATCCAATGCAGTTACCAACTGCTAAGCTGGAAGAAATAACTATAAAAATTACAGATGGTGAACATCTTAATCCAAAATTTACAGAGTACGGGATGCCAATAGTTATGGCAGGCAATGTACTGGAGAATGATGTTGAACTAACGTTAGCTAAGAAGGTCAGCACTGAAGATGGGCATAAATTTAGGAAAAAATGCAAACCTGAAAAAAATGACTTATTGCTTGTCAGCAGAGGAGCAACTATAGGCAGGATGACAATCGTCAAAAGCAGTGATGAGTTTTGTTTAATGGGTTCTGTTATTTTAATTAAAGTGAACTTAAGTAAAGTAAATCCTACTTACCTTACTACACTATTAAAGTTTCCACACATGCGTAGTGCTTTATATAAAACGTCTGGTTCATCTGCGCAGCAAGCGATTTATTTAAAAGATTTGAAAAATCAAACATGCTTGTTGCCCGACATTATTAATCAAAACAAATTTGGTGAAAAGATAAAGTCAATTAATTTAGCTCGTAAATTACAAATAGAGTCATTGCATCAATCATGTAATTTATCTTCTTCACTTCAGCACCAAGTATTCACTACAGGGTTAAATGCATGAGTAATTTTAGCTTCCTGCAGCAAGAATTCTTTTCGATTTGCGATAGTGCAACGAAAGCAGAAGGCTATTTAAATACTGATGCACGTGCAGCATGTTGGTACGCACGGATGACGCTTGAGCAGATTGTTGATTGGCTATACAGATATGACCCAAATTACAAGAGTTATGACGCCAGCTTAGGCGCACGTGTGCATGATGCTTGTTTTAAGTTAAATGCTGGTGAAAATATCTTTACCAAGGCTACTGTTGTTATTGGTATTGGTAATAGGGCTGCACACGGTAAGGCAGCTAAAAAAGCAGAAGCAGTGATTGCAGTTACGGAACTATTCCACATTGCATATTGGTTAGCACGTACATACGGTGAAAAGGCGCGACCAAGCCCATCGTTACAGTTTAACGAGGCATTAATACCCCAAGCTAAGCAGCATGATCCGATAACGCTAGAACAGCTTAAAAAGCATGAAGACGCTATTAAGCAAAAAGAAGCTGAAAATGCTGCGCTTAAAGAACAGCTTGAAGGTTTGGCAGCTACGCAGCAAGAGCTAGAGGCATTAAGAGCTGAGGTAGCAAGAGCCAAGCAGGCCAATCAAGCTACTGCTGATACTCATGATTACAACGAAGAGCAAACACGTGATTACTTTATTGACATGTTGCTTAACGAAGCTGGCTGGGCTTTGGACAAGAAAGAAGATCGTGAATTTGAAGTTGTTGGGATGCCTAACAATGAGAACAAGGGTTTTGTTGATTATGTACTGTGGGGTGATGACGGAAAACCCTTGGCGGTAGTAGAGGCGAAGCGCACAAAGCGTGATGCAAGGGTGGGACAGCAACAGGCAAAGCTGTACGCAGACTGCCTAGAGAGTATGTATGGTCGCAGACCAGTTATCTATTACACAAATGGATATGAGCATTGGTTTTGGAATGACCAAGCAGCAGCACCAAGACGGGTGCAGGGTTTTTACAAAAAAGATGAACTTGAATTGCTGATGCAGCGGCGCACCAGTAGATTGCCGTTAGCTACGGCAAAGATTAATACCAACATAGTAGAGCGCAGCTACCAGCACCAAGCTATACGCAGTATTACTGAAGCAATTGAGAAGCATAATCAGCGACGTAGCTTGGTAGTTATGGCTACTGGATCGGGTAAGACACGTACGGTTATTGCACTGGTTGATTTGTTAATACGTTGTAATTGGGCTAAGCGCATATTATTTTTGGCTGATCGTGTTTCGCTTGTTAAGCAAGCATCCAAAGAATTCATGAAACACTTGCCTGATGTTGGGATAGTGAACCTATTAGACAGTCCCGATGGTCAAGGTCGTGTCTATGTAAGCACATATCCAACCATGCTCAATTTGATTAATGACAATAGCGATGATGTGAAATGTTTCGGTGTTGGTCACTTTGATGTCGTAATTGTGGATGAAGCGCATAGAAGCATTTATGCAAAGTACGGCGCAATTTTCGAGTACTTTGATAGCTACTTGGTGGGTTTAACAGCAACCCCTAAGGATGAAGTTGATCGTAATACTTACAGCATGTTTGAGCTAGAAAAGGGTGTGCCGACTTACGCATACGCTTTAGAAGATGCCATTGCCGACAAATACCTAGTGCCACCACAATCAGTCTCAGTAGCTTTGCAGTTTCAGCGTGAGGGCATTAAGTACGACGACCTAAGCGATGAAGAGAAGCAGCAGTGGGATGAGATGGATTGGGGTGAGGGTGGTCCACCCGAAAGCGTAGACCCACCAGCGTTAAATCAATGGCTATTTAATATAGATACAGTGGATAAGGTACTTGGTTACTTGATGACACAGGGTGAGCATGTAGCGAGTGGTGACAGGCTTGGTAAAACAATTATCTTTGCTAAGAATAACAACCACGCTGAATTTATAGCCGAACGTTTTAATGCCAACTATCCCGAGTACAAAGGTGCATTTGCACGTGTAATTACATTTAAAACAGAGTACGCACAAAGTTTGATTGATGACTTTAGTGTGAAAGATAAAATGCCGCATATTGCAATAAGCGTAGATATGCTGGACACAGGTATTGATGTGCCTGAAGTTGTTAACTTGGTATTTTTTAAAATCGTACGTAGTAAGACAAAGTTTTGGCAAATGATTGGACGTGGCACAAGGCTATGCAAGGACTTGTATGCACCCGGACAAGATAAACAGTTCTTCAAGATATTTGATTTTTGCCAAAACCTAGAATTTTTTAGAGATAACTTCAAAACATCGAGTGGTGCTACTGCCGAAAGCTTGGAGGCTCAACTGTTTAAGACACGCTTGGAGTTGATTACGTTGATGGATGGCCGTAAAGGCGGCGTTGGTACGGATGAAGAATTAGTGCTACGTGATGAATATGCAAAACATTTACATGCAATCGTAGCTGGCATGACGCTGGATAACGTAATTGTTAGGCCAAAGCGAAAATTTGTTGAAAAGTACGGTAAGGCTGATAGCTGGAATGTTATTAGTGGGGTTGATGCGGCTGAAATTGCTACTGAACTAGCTAGCTTGCCGACACAATTTCAAGACGTTGAGGAGGAGGCCAAACGTTTTGACATGATGTTGTTGCGTACGCAGTTATGTGTATTGCAGGGTGATACCAGCATCGCTAAGTATAAAAAGGTAATCCAAAGCATTGCAGCAGCACTGGAATTGCAGGAAAGTATCCCTGCAATTCGGGCACAAATGGTACTGATACAGAGTATTGGTACTGATGAGTGGTGGGAGGACGTAACCGTAATGATGCTTGACGAAGTACGTAAGAAATTGCGCTTGTTGATTAAGTTGCTACCAAAATCAGAGCGCCCCATTGTTTATACAGACTTTGATGACAGCATTACTGGTGCTGATACGGTAGACTTGCCGCTTGTTACTGCTGGGCTTGATTACGAACGCTTTAAAGCTAAAACACGTGATTTCTTAAAGGCACACGAAGATCGTTTGGCTGTGTATAAGCTTCGTACTAATAAGCCAATCACTGCAACTGATGTTGCAGAGTTGGAAGCAATATTGCTTGAACAGGCAGTGGGTGATAGAAATTTAATTGATCAAGCTAAAGAGGCTGCTGGCGGACTTGGTTTATTTGTAAGGTCGCTACTTGGGTTGGAACGAGGGGCTGCGATGGAGGCTATGGCTGATTTTTTAAATGAGCAAAATGCCACGGCAAGCCAGCTTGAGTTTGCCAAATTGATGGTTAACTACTTAACTGTAGACGGCGTTATTACGAAAGAACGCTTATATGACAGTCCATTTACCAATGTTGCATCCATGGGGCCGGATAGTATTTTCCCTGAAGCTAAAGTGGAGCAGCTATTTAAAGTAATTGAAGAAATTAGATTGAGAGCGGTGGCTTGATGAAAAGATATTTCAGAATGATGTTGGGTCAGCGAAGCATCTATTCCGCTGAGTGCTTGGCTGGTAATTTTATTGGGGTAGATTTTGACATTCACCAAGATTTAACTTCTTCCTTACCAGAGGATTGGCGAGCGTTTAATAAGCAATTTATTCCCGTCTTTTTATCAAGCCATCCTGATAAGTCGAGAGTTGCTGCTGGGTTAGCTTGTGGGATGCTATGGACCCTTGCAATGGGTCTAAAGCAAGGGGATACCGTTATCTGCCCAGATGGCGAAGGTCGATATAGTGTTGGTGAGGTTGCTGAGCCATACCAATATCAGCCTAATACCAATCTTCCTCACCGAAGGCCTATCCACTGGCTAGAGAAAAAGATTGATCGCTCAGATATGAGTCAAGAGCTTCAGCGCTCTACTGCAGCCACAGGAACCCTTATTAACATTGATCGATATGGTGAAGAGATAGAAAGGCTGCTCGGAGGTGCTAAGGCACAGACCATTACATCTAGTGACCCAACAATAGAGGATCCGTCTGCTTTTGCACTAGAGAAGCATTTGGAGGATTTCTTAGTTGCCAATTGGCCGCAGACAGACTTGGCTAAAGAATATGATTTATTTCAAGAAGACGGCGAGTTAACTGGGCAGCAATATCCTACGGATACTGGCCCAATAGATTTATTAGCTATTAGCAAGGATAAGAAAAAATTATTAGTTGTGGAGCTCAAAAAAGGTCGAGCTAGTGATTCAGTTGTAGGTCAAATCCAACGTTACATGGGATTTGTTAAGGAGGAGTTGGCTGAGCCTGGTCAAGTAGTTGAAGGGATTATTATTGCTCTTGAGGACGACACCCGTATTAGAAGGGCATTAGCTGTAGCATCCAATATTTCTTTCTACAAATATCAAATTAACTTTAAGCTCATTAAAGCTTAGTTTCATGAGCGTTACTAAACGTAACGCTCATCCCAAAATCTCTCCATTAATCACCAAAGCTAGCCACTCTTTCTTTTGGCTAAATTGCCCTTTTTTCCTCAAATCAGGTTGCTCTAGCCTCGTGTAAGAAGCCATTAACAAACTCGATTTGAATTGATTGTTTAGGCAAAAAACACCCCAATCTCTATAAGCTCTCCTTATGGGTTATCGCTTGTGATAGCTCTTAATCAAGGAGATTGTGATGAATCAAAATCAGTATGTTGCTTATAAAGACGGCAAGCCATTTTCATTTGACACATTAAAAGCATCCGCAGATGCTAGCGTCAAAATTTTAGCGTTTCAAACATTGCGCCCAGAAGATGTAGAAGCTTGTCTGGAAGTAGATTACTACTTTCAAAAACGTCTTGGTTATTCCGTGTTTTCCGATCTTGAGCATGAAGCTATAGAAGATGCCTTATCTAAATTTGGCATGCAGTACTTGGAAATTAATTAAGTGTTACTTCAAGTAACGCTTGTGTCCCAATTTGCCATGAGATACCAAGAACATACAAGAGTTGCCATGAATTCGCCTATCTACTTCGGACGTATTGATCGGTTGATTTTGCCAATATCGGTTGTCCAAGACCGACATCAGAAACTACAGTTACTATATGCCGCAAATCGTTGAAACCACCCATGAATTACTGCCTAGAGAGCTAGTAATCTACCGCCGTGAGCGTAGTGCCATCTGGCAATGCCGCTATAAGGTTGCCGGAGTCTGGCAAAGAGCATCTACCAAAGAGCGCAAATTGGATCTAGCTAAAGATCGGGCTAAAGCCATCTTTTTTGAAGCGGAAATTCGTAATCGCTCCAATCTGCCGGTAGTGACCCGTCGTTTTAAAGATATTGCCAAGCTGGCCATTGAGCGTATGGAGCAAGAATTAACTGCTGGTAAAGGCAAAGTCATTTACCGTGATTACATTCGGGTGATCAAGGACTACATCATTCCCTCATTAGGCAATCGCATGATTACTAACATCGACTATGAGGCACTAGAGCAGTTTGATCAGGATCGTATTACGCTGATGGGCAAGGAGCCAACCTCTAGTACCTTACATACGCAAAATGCTGCCATGAACCGAGTCTTTGATGAGGCAGTCATTCGGGGCTTTCTGACGGAAGCTAATCGTCCCAAGCTAGTATCAAAGAATGGTAAGAAAAGTGATCGTAGACCTGCTTTTGAATTGCATGAGCTCAAAGCCTTGTTGGGCAATTTGGAGCCGTGGATTGATGCTGCTCGAAATGCTGCGAGTCGTGAGCGTAGGTTAATCATGCGTGATTACATCGAAATGCTGGTAGATACGGGGGCAAGACCTGGTATTGAACTCTTAGATATTAAGTGGAAGCAGATTCGCTTCATGATGAGCCCAGCTTCTAGCATGACTGATCAAGTGGATGAGCAAGGTAATCCTATAGAAGTGCATAACTTAAACCGCAGTTGTGAGCTTACCGTTACTGGCAAAACCGGTATCCGGCAGATTATCGGTAGGCAGCCAACAGTCAGGGTCTTAGAGCGTATTGCCAAGAGAAACTATGGGGTTGATAGCGCCTTAACCGATCCACTCAAAGATTTAATTCAGCCCACCAATGAGGACTATGTATTTAGAACCAAAGATCTAAAAGAAGATGTCAGTGAGTCCTTTCAGAAGATGTTTATGTGCTTTTTGGAAGACCACAACCTACTGATGGATCCCAAAACTGAGCAAAAGCGGGTTTTCTATAGCCTGCGACACACTTATGCCACTTTGGCATTAACCCACGATCGGGTGCCTATTCATACATTGGCAAAGCAGATGGGAACTAGTGTTGTCATGATTGAGCGGCACTATAGCCACCTAAAAGTTATCCAGGCAGCTGAGCAATTACGGGGAGCAGAGACTAGGCGGCTGATTGAGGCTGATGCAAAGGTAGGTGATAGCTATAAGAGCAAGAGGCGGGTAGAACGTGAGCTTAGGGCGGCTTAGTTTTAGGTAAGCGTTACTTTAAGTAACGCTTAGAATATTTCTTGACCCTAATTCATTGGATGTCATATTGATGTGGTGAATCTAATCAATTAAATCGGCACAAATTAATAAGTTATTTAATCCCAATAAACTCTTGAATTTCTTGTATAAGTTTGGAATCCGCTTCCAGTCCATTTAGCATTTCTTCTAAAGTAGATACACTTATTTTTCCTAAATGTAGTTGTGAGCCTTTACAGGATTTACATAAATTGACTTGTTTCCCGTTTGTACATTTTCCACACTCATAAGTCATACCTTCTTTTTGTCTGCTGCCAAATCCTAGGCCACCACAAAACGGACAGTTAGGCTTCAAATTTCCACAAGTGAATCGTTCGGTAATCAACCCTTTACGAGGCTGGCTTAATCGTTGCGTACCAAAACATTCTTTACACAATGAGGAAACGTACCCTGCAGTACATTTATTACATTTAGAAATATCATATTCTTTAATAATAGATAGAGCTTTTTTAGTTAATAACTCTTTCAACCTTAATTTTTCTTTTCGCTCCTCTTCAAGTTTTAATTCTCCTTCTTTATTATTTTTTTCTTGTTCAATTTTTAATTCAGTTAGTAAGGTTTTTTGATATCGATCCTCTCTTTGTAATAGCTC
>Ga0364915_10444_pt1 | contig 12890 bp, 9 predicted proteins | sample ExccelJu500001D4_3_FD_206958 | JGI IMG/M metagenome (GOLD analysis project Ga0364915, IMG submission 206958) | Enriched cells from Trout Bog Lake Hypolimnion, Wisconsin, USA - BchlTB.June25.5000.01.D4 | ecosystem: Environmental > Aquatic > Freshwater > Lake > Hypolimnion/Profundal zone | place... | reverse complement strand
GGTTGAGCGCATTATTGCCACTGAAAAACCGGATGCCATTTTGCCAACGATGGGTGGTCAGACCGCCTTGAACTGTGCACTCGACTTGCATCGTCACGGTATTTTAGAAAAGTACGGTTGTGAATTGATCGGCGCTTCACCAGAAGCCATTGATAAAGCGGAAGATCGGCAGAAGTTTAAAGATGCGATGACCAAGATTGGTCTGGGTTCTGCGAAGTCGGGTATTGCGCATTCGATGGAAGAAGCACATGAAGTGCAACAACGCATTCAGGTAGAGACTGGTAGCTTAGGTTTCCCAGTAGTGATACGTCCTTCATTCACCATGGGTGGATCCGGCGGCGGTATTGCTTACAACCGTGAAGAGTTTGAAGAGATTTGCAAACGCGGTTTGGATTTATCTCCAACACGCGAGCTCTTGATTGAAGAATCTCTCCTTGGTTGGAAAGAATTCGAGATGGAAGTGGTGCGTGACCGTGCCGATAACTGCATCATTGTTTGCTCAATCGAAAACTTAGATCCAATGGGTGTTCATACTGGTGACTCGATTACCGTTGCCCCAGCCCAAACATTGACTGACAAAGAATATCAATTGATGCGTAATGCATCGATCGCAGTATTGCGTGAAATTGGTGTGGATACGGGTGGTTCAAACGTACAGTTCTCGATTAATCCAGAAGATGGCCGTATGGTCGTGATTGAGATGAACCCACGGGTTTCTCGTTCGTCTGCCTTGGCTTCTAAAGCAACGGGTTTCCCGATTGCCAAGATTGCGGCGAAGCTCGCCGTAGGTTACACCTTAGATGAATTGAAGAATGACATCACCGGTGGCGCAACCCCAGCATCTTTTGAGCCATCCATCGATTACGTCGTGACAAAGATTCCACGATTTGCTTTTGAGAAATTCCCACAAGCAGACTCTCGTTTAACGACGCAGATGAAATCTGTTGGTGAGGTAATGGCGATTGGCCGTACCTTCCAGGAGTCCTTTCAAAAAGCTTTACGCGGCTTAGAAGTTGGCGTTGACGGTTTAGATGAGTTCTCGACCGATCTGGATGACATCATTCAAGAAATTGGTGAGCCTGGTCCAGATCGTATTTGGTATTTGGGTGATGCCTTCCGCATGGGTATGGACCTTGATGAGGTTTATGCTGAGACTAAGGTTGATCCATGGTTCTTAGAGCAAATTCAGGAGCTAGTGTCGATTGAAACTGAATTAAAACTCCGCAAGATTGATGCTTTGTCTGCTGCTGAGCTACGCTTTGTGAAGCAAAAAGGTTTCTCTGATCGCCGCTTAGCCAAACTATTGGGCGTTGATGCATCCTCTGTACGCGCTGCACGCCATCGCTTGAAGGTGGTACCTGTCTATAAACGTGTAGATACTTGCGCTGCAGAGTTCTCAACCAATACTGCTTATTTGTATTCCACTTATGAAGCAGAGCATGGTGAGTGTGAATCAGAGCCAACGAATCGTGACAAGATCATGGTGCTTGGCGGCGGCCCAAACCGCATCGGTCAAGGTATTGAGTTTGACTACTGCTGTGTACATGCTGCTTTAGCCATGCGTGAAGATGGTTATGAAACCATCATGGTCAACTGCAACCCAGAAACTGTTTCTACCGATTACGACACTTCCGATCGCTTGTACTTTGAGCCATTAACGCTTGAGGATGTATTGGAAATTGTTGCCAAAGAGAAGCCTAAGGGTGTGATCGTGCAGTACGGCGGCCAGACTCCTTTGAAATTGGCTTTAGATCTTGAGGCCAATGGTGTTCCGATCATCGGTACGTCACCAGACATGATTGATGCTGCTGAAGACCGTGAGCGCTTCCAGAAGTTACTCCAGGACTTGAACTTGCGTCAGCCACCAAATCGTACGGCTCGTGCTGAAGATGAAGCACTTGTGCTTGCTGAAGAAATTGGCTATCCATTGGTTGTTCGCCCATCCTACGTCTTGGGCGGTCGCGCTATGGAAATCGTTCATGATGGCCGTGACCTCGAGCGTTATATGCGCGAGGCTGTGAAGGTCTCGCATGATTCACCGGTATTACTAGATCGCTTCTTAAATGATGCGATTGAGTGCGATGTGGACTGTATTAGCGATGGCCAACAGGTCTTTATTGGCGGTGTGATGGAGCATATCGAGCAGGCTGGTGTTCACTCTGGTGACTCCGCATGCTCATTGCCACCATATTCACTTTCGGATGAGACCGTGGCTGAGATTAAGCGTCAGACCGCAGCCATGGCCAAAGGCTTAAACGTCATTGGCTTGATGAACGTGCAGTTTGCGATTCAGAATGTGGATGGCAAAGATGTGATCTTTGTTCTCGAAGTAAACCCACGCGCATCTCGTACTGTGCCGTTTGTGTCTAAAGCAACTGGCTTGCAACTAGCTAAGATTGCGGCGCGCTGTATGGTTGGGCAGACTTTAGAGCAGCAGGGCATCAAGACTGAGGTCAAGCCACCGTACTTCTCAGTGAAGGAGGCGGTATTCCCGTTCAATAAGTTCCCAGGCATCGATCCAATCCTTGGACCAGAGATGCGTTCTACCGGCGAGGTCATGGGTGTTGGTAAGACCTTTGGTGAGGCGCTCTTTAAATCCCAGCTAGGTGCTGGCATTAAGCTGCCTAAGAGCGGCACAGTGGTCTTAACTGTCAAAGACAGCGATAAGCCGAAAGCGGTTGAAGTGGCTAAGCTCTTGCATCAGTTGGGCTTCCCTATGGTTGCTACCAAAGGAACGGCAGCAGCGATTGAGGCTGCAGGCTTACCAGTTCGCGTAGTCAATAAAGTGAAGGACGGTCGTCCTCATATTGTTGACTTGATCAAGAACGGGGAAATCTCTTTAGTCTTTACGACTGTGGATGAAACCCGTACTGCGATTGCTGACTCGCGCTCGATCCGTACTAGTGCACAAGCAAATAATGTGACCTATTACACAACGATCAGTGCTGCACGTGCCGTGATGGATGGATTGATGGCGTCTCAAGACGGTAGCAAAGACTCGCTTGAGGTCTATTCCTTACAAAATTTACATCGGACGCTCAATTAATCTAAAATCGAGTTTTCAACGCGCGATCTTGCGCATGAATCGTTATTTAGGTTAGGTTAGTAGTATGAGCTCAGTCCCGATTACCAAGCGCGGTGCAGAACTTCTGAAGGAAGAGCTGCACCGTCTTAAACACGTTGAACGTCCATCCGTCATCATTGCCATTTCTGAAGCACGCGCACAGGGCGATCTTTCTGAGAACGCTGAGTACGATGCCGCCAAAGAAAAGCAAGGCTTTATCGAGGGCCGTATTCAAGATCTAGAAGGCAAGCTGTCTGCTGCCCAAATTATTGATCCTGCATCTTTGGATGTAGAGGGCCGCATCGTTTTTGGTGCCACTGTCGAGCTTGAGGATTTAGAAGACGGCACTAAATTTACCTACCAAATTGTTGGTGATGATGAAGCTGATATTGCTGTTAGTAAGATTTCGATTAGCTCTCCGATTGCTCGCGCTTTAATTGGCAAGGAAGAGGGCGATGTAGTAGCTGTTCAAGCCCCAGGTGGTAATCGTGAAGTAGAAATTCTTGCGGTGCGTTACATCTAATGCAACATCAGGGCTTGCAACGCATCTTCACTATTGTTGCTGGTCTTTGGGTTGGTGGATTTGTCACTGTTGCTTACTTGGTCACCCCCATTCTGTTCTCCACTTTAGGTGATCGCCAAGTTGCCGGCATTGTTGCTGGCAATATCTTTCGGGTTGAGGCCTATTTCAGCATTGCGCTCAGCCTTGTTCTCATGGTGACCGCCAACTTCTTAGTGTCTAAAGGTGAAAACGCATATCGGTTAATACGCTGGCTCTTACTGGCCATGCTCGCTTGTGCCATTAGCGCAGGCCTTGTGTTGATTCCCTGGATGAGTTCTTTAAGAGATCAGGCTAATGCTGACAGCATCTCTGTCATGGCTTCTTCCTCGGCAGCCTTGTTCTCACGCTTACATGGCGTATCGAGTAGTCTATTTGTGATTCAGAGTGTGTTGGGTATTGCTTTACTGTGGCGACTCACTAAGAAGTAATTCAAAAAAGTCATTCAACAAAGCATTAAAGAAGTAAGCAATCAATAAAACAAAAGCGCCCCGAGAGGCGCTTTTTAGTTGACTAAAACCATTTCTGGTTAAGAGCCAAGCAATTTCTTTTTGGTGCTACTCATGCGCACTTTACGTTTCTTGACAGGTGCTGGAGCAGCTGCAGCTTTTCTATAACCGGGTGATGACCAGCCAATCTTTGATTCAGCAGCGTCTGCACGCAGAACCCTTTTCTTGGGCGCGGCTGTTGATGTTGTCTTGACTGCTGCGGCTCTAGCAAATGGAGATTTAGTGGCAGCAGAGCGGCGATCAGATCTTTCTGAAGTGCTGGTGCGAATACCATTTTTTGCCGACTCACGATTTGGTTGGCGTTTAGTGCGCGGTGCTTGCAAAGTTTTTTTAGTTTGCTTGCTAGATCTACCGAGTTTTGTGGATTCCACTTCAAGCTCATCCTTCGGTCTCCAGATGACAAGTAATTTGCCGATATGTTGAACGGGGGCGGCGTCGAGCTTGTCACACAGTTCTTCGTAGATCGCAACGCGTGCTTCGCGATCATCACCAAAAACTCTGATCTTGATCAGACCATGATGGCTAATAGCGAGTTTGGCTTCTTTAATAACAGCTGGTGTCAGACCATCGTTACCAATCATGACAACTGGATTGAGGTCGTGGGCATCGCCTTTAAGGGTTTTGCGTTGTGTGGGAGTGATAGTAAGTGCGGTCATGGGCTCGATGATAGAGCATTGGAGTAGCTAAATTCCGGCTTTACGGGCAACTTAGTGCGGTATTTACTGGCTTTTGAGTCGATTCCTTTTGCCTTACGAGGCGGAAACAGGGAAAATAGGCGGCGAAAGTGGGTAAGTTGTGGCAAAGAATAAATTCAATAAAAGTTGGTTACAGGATCATTTACAGGATCCCTATGTGAAGATGGCTCAAAAAGAGGGCTATCGCGCTAGGGCAGTCTATAAGCTCAGCGAGATTGATGAGGAAGATCACCTCATCAAGGCGGGCATGACCATCGTGGATCTGGGCAGCGCTCCAGGGAGTTGGTCTCAGTACGCTCGCAATCGTTTAACGGAACTCGGCAAAAGCAATCCCAAGATCGAATCTGGCAAGCCTGATGGCACCATTATTGCGATCGATATCTTGCCGATGGAAGATATCGCTGATGTGAGCTTTATCCAGGGTGACTTTCGTGAAGACGAGGGCTTGAAGGCGCTTGAGGCGCTTTTGCCGGTTGGCGCCAATGGTAAGGTTGATTTAGTGTTATCGGATATGGCCCCCAATCTCTCAGGAGTAGGCGTAGCAGATGCTGCACGGATGGCCTTTTTGGCCGAGATAGCGCTCGATTTTGCACTTGCGCATCTCAAGCCTGAAGGGGCTCTATTGATTAAGTGCTTTAACGGTAGTGGCTACAGTCAGATCGTCGAATCCTTCAAGAAGGTCTTTAAGAATGTTGCCTCTAAAAAGCCCAAAGCTTCCAGGGCACGCTCTTCCGAAATCTTTTTGCTGGGCAGAAACCTAAAGTCACCCAAATAAGCGCCCAATAAGCTTCAATACCCACCTAAAACCTAGGGTTTATCAAATAAATATGCGATTAGGTCTTGAAAAAGCCTAGTAGTAGAATCAAATACTTAGGTATAGCGATTCGCTTTAACTCCCGGACCAATCCGGCAAAGGACTCAATTTGAACAGCAATATGTTCCAAAAAATCGGTGTATGGCTCATTGTGGGCCTCGTGCTGTTTACTGTTTTTAAGCAGTTTGATAAGCCCAAGGACCAGACTCAGGTCACCTATTCTCAATTCATGGACGATGCCAAAGCTGGCAAAGTCAAGCGTGTGGATGTGCAAGGTCGCACCCTACAAGTTACCCCAGCTGATGGCAATAAATATTCCATCATCTCCCCAGGAGATATTTGGATGGTTGGTGACTTGATGAAGTTTGGCGTTCAGGTCACTGGTAAAGCAGAAGACGAACCAAACATGTTGGTATCTGCTTTGTATTACCTCGGACCAACCTTATTGATTATTGGTTTCTGGTTCTTCATGATGCGTCAGATGCAAGGCGGCGGAAAAGGTGGGGCATTCTCCTTTGGTAAATCTAAAGCGCGCTTGATTGATGAAAATAGTAATACCATTACTTTTGCTGACGTTGCAGGTTGCGATGAAGCTAAAGAAGAAGTCTTTGAGTTAGTCGAGTTCTTAAAGGATCCACAGAAATTTCAGAAGCTTGGTGGACGCATTCCACACGGCGTATTACTCGTAGGCCCTCCAGGTACCGGTAAGACTTTGATTGCCAAGGCGATTGCTGGCGAAGCTAAAGTGCCTTTCTTCTCAATCTCCGGTTCTGATTTCGTAGAAATGTTTGTTGGTGTCGGTGCATCTCGCGTACGCGATATGTTTGAGAACGCCAAGAAAAATTCACCTTGCATCATCTTTATTGATGAGATCGATGCAGTCGGTCGTCATCGTGGCGCAGGTATGGGCGGCGGCAATGATGAGCGCGAACAAACGCTGAATCAAATGTTGGTGGAGATGGATGGTTTTGAAAGCAATAGCGGCGTCATCGTTGTTGCTGCAACCAACCGTTCAGATGTCTTAGATAAAGCCTTGTTACGCCCAGGTCGTTTTGACCGCCAAGTACACGTAGGTTTGCCAGACATTCGTGGTCGTGAGCAGATTCTGCAAGTGCATATGCGCAAAGTGCCTATTGATCCTGATGTAGATGCAGCAGTACTGGCACGCGGTACTCCAGGTTTCTCGGGCGCTGACTTAGCTAACCTCGTTAATGAATCAGCTTTGTTTGCTGCTCGTCGCAATAAACGCGCAGTCGATATGAAAGACTTTGAAGACGCAAAAGACAAGATCTATATGGGTCCTGAGCGTAAGTCTGCAGTGATGCGTGAAGAAGAGCGTCGTAATACGGCGTATCACGAGTCTGGCCATGCGGTTGTGGCAAAGGTATTACCTAAGGCTGATCCCGTTCATAAAGTGACCATCATGCCGCGCGGTATGGCATTGGGCGTTACCTGGCAGCTTCCGGAATTTGATCGCGTGAACCTCTACAAAGATCGCATGTTGGAAGAGTTGGCCATTTTGTTTGGTGGTCGTGCTGCTGAGGAGTTGTTCTTGCATTCCATGAGTACTGGTGCATCCAATGACTTTGAGCGCGCTACAAAAATGGCTCGTGACATGGTGACACGTTACGGTATGAGTGATAGCTTGGGAACGATGGTCTATGTTGATACCGAATCAGAAAGTATCTTCGGTCGCAACAGCACTAAGACTGTTTCTGAGTTGACTCAGCAAAAAGTGGACGCTGAAATTCGTTCATTGATTGATAGTCAGTACGCTTTGGCTAGATCTATCCTGGAACAGAATCGTGACAAGGTTGAGGCCATGGTGGCTGCTTTACTGGAATGGGAAACCATTGATGCAGGGCAGATCACCGACATCATGGAAGGTCGCCCGCCACGCATACCGCCACCACCACCTGCAACGCAGTTTGGTAACTCTGCCGGTACCCCAGGTCCAGCGGCAGGTAGTGCACCAGCGACTGCCTAAACCCAGTCTCTTGGTATGGTGAATACAAATCTGCCCGCAACATGGCGTTGTGGGCGTTTTCTTTTTGATTTTAGTAAACGCAAGCGCCCATTAGTGATGGGTATTCTGAATGCCACACCAGATTCATTTTCTGATGGCGGTAAATTCAGAACAGCAACAGATGCAATCGCTCAAGCAGAATTGATGATCAAGAGCGGTGCCGACATAATTGATATTGGTGGTGAATCAACGCGGCCCGGAGCAACACCCGTTGCCCTGCAAGAAGAGTTAGATCGGGTGTTGCCAGTGATTGAAGCGCTCAAACATTGCGGAGTGGCTTTATCCATCGATACCTATAAAGCAGAGACAATGCGTCAAGCTTTAAGAGCTGGTGTTGATTGCGTCAATGATATTTGGGCACTGCGCCAAGAGGGTGCCATCAACTCAGTTTTAGAAAGTAGTGATTGCGGTATCGTTCTCATGCATATGCAACGTGATCCCGTGACAATGCAATTTAATCCTGAATACAAAGATGTCGTGACTGAAGTGATTGCCTTTTTGCAAGAGCGAACCGACAGTCTGATGGATGCGGGTATAGATAAAGATCGTATTGCGATCGATCCTGGTTTTGGGTTTGGTAAAAGTCTCGAACATAACCTGCAAATGCTCGCCCATTTTGACTTATTCTTAAAACTCAACTATCCAGTCTTGGCGGGGGTTTCACGAAAGTCGATGTTGGGCAAAGTCACCGGAAAAGAAACCAATGAGCGTGTTGCTGCCAGTATTGCGGCTGCCGTGATGGCGGCCGATCGTGGCGCCAAGATTGTCAGAGCGCATGACGTGTCTGAGACAGTAGATGCCTTAAAGCTCTGGGAAGCCGTTCAGTTTTAAGAGTCAAAACCAACATAGCCAACTAAAAACTCACAAGTTTTATAATTAACCCATGAAAAAACAATACTTTGGCACTGATGGTATCCGCGGGGAAGTAGGGCAGTTTCCGATTGTTCCGGAGTTCATGACCCGTCTTGGTTATGCTGCTGGAAAAGTATTAACGCGTGACGCGAAACCTGGTGAGCGTTGCAAGATTCTGATTGGCAAAGATACTCGTGTTTCAGGATATTTATTGGAGGCTGCCTTAGAGGCTGGCTTTGCTGCTGCTGGTGTAGATGTCATGCTGTGCGGCCCGATTCCAACGCCAGGTGTTGCATATCTCACGAAGGCTTTACGTTTATCTGCTGGCTTGGTGATTTCAGCTTCGCACAATCCTTATCAAGATAACGGTATCAAGTTTTTCTCAGCCAATGGTGATAAGTTATCGGATGATTTTGAGTTAGCCATTGAAGCTGAACTAGAAAAGCCGATGGGTTGCGTGAGCTCAAAAGAGTTGGGTAAGGCGTTTCGTCTGGATGATGCGGCTGGTCGCTATATTGAGTTTTGTAAATCCACTTTTCCTGGAGATCTCAATCTTAAAGGTTTGAAGTTGGTAGTCGACTGTGCCAATGGTGCCGCGTATCACACTGCGCCTCCGGTATTTCATGAGTTGGGTGCCGAAGTGATTTCCATTGGTGTGAGCCCAGACGGTCGCAATATTAATGATGGCTGCGGCGCGACGGCACCGGCTGCGCTGATTGCTAAAGTCAAAGAAGTTGGGGCTGATCTCGGTATCGCTTTGGATGGTGATGCTGATCGCCTGCAAATGGTAGATGCCACTGGCAGATTATTTAATGGTGATGAGCTCCTCTATGTTCTCGCCAAGGACCGCATTGCTCGGGGTCAAGCATTGGGCGGAGTGGTGGGTACCCTGATGACGAATTTAGCTGTAGAGAACGCCATTAAGGGCTTGGGTATCGGATTTGAGCGTGCCAAGGTGGGTGACCGTTATGTATTGGAAGTGCTCAAACAAAAAGGTTGGATCATTGGCGGCGAAGGATCCGGCCACTTGTTATGCCTAGATCAACACTCCACTGGCGATGGCACGATTGCAGCACTTCAGGTCTTAGCTGCCATGAGTCAAAACAAGCAAAGTCTGGCCCAATTACTCGATTCAGTCAAAATCTTTCCGCAAGTGCTGCTCAATATGAAATTTAAGGCTGGTTACGACTGGAAGTCTGACGAAGCACTCAATAAGCAGATCGCCAAAGTTGAATCAGAGCTTAAAGATGTTGGCAGAGTCCTCATTAGGACATCTGGCACAGAGCCCGTCCTGCGGGTGATGGTGGAAACAAAAGATGCTGATACTGCCATGAAAGCAGCTAAGAGCATCGCTGATTTGGTGCCAACAGCTTAATCATAAATAGCTCCTAAGTTGTTGAAAGAATTAAGATATTTGATTTATGACTAATTTGTCATAAAACGGTCACACTCAAGCCGTATCGTCCTTATATCGCGCTGTTGCGCTAAATCTATTTAAGGACCGATTAAATGAAATCTTTCTTGAAAAAAGCCCTAGTTATTAGCGCTATTTCTCTTGCTCCAGCAGCGTTCGCTGTTGACATGACTGGCGCAGGCGCAACATTCCCGTATCCAATTTATGCCAAATGGGCGGAAGCCTTTAAGGCAAAGACTGGTTCAAATATGAACTATCAGTCTATCGGTTCATCAGGTGGTATTAAGCAAATCAAAGCAAAAACAGTTGATTTCGGTGCTACTGATAATCCTGTGAAGTTCGAAGATCTCGAAGCAGATGGCCTAGTGCAGTTCCCGGCCATTATTGGTGGTGTGGTTCCTGTGATTAACGTTGACGGCGTGAAACCTGGCGAAATCAAATTAGACGGCCCAACCTTGGCTGATATTTTCCAAGGTGTTATCTCTGATTGGGGAGATAAGCGTATTGCCATCATGAACCCAGGCGTTAAGATTCCTTCTGGCCCAATTACTGTAGTTCACCGTGCTGATGGTTCAGGAACAACGGCAATCTTCACTGATTACTTGGCTAAAACAAGCTCACTCTGGAAGGATGCTGTAGGTTCTGGCGCTGCTGTTAAATGGCCTGCTGCCTCTTCTGTAGGCGGTAAGGGTAATGAAGGCGTTGCTGCAAACGTAACCCGCGTTAAGAATTCTGTTGGCTATGTTGAATATGCTTATGCCAAGAAAAACAAAATGACCTATATTTCTTTGAAGAATAAAGACGGTCAATTTGTTGCTCCAGACGACCTTACCTTCATGGCTGCTGCAGCTGGTACTGATTGGTCTAAGATTCCAGGAATGGGAACTTTCATTACCAATGCTCCTGGTGCTAAATCGTGGCCAATTACTGGCGCTTCATTCATCTTGATCTACAAGAATCCTGAAAACAAAGCAAACGTTGCTGAAGTGATCAAGTTCTTTGACTTTGCCTTTAAAGATGGCAAGAAGATGGCTGAAGAGTTGGATTACGTACCAATGCCTGATGCAACAACTGACTTTATTCGCAAGAATGTGTTCACTAAAGTGAAGACTAAATAAGGTTCATTGATTGATCCATTTCAATCAAACATTAATTGGCAGCTCCGCATGATGCGGAGCTGTTTCAATTTCTAAATAAGCGCAAAACATGACGGAAACCTCCTTAAGTTCATCGGCACCTACGCCTCAGGCGCTACGCATTGCCAAGTGGCAACGTGTGCAAGATTTCCTGTTTCACGGAATTACACAATTCTTTGCGGTATCTGTTTTGATTGCTCTACTTGGAATTATTATTTCCTTAGTGATTAATGCCTGGCCAGCGTTGTATACCTTTGGCCCTGGCTTCTTTTTCACGCAAGAGTGGGATATTGTGAATGGTGAGTTTGGCGGCTTGATTGCAATTTATGGAACCTTAGTAACCTCTTTGATAGCGCTACTGATTGCCGTACCCCTTAGTTTTGGCATCGCTGTGTTCCTTACTGAGCTTTGTCCTGGCTACCTTCGTAGGCCGCTTGGAACAGCAGTTGAACTGCTGGCTGCTGTGCCATCGATCATTTACGGAATGTTTGGTTTATTTATCTTTGCACCTTTGTTTGCCGAATACATTCAGCCAGCCTTAGCGGCTACTTTGGGTCAAATTCCAGGACTTGGCATTCTGTTTTCTGGTGCATTTAATGGCATTGGTGTTTTGTGTGCAGGACTGATTTTGGCGATGATGATTTTGCCTTTTATCGCCTCAGTCATGCGGGATGTATTTGAAATTGTTCCGCCTGTGCTTAAAGAGTCTGCTTACGGTATTGGTTGCACTACTTGGGAAGTGGTGAGAAGCGTCGTGCTTCCCTATACCAAGGCTGGTGTGATTGGCGGCGTGATGCTGGGATTGGGTAGGGCGCTTGGTGAGACGATGGCAGTTACCTTTGTGATCGGTAATGCACATCGTCTATCTGCTTCCTTATTTGCTCCAGGTACCTCAATCGCCTCGACGCTTGCGAATGAATTCGGCGAGGCAGAGGCAGGAAATCATCTATCTTCCTTGTATGCGCTCGGTTTAGCGCTTTTCATCATTACATTTATCGTCTTGGCTTTTGCTAAGTGGATGTTGATTAGCATGGAGAAAAAGCAGGGGTTAAAAACATGAACAATGCTTCCAATATTGATCCCGCTATTTTTGCTAGGCGTAAGCGCACCAACAAAATTGGTCTAGCTTTATCGATGTCTGCAATGGGTTTGGGTATGTTATTTCTATCTTGGATCCTGGGTATCTTGCTGTTCAAAGGTTTCTCTGCTATAGATCTGTCGTTATTTACTGCAAGCACTCCAGCCCCAGGCTCAGAGGGCGGCGGCCTTGCTAATGCCATCGTAGGTAGTTTGATGTTGGTAGGTTGCTGTACTTTAATCAGCACCCCTATTGGTGTACTTGCTGGCCTGTATTTATCTGAATACGGTGATCGCAGTCGCATCGCGGCTGTAACGCGTTTTGTGACCGATATTATGTTATCAGCCCCATCCATCGTAATTGGTTTGTTTGTCTATGCACTTGTAGTGGCTCAGTTCAAACACTTTTCTGGCTGGGCTGGGACTGTTGCGCTGGCTTTGATTGCGATCCCTGTTGTGGTGCGGACTACAGAGAATATGTTGCGTCTGGTGCCGGGTAGTTTGCGCGAGGCGGCTTATGCTTTAGGCGCCCCAAAGTGGAAAGTGGCTTTCATGATCACACTGCGTGCCGCGCAAAGTGGCGTCATGACTGGCATCTTGCTTGCTCTTGCACGCGTGAGCGGTGAAACCGCGCCGTTGCTATTTACTGCATTGAATAACCAATTCTTCTCCACCAATATGAATGCCCCAATGGCGAATCTGCCGGTGGTGATTTTCCAATTCGCAATGAGCCCTTATGACAAC
>Ga0364915_10426_pt1 | contig 13389 bp, 16 predicted proteins | sample ExccelJu500001D4_3_FD_206958 | JGI IMG/M metagenome (GOLD analysis project Ga0364915, IMG submission 206958) | Enriched cells from Trout Bog Lake Hypolimnion, Wisconsin, USA - BchlTB.June25.5000.01.D4 | ecosystem: Environmental > Aquatic > Freshwater > Lake > Hypolimnion/Profundal zone | place... | reverse complement strand
ATCACAAAAAAACACGCTGACCACAAGAAAAATTCGTCTGAACAAAGAGCTAAAAATGCTTGAAAAATACCTGGAAAGCCAACTAAAAAACAATCAACAACAAGCGGCTTTAACGGCCCAAAACAACGTTGATGAATGGGTAATACAACAACGAGAGCCAGCATGAAAATCGAGACGCACGCAGCAACATCACTCAGCAAACCTAGCACGCTAAGGCAGGGTAAGGACTTATGCTTTGACAAATTGCTTCAAGAGGAGCCAAAAGAAATGACTGGGGACGATTATTATTGGCAACATCAACATCAGTTGCAACAGTCTGCCTTAAGGTTTACTCCACGTGCCTGTCAAGCTAAAAAAGCAAACCTAGCTTCTGCTGAAAACGTAGAGCTCCCGATTACAGAATGGATTGCTACAAACCAATGTAACTCTAACGTATTAGGTTCAACGCCCTCTCGACAACTGGAAAACAATGCTTTTTCGCCAACATTTGGCCCCTATTTTAAAGTTGATCAATTAATCACGACCGTTTATACAAGGCTCGAAACTCCGGAAAGGCCACCCGAATGTGCGATTGCTGACAAATCCTTAGTTAAAGATAACAATACCCGCGTCATCAACAAGCAGTTATTGCTTACAAGCATGACTTATAAAAATCATCAATTATTTATAAACGATAACCTGGTAGAACTGGCTCTCAATACAACCCAGCTTTCAAAACAACAAACAAACGAATTACAACAATTCATTAAACAGTGGCTGACCAATAAAGGATATGCCTTAAAACGACTCATCATCAATGGAGTATCACAATGACCGATGCGGCTTCAAGTGTTAATCAAGCGGATTATATGAAGTTATTTATGCAGGAATTAACGTACCAAGATCCCTTAAAACCCGTTGATAACCGAGAATTTATGGCACAAATGGCACAATTCTCAGCACTTCAACAAGCGCAAATGACCAACGATGCTCTAAGTCAATTATTAGGTATGGCAAGCGGCAATCAAAGCCTGATGTTGCTGGGAAAATCTGTAAAGATCGAAGGCGGTAGCGAATTAGGAATAGTTAAAGAAATAGAGTTTGGGCGTGGTGAACCGCCAAAATTAAAGATAAGCACAAATGGAGGTTCTGTATTAAAAGAGCTAGGGGATATTACAGAAGTTCAGTAAATTTTTAACCTAGAAAAAGCAGTTGCAACCTACTACGAGGGCTTACTGCACTGAATTTCAAGGCTTTTTTCACTCTTTTTTAACTCACCGTAGGGTTGACTACGCCATCGTCAAAAAAGAGTGAAAAAAGCCTTGAAATTCAGCACATTAAACCCTCTCACTACGTCTGCAACTGCTTTTTCTAGGTTTAAGGAAAAACGATGAGTACAACATATTACACCAGTTTAACGGGAATGATGGCCGCAAGTTATGGCCTGCAAAACACCTCCAATAACATTGCCAACATGCAAAGTCCGGGATTTAAACGCAGCGACGTGTTTTATTCGTCCTTAGGAAATAACGCGAGTTACGATGGACTGGGTTCAGGGGTCACTGTGGGTGGACATGGAACCAATTTTGCCGCTGGCAAATACCTTGAAACAGAAAACCCTTCTGATTTAGCCATTGTCGGCAATGGATTTTTCATTGTAAAACTTAAAAATGGCGAATTACTCTACACTCGAGATGGCGAATTCGGCTTTAACACCGAGGGTCTACTGATTGATAAGCATAGTGGAGGCCTTGTACAAGGCTATAATAACCAGGGCGCCCTGGTTTCAATTAGTCAATTTGGCTCGAAAACAAACCCGGGAATCCCAACGCACGCCGTGGAGTTAAAAGGGGAGTTTATTATCAGGGAATTAGAAGACAGCTTTCCTGGTGTTCCTAATCCTGATAAATCAGCTAGCAAATACGAGCACATAAAATTCAGTGTGGATATTTTTGGCGTTGATGGTAAAAAACACAGCGTGAATCTTGAATTTGAGGCGCCGCAAGATCCCGCCCCTTTTGAACAACTTCACTGGAATTTACTCAACGCAACCTGCCAAGATGCTGGTGTAACGTTTGATCCACAATTTCTTGAGTTTGATGACTCCACAATGGGCGGCTCTGCCAAAAACGATCATAACAGCATTCAAATTACATTAAACAACAATCAAGTGGTCACCTTCAAATTTGGCGACTTCACCAAGGATACCGACTCGTCTGTTCGTATTTATAATAAAGACCAAGCCTTACATGCCAACACGAGCGTTGAAATAAAAAAACAGGATGGTTATGGATTAGGCAAACAAATAGGTGCCGCCTTCGATGACAATGGACAAATTACATACAGCTATGACAACGGTAAATCTGAAGAAGGCATTCATGTAGCCTTAGCAACGTTTGATGATCTGGAACATACGCTGACTCAAGCCCATGATAATTTGTTTCGTGCAAAAAATTTGCGGGGCTTACACATTGGCCGTCCCAATCAAGGTAACTTTGGCACAATTCAACCGAAAAAACTGGAATCTTCCAACGTTGATTCAACGACAGAATTTGCAAACATTGTAGTGTTACAGCGTATGTTTCAGGCCTGCTCGCAAATTATGGACATTGATAAACAATTATTAGAAGACTTGTATAAAAAATGACTGACACTATTAAACCGTTTCGCTTGATCAATGAATGTGAAATAAAGAGACTCCAGCAGACTATTGCTAGCAACTTAAGCTTGTGGAATGAGCAGTATGCCATGCATGCCTTATCATTGACCTTACGTGCCAAATGCAAGCCACCTCAATGCGATAACTACCGCTTATTTATTACAGATACAGGACAACCCGTCGCCTTGTTGCTCACAGAGGATTTATCAGTTCTAACGCATTGCTTATTTGGTGATTTATCAGAGTGCTTTAACCCAATCAGTGAGATTCATCTCATAACACTGCTCAATCAATTGCTTGGAACTGAATCATTACAACCTCAGCCTGTAGGAAAAAGAGAAGGCTTTATACATGAAACGTGGTTTTATAAAGGAGCGCCAACGCTTCGCTTGACTTTAAGTGAAGCACAGTATTTCCTGACTGTTTACCTTCATCCTCAATGGGTATTGCAGGCATTACCCAAAGCAAAAAAAATACAAAAACCTAAAAGTGACTTGCAAAAGGCGCTAGCATCGCAAGTACTCCACTGCCAGATTGAATTGGCTCCCCTGCCATTAGCACTGAACGACGTGCTTCAACTGCAACCTGGCGACGTTATTAAAACCGACCATCCTCTCAGCAGTCTTTTGCTGCTTAACCACCAGCAACAAACCATCTGCCACGTAGAAATCGGTGCAAATAATTACTTTAAATCCATCCAGATAGCGAGCTCATTATGACTGTTACCGTAAAAAAAATTGCATTTCCTGAACATGCTGCAAGCAGCCATGGACAACTTATTTCCGAGAGTCATTTAGACCTTATCGGCGGCGTCGAAGTGGCTTGTTCTGTCCGCGTAGGAACTTTAAGCATGACTATTGCCGAGCTCGGCCAACTCAAAGAAGGGCAAACCTTGTCTCTGGAGGAAAAAACACAGGAACCTGTTGATATTTTACTCAACAATCACGTGGTGGCTAGAGGGGAACTCATGAGCTGCGGGGAGAATTTTGCCATTCAGATTACGGAGCTTTGTTCATGAAAGCATTAAGATACTTGCTCGTTTTATTTTCCTCGGTAGCGAAGGCTTCTGAAACCATCACGTTCAAACCAGCATTCTCTTCAAAAATACACTGGTTTAACTACGGCTCAGTCCTCGTTATTTTACTTCTAGCGACTTTTTATATTGCAAAAAAAAACAAGCCTGTTTCGACTAAAAAATCGCTCTGCCAAATTGTAGAAAAAAAATATTTGGGGAATAAAACCGTTGTTTACGTGATTGACTACCAGCAACAACGTTTCTTGCTGGCTGATAATCAGCAGTCGCTTGCCTTGCACCCATTTAAGCCTGAGGGAAACAATGAACAAGCGTAGACAAATGGTTGATGGATCCAATGCTCGTTTTTGCGAAATCCAGAGTATTGTAGCCTGGATGCAGCGTAGCGTAATCCGGGAATTCAGTGACACTGATTCCGGGTTACGCTACGCTGCATCCAGGCTACTATCTTCACTGCGCTCTCAAAGACGGACAGTGGCAGATAGAGCTTGCCTGCTTAGGACTTTTACTGTGGTATTCAGCTTCCTGTTACTGCCTACAATTTGCTTTGCAGCCGCGACAGATGACAGTCTGTTGGGCATTATTCATTTTGATAAAGACAACCTGTCCCCAGCCTTACAAACGTTTGCCTTACTGACACTACTCAGTTTAGCACCTGGCATGCTTATCATGCTCTCTTCCTTTACACGCATTGTTGTAGTGTTATCAATGCTTCGTAATGCCCTGGGTTTGCAACAAACGCCTCCGAATACGGTGATTATCAGCCTGGCTTTGTTTCTTACGCTGTTTACTATGATGCCGGTTGCTAAAATAATATACGCTGACGCCTACCTTCCCTACCAAGAGGAACAAATAAGCACGGAATTAGCCTTACAAAACGCTGCCAAACCGTTACGACATTTTATGCTGAACCAGACACGTGAAAACGATTTACAACTTATTTTACAATTGGCCAAAGAGCCTTTGCCATCCCGTGCTGATGAGATTAAATTTTATCAATTAATCCCCGCGTTCCTGCTCAGCGAATTGCAAACTGCTTTTCAAATTGGCTTCATGATTTTTCTGCCATTTTTGTTAGTAGACTTAATTGTCTCCGGCATTTTAATGACCATGGGCATGATGATGATGCCACCCATGACCATCTCGCTGCCAATTAAAATTTTGTTATTTGTATTAATCGATGGGTTTGACCTGGTGGTACAAGCTCTGGTAACCAGTTTTCACTAAAGGAATTAGACAACTATGACTACACAACAACTACAAGAAACATTGCAACGCCACCTTGGCTACCTTCAGCAGGACAAAAACAACGTGACACTCTTGATGACGATAAGCGATTATTATCGTCAATTAAAAGATTGGGGCTCTGCCCAACAATACCTGGACACAGCAAAACAATTTTCCAAACAGACCTATTGGGCTTATCAAGGTTTATTGTACCTCGACGCTGGCGAGCTTAATCTAGCAAAAGAGGCTTTTATACAAGCCTTGGCTGAAGAAGATACGCCCGCTAACCGTTATCAGCTTGCTTATTGCTTTTATTTAAATCGGGAGTTTTCTCTGGCATTAAACACATTAAATTCCCCACAACAAAGCTCTGTAGACTGTAGCAGTGAATTATTAAAAGCAAAAATTCTGCATCATCTTCAACGATCGGACGAAGCCATTTCACTGTTAGAGCAATTAATCATCCATCACGACGCCAATGCCGAGCTTGCTGGCCTGTTGGCTTTATTATATTTTGATACTAATGAACTTGAACAAGCGAAATTAGTAAGCAACAAGGCATTGGCGCTCAACGCTGAAAATTCTGAAGGCCAACTGGTGAGGTTATTATTAAAAACCCTAAAAAACGAGGTAAGCCTTGAGGAAATTGAAACCTTACTTCTTCGTATTCCTGATGAGTGTCGTCTTTGGTTTGCTTTAGGAGCGACCCAACTGCGCCACCTTAATTTCTTTGCGGCCGAACGCGCCTTTTCAAGAGCCACTGAGCTGTGGCCAAGTTTTTATGACTCGTGGATAAATTCCGGCTGGTGTCATTTATTACAAGATAATCTCGATAAATCTGAAAAGGCTTATCAGCAGGCAGTAGTCATTGATGCAGAACGAGCGGAGGGCTGGGGAGGCCTCGCACTAGTGAACGCCTTGCGAGCTAATATGGTCGAGGCTAAAAAATGGCTGAAGAAAACACGCGAATTGGATTCAGGCTGTTTTCTTGTAACTCTTACTCAGCTTATTATTGCCAATCAGGAAAACCCTGAGCAAGCTCAAGAGCTTTTTGATAGAGCTTTGCCGAAAATCTCTGCAGAGATTGACCGAATGCTATCCGCCACGGTTCTGAGTATCCGACCTGGTGACAAGGTGATTCATTGAATCTAGAAAAAGCAGTTTTAACTGTAGCGAGAGGGTATATTGCGCTGAATCTTAAGGTTTTTTTTAGGTTTAACTATTTGTAAATTTTGTCTCTGGCACCCCGTCTTCATCTGGCATGCTCTCTGAAGACGACTCGGGTGTATTTAAAGTACTAAAAATCTTTTCTGCTTCTGCAATGTTTTCTTCTGCTTCATGTCTATTTACAGTGGTCTGTATGAGGGCTTCATAAGCTTTAAATGAGTCTGTTTTTAAACCCAATGGACTCAATAATTTTGTTGCTAGACCCTGACTCTTTTTAAGTATAGCAATTTCTTGTTTGAATCCCTTGAAGTCTTTTCCGTCACCATTTTCTAATATTTCCTTTAATTTATCAGGATCCCCGTATGTCTTAACGAGCTCTTTCAATTTGCTGTGAATTTTCAACAAGATGGAAGCTTTTAGTCTATCACCTGTTAATCCTTTAAGGTCATCAGGCAACTTTTCATTTTTCGTAATATCAATAATATGTCGTCTTTCAAAGTCAAAGTTCGCATGTTGATATCCTACGTTCCGCTCCACACTTTTTCTTTGAGCTCTAATAATACTACGATACCAGTCAGGATCTTTAGTCTCCAATTTTAGCTTCAGTTCCTTCAGTACTTCTTGTCTCAAATTTGGGCTCATAGATAGTAATTCTCCAGAAACTTTCCCTGCTTTTAAACCGTTTATTTTTACGATGGCTGTTGCAATAGCTGCTGGCACTGCTTTATGAAGTTCATGAGTTATAGATTTAATTTTATCTTCAGGCACTCCCATGATGCCAAAATATTTTTCTATAGTGGCTATTGTACTCGCCTCTCGGGTACTTATATCCTTGGAAGAAAAATTTTCATCAAGAGTACCGACAATATTATCAGCGATTTTCTTATTTGCCTTTATTAAACCTTGGCTATTTTTTATAGCGTAATTCTCATAAAAGTCATTGTAGTGTGTATTTGTTGTATAGCCCGCGGTTTTTCCATCTAACCCAATCCCTCCCGCTCTAACAACATCAGTAAAAACATTATTAACTTCAGGAACCCCGTAGTCACGTTTATCTAACCGAATACTACCATCATAACCAACCTCATAATATGCTCTTAAATTATAACTTTCCTCCGTTTCTTTTGCGTCTCTTTTAGGCACCTTACCCTTCTCATCATAATATCTCACATTTTTATCATAACTATGATATACAAAAATAGCCATCAATTGATGCTTGATTTCCTTATCAATTTCTAATCTACGCACTTCATTAATTTTTTCTTTCACAATGCGCTCTTCGATGAAATTAAGTGCCCTACTTATTAATAATATAGTACAAATAACTTTTGAGTATAAAAGGACGCTATAATTGTGTTTGGTTTTGGAAAAAAAACTGGCGTGTTATCATCAACTAGAAAAAAGCAAAGAAGAACTTGATGCGCTGTTTAGCAATAAACTCATCCCAACATGTTACTGGAGGCTAGAAAAAATAATATATGTTTTTTCTAGCCTTCTTACGCTTGTCGCTCCAAAGCATGCTGTAGTTCATCGCTATTGTATATTGTTAATAATTTATCAGCGTAATTTGGATCGGTCGCATACCCTGCCTCTTGCAATGCTTGTGCATATTGTTCTGAATTAGCGCTGCTTGCCAATGCTGCCTTGTAACGGGGATTTTCTTGAATCAATGCTATGTAATCTTGAAAGCTATCTGCCATCGATGAGTATTTTTTAAATGAGGCTATCATTTTAACAGGTGCGTCAGCAATAAATTCGGTTGTTTTGGTGTGCACAGCCTGCCCTGAATGGTCTTTCGGGGCTTTTATGTTAAATAAATTATTACTACTGTTGCCGTCCGCGTCTTTTGCAATAAAATGCCCCCAGCCGGTTTCAAGTGCGGCTTGAGCGACTAATAGTTTCGGATCAAGGCCAATCAAACTTGCAGCTTGCATAGCATAAGGCCAAATAGATTTCACAAAATCATCGACCGTCTGGCTAGCTTTCGTCTCTGGCTTTGGGGCGGCATTCACGTCTGGCAAAGGATCTACTAATTCAAGCGATTGTATCTGCTGTTCAGGCATGGTCTGGTTGATAAGTTGCCCACCAACAAGGCTTGGAAGCGTTGCCGAATAGGCGTTCGTGAAAGGGGTCGATTCGTTAACAAAGTGCTGTTCTATGTTATTGCTTTTTAACATGGATTGTAAAAAAAAGGCATCAAATTGCTTTGCGATTTCCGGTAAATTTTTTTCAGCGTCGATTCTTACCCGCTGATTAAAATCTTGCAATCGGTGCTCATCACTAACAGAAATTCCTTCAACAAACATAGCAATCCATTACCCTAAAAATCTTGCCAAATCTCATCAGGTTGCTCAGCAGGGTTCGGCGTATCTCGCAAGTAAGCAATGCGTTGGTGCTTTTTAATTTCCTTTAACTGAGAAGCCGATTTTTCATGCTCACGATCAAATTTGTATAGAAATTTATCGTAGGGGCTGACGTACGCTTTATCGATATCATAAATAGCCATTGTTATCCTGCAAAAAACTGATAATCTTGTCATTTTATCGAGTTTTGCAAAAAATTACCATTTATATAAGAGGAGGAACAAAAATGACTATAAAAAAAGCGGAGCTTCACGTTCACCTTGAGGGTACCATTTCCCCTTCCTTGGCCCGCCAACTAGCCAAGCGCAACAAACTGCTTCTCCGGCCAGGGCTTATTGACAAGGATGATTGCAGCTATACTTTCACTGATTTTCTGGATTTTTTAAAAGCCTACGACGAGGTTGCCGATCTCATTAAGCACCCTAGAGACTATTACGACATCACCTTTGATTATCTCAAATCCAATGCCTTAGCTGGCGGCATTTACGTGGAGATGATGTACTCGCCTGATCATGCTGAACAAGCAAGCGGCATTCCATCCAGTGAACATTTACAGGCTATTCAGCAAGCCATTGATGACGCAGAAGCACAATTTAACATTCTTGGCCGAATCATTATTACCGCAGTTCGTCATTTTGGTGCAGATGCAGCGACAAAAGTTGCGCGTCAGGCAGTGAAAGAAACACAGACTTGTATTGTAGGTTTCGGATTAGGTGGCGACGAGTACAACTTCCCACCTAAACAATTTAGCCGCGCCTATGAGATTGCAGCCGATGGCGGTCTTCACGGCACGGTTCATGCGGGAGAGTTTGCTGACGCGCGCGGCATGATCGAGGCGATGGATTATTTACCAATTAAACGTATTGGCCACGGCGTGATGGCAATGCATTCGCCAGAAACTATTGCCCGTCTTATTGATAAAAACATTGCGCTTGAGATTTGTCCCTCGAGTAATATTGCCCTAAAATTATTTCCCGATCTCAAAAGCCACCCGTTATTGCAACTGATGGATGCTGGCATCAAAGTTAGCCTTAACTCTGATGATCCTCCTTTTTTTAAAACGACGCTGGCCAATGAGTATGAAAAAATACAACAATTTCATGGCTATTCCGATGACCAAATGTTGAATTTCACACGCATGGCAATCAACAGCGCCTTTGTGGACGAAGCAACAAAATCTCGATTGTCTAGTAGGCTTAATTAGTACGTTGAAACCAGTTCGTGATAAGTGCATCGGGCGTAGCCTGGATGCAGCGCAGCGTAATCCGAGATCAGTGTCACTGCATTCCCGGATTACGCTGCGCTGCATCCAGGCTACGTTCGTGCCGCCGCGTGTTAACAAGTGTAAAAGTACTACTGACCAAGCTACATAACTTCTTCCATGTATTGGCGCAGTTTTTTCATGGCGTTTTTTTCAAGCTGGCGCACGCGCTCAGCGGACACGCCGTATTTATCAGCCAGATCATGCAGCGTAGCTTTATTATCCGTATCCATTAACCAACGCTGCTGAAGAATATCCTGACTACGTTCATCAAGACGCTCAAAAGCGCAATGCAAAGACTCTCGACCCAGTTCGCCGCTGCGTTCTTTCTCAACCAAACGAGCCGGATCGCTGTTTGCATCATGCAAATAATGAGCAGGTGCTTTGAAGGATTCGTCGTCGTCATCCGATGCAAACGCATCGAAAGACGTATCCATGGCATTGAGGCGCTGCTCCATAACTAATACTTCATCACGGCTTACACCTAAATCATGCGCAACCGCATCCACCTCGTCGCTACTAAACCAGCCGAGACGTGTTTTCATTTGCCTGAGATTAAAAAATAATTTACGTTGTGCTTTCGTGGTTGCTACTTTAACAATGCGCCAATTGCGCAAAACAAATTCATGAATTTCCGATTTAATCCAATGCACAGCAAAAGAAACGAGACGAACACCCATTTTAGGGTCAAAGCGTTTAACTGCCTTCATCAAGCCCACGCTTCCTTCTTGAATTAAATCATTGAGCGGCAAGCCATAACCAAGATAACCACGAGCTACCCGGACAACGTAACGCAAATGTGCGAGAACCAGGCGACGTGCGCTCTCAATGTCGCCTTCTGCCTGAAAACGCTCCGCGCATTGGTATTCTTCTTCAGCAGAAAGCATCGCTATTTGGTTAACATGATGAATGTACGCATCAAGACTACCTATGGGAACAGTCAATGATGCCAATTGTAACGGCTTATTCATACTATATTTCTCCAAATGTACTTTGTCTTGTAATTTAGCCCTACTGGAACTCTCGTGGTTTTTGTCAATTTTTAAACCACTGATTCCGCGCATAGTATACGCTAATTATATGGCTCAATGGAAGCAAGCTGTCTTTTTACTGACAATTTTGCACCTAACCAACCCAAAGAAATAGCAACCAATACGATTAAATACGCTTGTTTTACGGTTAATCCCAAAAGAGGGTAATGCATATGATAAACGGATGCTAACTCCTGAAAAGCTACCGATACACTTAACATAAAGATATTAACAAACAAAACCGCAAAAATTGCGCCCACCATACCGTACCACATGCCTGAATATAAAAAAGGGCGAATAATAAACGTATCTGTTGCACCAATAAGTTTTAAGACTTGAATTTCTTCATGGCGATTATGAATCGCAAGCCTTAGCGTATTACCAACAATGAATACGACCGCTGACGCTAATAACGCCAGCAAGGCATGGGCGATTTTAGTCACAAAGCTAAGTAGTGCATGCAGCCTTGTTAACCATTCCATATCAAGTTTAGCTTGCTCAATTTGCGGTAAAATTTTTAAGCGCTCATACAACTGTTTTATTTTTAACGGCGTATTGACAGCAAGCGATGGGACTACATCAACTACCGCAGGTAAGGGATTTTCAGGAAGATAACGCATGATGTCATGCATGCCTTCCTGCTGCTGGAGTTCATTTAACCCCTCTTCCTTGGTTTTAATTGTCGCATGGCCAACGCCATCAATCGCACGAATTTCCTTCAAAAAAATGTCTTCCTGTCCCGGCGACATAGGCGACTTAAGGTATAATGAAATATGACTGCCGCGTTGCCAATCTATAGTTAATTGTCCTAAATTATCAGTAAAAACCCAGAATAGCGCAGGCAGGGTTAATGCAATGGCAATCACAATGACTGTCGTCATAGTGGCCAAAGGCCTTCGGCATAAAAAATTAAAACTGTTCGTTGCCGCCTGCAAGTGGCAGGCTCCAAGAGCACGCAGAAATTTCAGCATACCCGCCCTCCCCGCAGCATGACAATCCGATGCTTCATTCTAGCAATCAATGCCAGATCATGCGTTGCTATCAGAATGCTCACTCCAACTTGATTAAACTGTTCAAAAATTTTCATGATTTCAGAAGATAAGTGGGGATCAAGATTTCCTGTCGGTTCATCAGCGAGCAACAAGGCTGGTTTGTGCACCACTGCGCGCGCAATACCAACCCGCTGTTGCTCACCAGCCGATAAATGCAAAGGTAACATTTTTTCTTTATTCAACAAACCAACCATATCAAGCGCTGCGTGCACACGCTTTACAATCATTAGTGGAGTAGTGCCTCTTATCTGAAGCGGCAAAGCTACATTGTCGAAAACACTACGATCACTTAATAAATTAGGAGATTGAAATGTAATACCTAAACCGCTTCGGTATGTAGCGATATCATGCTTTTTAAGCTGATTTAAGTGCACGCCATTTACTATCATTTGACCAGAAGAGGATGTTTCAAGTTTTGCTATTAATTTCAGCAAGGTACTTTTTCCTGCACCGGAGTGGCCACTAAGAAAGGCCAATTCCCCTTTCTCAAGCTTAAAATCAACCTGGCTGAGGGCCTCAAAACCACCAGGATAACGTTTGCTTACTTGACTAAATTCAATCATCATTAAAAAGTGCTCTGACAAATTGTTGTGCATCGAAGGGATGTAGATCATCAATACCTTCACCAATCCCGAGATATCGGAATGGTATCGCTAATTCGTTGGCGATAGCAAACAGTATTCCACCTTTTGCTGTCCCATCTAATTTAGTCATAGTAATACCCGTCAAACCCAAGGCCTGATGAAATTCTCTTGCCTGATTAAGGGCATTTTGTCCTATACTCGCGTCCAACACCAGCATTGTTTCATGAGGCGCATTAACATTGAGTTTTCGCATAACCCGCTTCACTTTTTTAAGCTCTTCCATTAAATGGCTTTGTGTATGCAAACGACCGGCAGTATCGACAATCAACACATCTATCTGACGGGCAGTCGCTGCTTGTAATGCATCATAAACAACGGATGCGCTATCTGCTCCTGATTGTTGAGCAATAACTTGAATCTGATTACGCTCACCCCAAGCCTGTAATTGTTGCACAGCGGCTGCACGGAACGTATCTCCGGCAGCCAACATCACTTTCTTACCTTGTTGCTGGTATTGTTTGGCAAGTTTTCCAATTGTTGTTGTTTTCCCTGCTCCATTAACACCGACCACAAGAATAACAAACGGCATATTCTCAGGTGTTTCAATGCGTAAAGGCTCGGTATTCTTTTCCAGTATCGCTTGAAGACTAGCTTTCAAGTTTTGAAACACGACATCCCCATCGGCCAATTCTTTTCGTGCTAAACCAAGCTCCAGTTGCTTTAAAATAGAATGCGCGGTGTCCACACCCAAGTCAGCACGCAACAAGAGAGTTTCCAATTCCTCAAACGCTGCTGCATCAATAGCCTTTCGCCCAAGTAACAAACGCCCAACCTCTTCACCCAGTTGATGGCGTGTTTTACTTAAGCCCTTTTTAAAGCGCGCGTAAAAGCTAGGTTTTATTATCTCCTCGCGCGAGGGTGCTTTCTCCATCGGCGCGGGCTCTGGCTCCTCTTTAACGTTAATCATCGATGGAGGGTCATTAATTACCGCATTTGCCTCAACAGAAACATTTTGATTTTTTTTAAACCATTT
>Ga0364915_10420_pt1 | contig 13503 bp, 9 predicted proteins | sample ExccelJu500001D4_3_FD_206958 | JGI IMG/M metagenome (GOLD analysis project Ga0364915, IMG submission 206958) | Enriched cells from Trout Bog Lake Hypolimnion, Wisconsin, USA - BchlTB.June25.5000.01.D4 | ecosystem: Environmental > Aquatic > Freshwater > Lake > Hypolimnion/Profundal zone | place... | reverse complement strand
AAGGTTGCTTTCGAAAGCTTGTTGTTGATGTCTTTCATGAATGACGTAGACATTTTTGAGGGAATATCTCAAGGGCTTTTGAAAATGAAAATATTTCCAGACGAATTGCCACTCAGGGTGTTCGGGAAGAACACGCGCTCTTTTGTAAAGTGATGTGTTTGGCGGAGGCTGCAATTCTTGAAAAAGCGAGTTGCTTATTCTCCAGGGGGTCCAAGAGTCAGGAAGTTCTTTCCTAAGATCGCGTGGGATGGACGGACGGGAAGAATAGGCATTGGAAGAGGCTGTAGAATTAGTAGCAGCTAGCATTTTTGACTCCTTTGTTGTCATGGAAAAACTTATCAAAAAGTTAAATTCAGAACTAGCAAAAAAAAGTGCGATTGCCTGAAAAAAGGTTGCTGCCAAATATTTAAGGAAAAGCTTGATCAGAACACATACTCCAAATAATCGACAGCTTAATTCATTTGAAAATGATCTAAAAGCATATTTATTGGCAGCTAATAGAAGCCTTGACTTTTATAGCTATAATAAAGTAAAATTGAGCCAAATTTAAGATTAATCGAGGTTCTATGCTTGTAAGCTTTGATTCTAGAGAGAATTTGGCCGACTATATCTGCGGCCGGTCGGCAGGCAAGCAAAATGAAGCCGACAAAAAATTAGAGCAACTTGCTGTGGCATTTCTCAATAATATCGAAAAGACGAGAAAAAATAGCTTTAACACCATCGAGTTAGAAGCACTAAAAAAGCGCTTTATCTCCTGGAAAAACGATTATATCAGCAACATGGAGGAAATAATCACGATCTATCCTCCGGAAACCGGCGATGGACGCCGGCTGCACCACATCACATGCATTCCCTGTACCTGGACAATTGAAAATTTTTTATCATTCAAAATAAAGAATGCAACCAATAATCAGCACGAAAAACAACTCATTCAAGAGAATCTTAATCTCATTGCCAATGCTACCTTTAAACATCATGCGGCTCATCCGCTAGCACAGGAGCATTTTAGTGATATCAAATTGTTAGCCTCCCTAGAACAGCTGGCAAGAGCTTATGCTTATCGTTCTCCTAAAGAAGGTGAACTTCTTCAAATTTATTCTGCCGACGAGAAGAAATTAGTCACTTATAGAGTGGAGATCATTCCGCTTTCAGAAGAAATAGCAGCCTTCGGGCTCCGGCCATCTTCTGCAGATGCTGCCCCTATTCTTCTTTTTCATGGCGCTTCGCCCTATCCTGCCGGAACAGCACCCACTGCTACGGTAACTACCATGCTTGACCCCAAGGGTTTCGGTTTTTCTACCTATCAAAGCGGCAAGAAAAATATCGAACAGTGGATCAACAAAGTCTCTCACACCAAAAATGTGCTTGTGACAGGACACAGTTTAGGTGGCAACTATGCCGTTTATACCGCTATTGACAATCCTGATGCCGTACAAAACGTGTATGCTTTTGCTCCGCCTAAAGCGTCATCCCACTACTATGAAAAATGGAAACAGTTAATAAATAAGCCAACCATCCTTCATTTTAATGCTCCTGGTGATCCAGCAACGCAGCTGGGTCAGGTAAGGATTGTAACAGCTGTTTATGAAGGAACAACGGCCGGAGCCTCACCTGCTGTTGAAATCACAGGAACAATAGAAATTAAGGAAAAAAACATCTTTCGCAAGATGCTTTTAAAGACATTGAATAAAGGACGCTTTTTCTCTTTAGCCCATAGACAATCTTATTTTGATAAAGGGGTAACTTTGTGGAAAGCTAAGGCTGCAAAAGAGGAACAACCTAACGAAAGGCAAATCGCCTTTCAATCAAAACTAATTATCAGGCCTTATTTGCTTGCAAATGGCATAAAAAAACTTTGTCACTACAAAATTTATTGAGCTTAACATGCCTTATGAAGAAGAACTAGAAAATCATATTGAGAAAAATGAGCGCGCGATCGAAGAGTTATCGATTCGCATCGAGGCACTTGATCGTGCAGCGGCGGCGCTGTTTGAAGAGCTTCAGGTTACTCCTGAACAGATAACAGCCTTTCTTGGAAAGCAGGAAAATTTTACGGAAAGCAACTGGGTTGATCTGCAACAAATGCGTCAAAAACAGGAAGAAAAGCTCATGCGCGAACTGCTTAATATTAGCAACCCGAAAAAAACAAAAAAAACTTTTAACGAGCGACGCATCCCTCAGCACTGGCTGTATGTTCGATAAAAGTAAAGCTAGCCCATAAGATCCTCCGTGTTCTCTGTGCCTCTGTGTTTCAAATGCTTACACATGTTATCGATCGCACCTGTTTTTTAAAACACAGGCACAGAGAACGCGGAGGATCCCATACATCATCCTATTTTTTTCAGTCCCTTATTTTACAAGAAGTGGGGTAAAATTTAAGTAATCGGCAGCAACTAAAGCATAACGAACACCATTTTTCGTGCCGAAGGGCAGTGTACCGGATTTGACGTTGTGAAGATGTCCGAAGACGCAGGTTGTAATGCCATACTTTTCCAGCAGTACCGATGCGCGAGAAGGCAGCATCTCGGGGCCAATAGGCGGATAATGAGTCATCGCAATGCGGATGGCAGCATCGCGTGGCAGACTTTTCAGACTAAGTTCCAGGCGGCTTAACTCTCTTTCAAAAATTTTATTATCGTCCGTATGGATATCCGTTTCCGTCAATTTTTTTATAGCCGGGTTTTCCTGGCATTCAATATAAGACTGAAAAGAAAATTCTGTGGTATCCCATAATCGCGCTCCACAGATAACGGCATCTTTCCATCGAAAGCAATTATTTTGGATTAAATGGACCGAAGGAGGTAGAATTTTTTCTACCTTGCTAAGCGATGTCCACCAATAGTCATGATTGCCCCGCAACATCACCTTAGTACCCGGAAGCACTCCAATCCATTCAAGGTCTTTTTGCGCCTCTTCCGGATGCATGCCCCAGGAAATATCACCAGGAATAAGAACGAGATCCTCATCGCCAATAAGGTTCTGCCAATGGACCTTGATTTTTTCCGGATGATTCACCCATTTATCACTAAAAATATCCATCGTCTTATTAGGGACGCCAAAGGATAAGTGCAGATCTGCCAATGCCCAAATTTTCACAAAATAAATCCATCAGGAATCGTAGCACCCTTTGAAACGACAATAATCCCATCGCGGATATAAACGTTTTCGCTATCATAATGGGTGAGATTTTGTTTGTTAACCAACTGCACATTACGTCCAATGCTGACATGCTTGTCGATAATAGCCTTCTTAATCACACTATTCTCACCGATTCGAAACGTTTTTGGCAAGCGCGATGTTGCCGTAGGCGGATGGAAATAATCGTTGCCCATCACATAGGAGTTCTGGATGATAACTCCCTTATCAAGAACTGAACGCGGACCTAATACACTGTGAGCGACTTCTTGAGCATCAATTATCGATCCCTCGCAGAGAATCGAACGATGGACCTGTGTGTTGCCCATGATACGGGCTCCAGGGAGAGTATTTTGACTGGCAAAGATAGGCCACTCCTCATTATAGCAATCAAAAAGCGGTTGAGAATGGGTCAACGCCATGTTCGCCTGGTAAAATGATTCCACTGTACCGATATCTTCCCAATACCCCTCATGAATATAAGCAGCACTATTTCCTTCCTTAACTATTGTAGGAATGAGATGCTTGCCAAAATCTTCACGAGGGTCCCTTTGTAAAAGATCGATGAGAGTTTTGCGCTTGAAAAGATAAATACCCATAGAACCGAGGTAATCGAGCTTTTTCAAAGGATCCAAATTAAGTCTTTCAGACATCGAGGGCGTCAGTAGCATGCGATTCAACTCGTTGCGCTGTTGCGGTTTTTCATGAAAAGAGGTGATAAAGTTGTTGTGGTCGATCTGCATGACTCCCATCCGTTTAGCATCGGCTTCCGGAATGGGCAGTGAGGCAATTACGGCATCCGCATTGGTCTTCTGGGCAAAATACACCATCTCCCGGAAATTCATCCGATAGAGTTGATCCCCTGAAAGAATGAGAAAATAATCTGCCGGTATCTCAATAAAATGGTCCAGGTTTTGCCGAACCGCATCTGCCGTCCCCTGAAACCAGACGTTATTTTGCGGCTTTTGCTCTGCCGAAAGCAGCTCGATAAATCCTGAAGATAAAGAACCAAACCGGTAAGTATTAAAAATATGCTGATGCAGTGTACTAGAGAGAAATTGTGTAATGATATAAATCATCTGGCTGCCGGAATTCACCGCATTCGAGATAGGAATATCAATCAGACGATAACGGCCCCCATAGCACATTGCAGGTTTACAACGCGACATCGTCAAAGGAAAAAGCCGCGTCCCCTGGCCACCTCCAAGAATAATAGTCGCTACATTCTTCATGTTAACTACCGGCAAGCTGCCGCCAAACTGTAATACCGGTCCAGAGGCAAAATTAGAAACATCTGACTGACGAGGAAATGTAGCTGCTAGTGTGCTCTGCATATTTTATCCTTATGGAAATACAAGACTCAGAATAGAAGCCTTTGTAATTTTCAATCTAAAAAAATAATGCTAATTTCGCAAGGAAATAAGGATTTTTTCACCTTTTCGGTTACATTTTCTGTCAGTTTGCCAGGGATAAAAGGGACCTAAGGGACCAAAAGGACCTAAGGGAGGGTGCAATTGTTTTTTTTAGTTGAAAATTTTACCACATTGCCTCAAACTGTGCCCGTCTGTACACATTGCACAGAAACATTCTGTTTCCATGGCAGCAAGGTTAGATGAAAAGTAACAGTTTAGATGCCCCCTCCTGCGAGCTCGGGCTCAACAAATAGTGAGGTTATCTAAATAGTTATACCAAAAAAGGGGGTGCAATTAAAAGTGAAAGGTTAAAGTTTTCCGAGACCGAGACCGTGACCGATTGCTTGCATCAAAATTCGGTCTCGATCTCGGAAAACTTTAACCTTTCGCTTTTAATTGCACCCAAAAAAAGGTTAGTGTATATTTTTTGATTGCGTTTGTCATGAAAAGTAGATAAAAATTGAGGAGAGTCAGGTTATTGGTTTAATTTCGTCTGGCAAACGAAAGAACTTAAACCAAATAGCCGAAAGTCACATACAATTAGAGAATCATAATGTTGAATTTCCGTAAAATTAAAAAAGATTTTGCTCCAAGCCTTCTCAAAGATGGACGGGCGCTTTTTGACAAGCAGGCAATCAGTGCAGCTAAAATTGTCAAAATGGGAACGCAGGCAGTGCGATTAAGCTGCCGTGTAGCAGGAAATTATGAAAATGCTTACCAGTGCGAGGTCGAGATTGATCGCCGTGAATCGATGATTGTCGACTCCGATTGCGACTGTCCCCATTCATACGACTGCCAGCATTTAACGGCCTTTCTTTTCTATCTGGAGGATCATTTCGAAGAAATCGTTGTCGCCTACTCGAAAGAGACAGACCTTGAAGCAGTTCAAGATGTCGATGAAAAGGAAAAAGAGACCTTAAGGGAAACCTTTAAGGAAGCAGAAAGCAAAGAGGTTGTGCGGCGGGGAAAAAAGTATCAAAAGGAGTTATTGCAAGAATATATTGGATCCTCCCAGGTGCTCGGACAATCTCCCTTTTTTTTGCCTGAAGAAGAGTTGGTTCCCGATAAAGCAGAATTGGCTATTCTTTTTAATACCCAGCTCTTTCAACATCATGAGCAGCATCTGCATGCAGTAGAAATTCAATTGGCATTGCGTCTGCCATACCGGTCAAAACCCTTGAACATCCCGATTATAAAGAGTTTTTTCGATGCCGTCCGCTATAAAGAACCTTTATACATCGGCAGCAAACGCTTTTACTTCACCATGGAGTCTTTTGACGACTCCAGTGCAGAAATCCTGGAAATGGTCATGGGCTTTGCACACTATCCTGAATTACGCGAAGAAAGAAATTTACGCACCGTTCAGATCAATTTAGAGGCATTTGGATCGATTCTTGCACGCGCTTATGATCTGGCAAGCGCCCATTTACCCGTTCGAAGTAAAGGGGAAGATGGCGAGATGGAAGCTCATGCCTTACCCTGTTTCTATTATGGCAATTTAGAAGAACCGCTAAGGTTTTCCATGCTGCCTGCCTCACTGCATTTTGAATTGGAATATCTTGAAGCGCCGGCGCCTAAAATTCTCCTTAAACCCAAAATCCTTCTTGAGGGCAAGACTGCAGCACCGGAAGAAGTTTGTTTTTTTGAATGCACCCTCCCAGGCATGCTCTATGGCACCACCTATTTTCGCTTTCCTCCGCATCTGCGCCGCAAGCATCTGCGCAATATTTCTATTATAAGAAACACTACGATCCCGGAACCGCTTTTCGGAACATTTGTGGAAAATTCGTTGGCTGAATTGATGCGCTTTGCCGAAGTTTCCAATCAGGAAGTAATTAAGCATTTTGTTACATTGCCGTTTGTAGGGCAACTAGGAGCCGAGTGCGATATTCAATATCTCAATGGAGAATTTGAGGCAAGCCTCCATTTTGTTTACGATGACATCAAAGTGCCTGCAGCAATTTCCAAGCTTACCATCGATCATATTTCTCCTTTCGTCACGACTCATGGCGTGTTAGCACGCAATCTCACGGAAGAGCAAACGATTATTCAAGATCTTTTCCAGGATTTTATTTACGACCCTGCACAGGGTGTTTATAAAATCAAAAATGATAAAAAGATCGTAGAATTTATGACCGAAGTCATCCCGCGTAACAACGAACGTGTAAAATTTAACTGCCCTGAAAATTTACTCGAACAATTCATTTATGACGACACACACTTCACCCTGCGCCTGAGCGAAACAAGCCGCATCGACACATATGCCGTTGAAGTCGAAGTAAAAGGAGATCTTGCTAATACAACAATTGATCAGCTGTGGGAGTGCCTTGCCTCAAGGCGTGCTTTTATCGAATTGGCTTCAAAAAATAGTTCTAAAAAGAAAACTACCGAAAATACCCCTCGGCTGCAAAAAATTTTAGTCCTCGATTTAGAAAAATTAACGCCTGTTATTCAAATTTTTGATGAACTAGGTATTAATATGCTGAATAATCACCGAGAGGAACGCCCCCTCTGGAGTTTAGCCAGCATCAATGAAGAGCAGTTTAAAGGACTGCCTATTGAATTTTCGATGACGAAAAAACTCAAAGCAATTCAACAGCAGATGCTTGGCAATACCTTGCTGGTTCCTAATAAGATTCCTTCTGTCATCCAGGCAACGCTGCGCTCCTACCAGATCGATGGGGTAAGCTGGCTCGAACGCCTGCGGCAGATGCATCTTAATGGCATTCTTGCCGATGATATGGGGCTGGGAAAAACCCTGCAAGCAATTATAGCCATCACTCAAAATCACCAGGATTGCGTAAATTCCCTCTCCATTATTGTTTGTCCTACCTCGCTTGTCTATAATTGGAAGGAAGAATTTGCCAAATTTAATCCCGATCTGAAAATCCTTCCCGTTGATGGAACTCCGATGCAACGAAAAAAACTTTTAACCGAGACCAGTAATTTTGATGCTATTATCACCTCTTACAGCCTATTGCAAAAGGATATCGAAATTTATAAAACAATCCACTTTGCCTACGCAATTCTTGATGAAGCACAACATATCAAAAATCGGGGGACAAGGAATGCCAAATCTGTTAAGATGATTCAGGCAAAACACCGTCTTATTCTCACGGGAACGCCTATTGAAAATTCTTTGGATGAATTGTGGAGCCTTTTTGATTTCCTTATGCCTGGATTATTAAGCTCTTATGAACGTTTTGTCGAAAAATATATTCGACATCCAGGCCAACCCAGAGGTAATAACCTGGAATCTTTACGACGCAAGGTTTCGCCATTCATTCTAAGACGCATGAAAAAAGATGTTGCAGCAGAGTTGCCGCCTATTTCAGAAATTGTTTACCACTGCAGCCTTTCGGATATGCAGCGCGAGCTGTACAGCTCTTATGCACAATCGGCCAGGGAAGAGCTTTCGCAATTGGTTAAAAAAGAAGGATTCGATAAGATACAAATTCATGTTTTAGCAACATTAACGAGGCTCAAACAGATCTGCTGCCACCCAGCAATCTTTGCCAAAGAAAGACCGGAATGCGGCGACTCGGCAAAATATGATATGCTGCTGGAACTTCTCCAAACACTGATTGGCGGCAAGCATAAGACTGTTATTTTTAGCCAATATACCCGCATGCTGCACATTATGCGGGAAGATTTCCGGCAGCAAGGCATTCGTTTTGAATACCTCGATGGAACTAGTAAGAATCGCATGGGTATTGTTAAACGTTTTAACGAAGATGAGAATATTTCCGTTTTTCTCGTTTCACTTAAAGCTGGAGGTTCAGGCTTAAATCTTGTCGGAGCTGATACGGTTATCCACTATGACATGTGGTGGAATCCTGCCGTTGAAAGCCAGGCAACAGACCGTGTGCATCGCATTGGACAGAAAAATCCTGTTTCTTCCTATAAGCTGGTTACATTAAACACCATCGAGGAAAAAATCGTCGAGCTGCAAAATAGGAAAAGAGGAATTGTAAAAAAAATAATAAATTGTGATGAAGAAGCTATCGCTAAGCTTACCTGGGAAGAAGTTTTAGAGCTTCTCCAGACTTAAGGGAGTATTCATGAAAAGAAAAAATCAATTTAGTTTTAGTGATATAGCAAATAAGTTTTATCATTCTGCTTTCTGGAAATTTAATAAGTTTCGCGGTGTATTTTCTAACGATATCGGTATTGATCTCGGTACTGCAAATACTCTTGTCTTTGTTCGTGGAAAAGGTATCGTCCTGGCGGAACCCTCTGTTGTTGCCGTCGATTCCACTACCAATGAGGTGCTCGCCGTCGGCCAAAAGGCAAAAGCGATGCTGGGAAGAACTCCACGGAAAATCCATGCCGTCCGCCCAATGAAAGACGGAGTCATTGCCGACTTCGAAATAGCGGAAGGCATGTTGAAGGTGATTATCAAAAGGGTCACCCCTGCAAGAAGTTTATTCAGACCTAAAATTCTTATTGCTGTACCTTCAGGAATCACTGGAGTTGAGAAGCGCGCAGTGGAAGATTCCGCTCTTCATGCGGGCGCTCAAGAAGTTATTCTCATCGAAGAACCCATGGCAGCAGCCATCGGTGTTGACCTTCCTGTGCATGAACCTGCGGCAAGTATGATTATTGATATCGGCGGCGGAACAACAGAAATCGCCATCATCTCCCTGGGGGGCATTGTCGAATCCCGCTCATTGCGTATTGCCGGCGATGAATTTGATGAATGCATTATCAATTACATGCGGCGGACTTATAACCTGATGATTGGCCCGCGGACTGCAGAAGAAATCAAGATGACCATCGGCTCCGCCTACTCCCTGGGAGGCAATGAACTTGAAATGGAAGTGCGTGGACGCGATCAGGTGGCAGGGCTGCCCGTGACCAAGCGCATCAACTCTGTAGAAATCCGGGAGTGCCTTGGAGAACCCATTCAGCAAATTATTGAAAGTGTAAAATTAACATTGGAAAAATGCCCTCCTGAACTTGCTGCCGACCTCGTTGAACGGGGCATGGTTGTTGCCGGAGGAGGCGCGCTGATCAAAGGGTTGGACAAGGCATTAATCAAAGAAACCGGTTTGCCGGTTATTGTTGCCCCAAATCCTTTGCTTGCCGTCTGTTTAGGAACAGGTAAAGCCCTTGAATATCTCGATAAGTTTCAGAAACGAAAAAATCTGGCATGAGCGAAATAAAATTAAACAATCCAGCCCTTCAACAATGGATCCAGGAGGTCACTGCTCTTTGCCAGCCCGATAATGTTTATCTATGCGACGGTTCAGAACAAGAATATCAGCTGTTATGCCAGAAATTAATAGATCAGGGGACATTCATTAAGCTGAATCCCCAGCTGCGTCCCAACAGTTATCTGGCTCGTTCCAGCCCGGATGACGTTGCCAGGGTTGAAGACCGTACCTACATTTGTTCACTGAATCAGCAAGATGCCGGACCGACAAATCAGTGGTACGAACCAAAAAAGATGAAAGAAATCCTTCTGAAACTTTTTAAAGGCTGCATGCGCGGACGCACCCTTTATATTATCCCTTTCAGTATGGGCCCCCTGGGATCTGATCTTTCCCATATCGGCGTACAAATTACCGATTCAGCTTACGTCGTATGCAATATGCATATCATGACAAGAGTGGGCAGTAAAGTTCTCGATATCCTGGGGAATGGTGATTTTGTCCCTTGTCTGCATTCTGTGGGAATGCCTCTCGCGCCTGGACAAAAAGATCTCCCCTGGCCCTGCAACAGTAAAGAAAAATATATCGTACAATTTCCTGAAGAACGTTCCATCTGGTCTTTTGGAAGCGGCTATGGAGGCAATGCTCTTTTAGGAAAAAAATGTTTTGCCTTGCGCATCGCTTCCGTCATGGCTCGCGATCAGGGATGGTTTGCAGAGCATATGCTCATTTTAAGCGTTACTAATCCCAACGGCAAAAAAATATACCTCACAGCAGCATTCCCAAGCGGTTGCGGGAAAACAAACCTTGCCATGCTGACATCAACGCTGCCGGGATGGAAAATCGAGACTATCGGCGATGATATTGCCTGGATGAAATTTGACGAGGATGGCGTCTTAAAAGCAATTAATCCTGAGGCCGGTTTTTTCGGTATTGCCCCTGGAACATCCATGGCAACAAATCCAAACGCCATGCGTACCATTGAAAAAAATACCATTTTCACCAATACAGCGCTCACGGATGATGGGGATATCTGGTGGGAAGGAATGACCCCTGATACGCCTAAACACCTTATAGACTGGCTTGGCAAAGACTGGTATGCCGGATCGAAAGAAAAAGCAGCGCACCCGAATGCCCGTTTTACAGTCCCTGCAAAGCAATGCCCTGTGATAGACAAAGCCTGGGAAGATCCTGACGGAGTGCCTGTTTCAGCTATCATTTTTGGGGGAAGACGAACCTCCGTGGTCCCTCTTGTCTGCGAATCCTTTGACTGGCAGCACGGCACCTTCATGGGTATCAGCATCTCTTCAGAAACAACCGCTGCCGCCTCCGGAGCAATCGGCAAACTAAGACATGATCCTTTTGCCATGCTTCCCTTTTGCGGATATCATATGGGGGATTATTTCAATCATTGGCTAATGATGGAAACACAGGGAAATGCGAAAAAATTACCGCGCATCTATTGCGTCAACTGGTTCCGCAAAGGGGCTGATGGAAAATGGTTATGGCCCGGATTTGGAGAAAATAGCCGCATTCTTAAATGGATCTTTGAGCGCATTTCCGGCCATGCCGAAGCCATTCAAACAGCCATCGGGCGGCTCCCGGCCCCTGGCGCCATTGATATCTCAGGACTGCAATTAGCTCCGGATGCCCTGGAACAGCTTTTACATATCGATCGGGAAGAGTGGCTGCATGAGGCAGCGGAGTTGAAAAATTATCTCAAACTTTTTGAAGAAAAACTTCCAAAACAGATACAACATTGTCAGCTAATTTATGAGCAATCCTGATGTTCGAAAACTAACCGTAGCGCTAATGACCAGTTGCGCATTAAATGTTACCCTGCTCTTTCTTTTTTTTTACACAGCTGTAAAGGACTGGCTGCCTTCCACTTATTACGACTGCAAACCTTGCCGCGAAATAGAACAGCAATCCCCTCTGGTCATTGATAATAGCAGCAAAGAAGTCATTCGCTATTTTAAGAAAATGCCTCTTGAATGGCTGCTGGCACGACTGAAAAATCAGCAACCTGTGGAAAATGGTTATACGCAATATGACCTCGCCCTCGCCATTCTCACCGAATTCCATTATTTTGACATCAAACGCGCCTTTTCAGGATTACCGCAGCCGGAACAAAAACGAACGATTATCTATGGCAAATACCGCGATGGAAGCCCTGCAGAACTGACCGTATATCCAGGCCTATCCCAAAAGCATTACGAAGCAATTATCGCCTTTGTACAGACCGAACGCTGGCCTCTGACAAGCAAAGGATTATTTATGAATCTTCGCAAAGGAAACCAGGATCCTTCCCTGGCCGATGCATTCCTTCTCACCCCTGAGTTTTTGGCAGTAGAGTTACTCTTCGGCAGGGGAATAGTCTCTATTAACAAAAAAGAACTCCTGTCGCTTGTTTTACAAGCCGATTGGACGATCCTTTCCACCTTTGCCAACCAGCAAAAAGCTTCTCAAGATCTTTCTGCATCACAAAGGCACCGTTTTCTTATCGACTATATGGAAAAGAAATCAAAGACCGCTGCGCATCTCCTGTTAAAAAGCGACGGACCGGCAGCAGCCCTGAAGCTTGATGATGCCCACCTTTTATTACTGCTGGAACTCCTGGATGAAAAAAGTCCGGAAACCGAAAAATTCGCCCTGGATGTGCTCACAAGCCCCCGATCGGATGCTGTACGGAAAATGGCCGCTGCGCGCCTCGCCGTTCCAATAGCACAGAAGATCGAACGCATGTACCTTGTCCAGGAAGGCGATTCCCTCTGGAAAATTTCCCGCCGCTTTAACATCAACCTCGATGCTTTAAAATCCTATAACAAACTGAACTCCGACATCTTAAAACCCGGCATGTCACTAAAAATCCCGTAATATATTGCAAGTATGCTTGGTATCAAAATCATGTTTTTTAGAGAAAGAGGCTCAGCTTTTTATGCCGCCTTTTCGGCGCTCAAACTCTTTCATACATAAGCCCAATGCTGTCAACTTAAGCATTTTCGAGGTCGAGACCGTTAGGCAACGAGTTTCACAAGCCGCGAATGCGGCGAAAGCATGTAGCCCCATGCGTAAGCGTGGGGTTATGCGAGTAAATAAATATTAGCCGTGAAACGGCGGCAGAAACTAGCAGCATCCTGCCGTCGTTTCACGGCTTTAAATTTTTGCGAAATTCACCCCACGCTTACGCGTGGGGCTATATGCTTTTGCCGCATTCGCGGCTTAACAAGCCTGTTACCTAAAGGATTGGAAGGCTTCGCCTTTTTAATTTTTTTTTAAACCCAGGTTCCCCTTTTTGACTGTCAACTTAAGTATTTTCGAGGCCGATGCCGTTAGGCAAAGAGTTTCCCAAGCCGCGAATGCGGCGAAAGCATGTAGCCCCATGCGTAAGCGTGGGGTAAATTTCGCAAAAATTTAAAGCCGTGAAACGGCGGCAGGATGCTGCTATTTTCTGCCGCCGTTTCACGGCTAATATTTATTTACTCGCATAACCCCACGCTTACGCGTGGGGCTATATGCTTTCGCCGCATTCGCGGCTTAACAGGCCGTTACCTAAGGGACTGGAGGGCTTCGCTTTTTAATTTTTTTTTAAAACTCACTGGCTAACGCTTCACGCATAGCCTCCTGGGTACCGCGCATGACTCGTTGCCGTCGTGGTTAGCTAAACCTTCGACGTACGACTCTCTCATCAGCTATTTTCTACCGATTTTTATCAGCGCTTTCGACAACTACCAAGGACCTAGGGACTAAAAAAACTTCCGCAAGCCAGCAACGCCAATGTTTTTATAGGCAATGTCGTCGCT
>Ga0364915_10411_pt1 | contig 13788 bp, 12 predicted proteins | sample ExccelJu500001D4_3_FD_206958 | JGI IMG/M metagenome (GOLD analysis project Ga0364915, IMG submission 206958) | Enriched cells from Trout Bog Lake Hypolimnion, Wisconsin, USA - BchlTB.June25.5000.01.D4 | ecosystem: Environmental > Aquatic > Freshwater > Lake > Hypolimnion/Profundal zone | place... | reverse complement strand
GAAAAGAAAAAGTATCAAATTAGCCGTTTTGTGCAGTCATTGTGGACCTGGTCAACTATGGCGGCATGGGTGGTGAGTATGCCGCGAAATGGATTTTGGATTTTGACCCCAATGCGAAACTGATTGTCTCCAGCGGGTACTCCGACGAACCGGTCATGGCAAATCATCTGGGGTATGGATTTCAGGGGCTGCTGCAAAAGCCGTACAGATTGCGGGAGCTGTCCCAAGTTCTGGTGGACCTGTCGCCTAGCAAACTCAAGTCAACGGAATATTAATAATATTGTTCGACTGGAACCTCCGGTTTTTGTAGAGGCCTTGGCTCAGTGTGTGACGTTCTGCCCTTTGATAAAAAGCCCGATAGCGCGGTCCATGCTGGAAATGTGTTTTATTAACCATTTTGTCATGATCATGCTTGCAGAGGTAACCAACTCCGTTGTCGGTCCCTCATGCCTCAGTTGGCTTTTTAATGCGGCAACTTGGCGGGCGAATGCCTGGTGCGCCAGGCTATGGTGATAGGCCTCGGGAAAACCGATTTCCCGCATCAGATGTTCCTCCTCAGCGAAATGGTTAATCAGGTAGGTGTCGAGAAATTTGAACAGCTGGGTGACCTCGTGGGTTCCCTTTCCTTCGACCCAGGCGGCCAGCAAGGCGTTGAACTTGCCGAAAAGAAGCTTATGCTGGTGATCTATCTCTGCAACCCCTACCGATAAGGAATCCCGCCACTCAATCTTCAAAAAGACCTCCAAGACCGACATCTCAAACTTCCGACAGCGTTCCAACTAATTTCCTAGACAGGTAGCATATTTTTTGTTCAATTGAAAGTATATCTGTAAATATACCTTAGATATTCGAGAGGCTTCAGTAAATACGCATTATCGACAGGAAAAACATGTTTGTTGACAGAAATTGTTGACGTTGTTTGTTGCTCTGTAGTAACCAGGCGAGCTTTACAAATATGCGTCCAGCTATATATATGGCTCACCTGATGTGGTTATCTGTTTTCATGCAAAAAGCTCTTGAAAATATATAACTAACACATTATCCTACGGAGGTTTTTGCGACAAGTAGCGGGCGGACCATTTGTTGTTCGGCGCTGCCCGGTCGCCGGAGGTACACGTTTGCTTGCGACTGAGAAGGAAGCGTTGCGCAAAGGAGAGGTGACGCCGGAATTTGGACCGCTGTCATCTTTCGAATCGGCGCGTCGCTACTGGTTGGTGGTGTTATTGGTTACCGTAGCTATTAGGCTGTGGATGGCTTTGGAGACCCGGGGTCGGCGAAGGCAATCTTGGTGGCGTCTGGCCGTGCACCACGTCGAAGACGGCGTTGAATCCAGAATAGATCTGTGAAACGTGACCGTTCCAGGTGCACACAGCCAACCATTGTGTGCAGCGTGTGCTGCTGCAACTTCCTCGCGATTTCAACCGGGGTGGCCATTGTTGCGATGGGCAATACAGGTAAAAATATTGCATTATAAATTTACAGAGAGATAATTGTGAAAAAGGAACTGATTGTGAAACGTATCCTTATAGTGGAAGACGATGAACTGACAAGGGACATATTTAAAAAACATGCAACAAAGTCAGGCTATGAAGTTGTGTCAGCAACTGATGGGTTAGAGTATTTGACAACTGTATCGAAAGAAAAGTTCGATTTAATAATAACGGATTTGAAAATGCCTGATTTGGATGGCGTGTCAGCTACAGATATAATGAAAATTCAAGGTGACACCACTCCGGTATTGGCAATAACAGGATTGTCACAAGAGGACACAGAACAAATTAGAGGCAGTTTTACTGAAATATACTATAAGCCTCTTGATATAACCAATATATTTAAAACCATAGATGTGTTGTTGAGATGATTACCTGTCTCACAACCTTCAATTTCTGCTTAGAACCGGCGGATAGGCCCCTAATGAAAGCAGATCCCGATACCGCTGGTGATCAAGTGGCAGGATTCCGAGTCTTTCGACGCCCCGCCGAACTGTCAATCTACGTAGGCGGTCATGGTTGAAGCAGCCAACCGGACTTCGTTATCGGAGTACCCGGCGGCAATCATCATTTTTACGAATAACGAACCTATCAGCGGCGCCCGCTCGTGGGAAACCAGCCCCTTTTCCAATGATGTCCAGTAGTCAGCGGAGATCTCATTCATAGTTAATTCCTATTCGCAGCGTCTGTATTCTTCACGCTTTTCATGACACCACCCCCCATGCAGGGAAGTCCCAAGCCTCGCTGCGGTCCCGATGTCCACTGCCCACCTAAACGTGCACCTTTCAGCGGTACTCCAAAAAACAGTTTATCCTCTTCACACAACTTGCAGGCGGCGGCAAGAATGCTCTGGAGCGACAAGTGTAACCAGGAAGGTCTGCCATTTCAAGGTCGCACTTGGTTCTGTGCGCAAATCCTTGCTGGTCCGGTCAGGATAGTGAGAATGTTCCACGCCTTTACAACGACGAGGAATTCGAGGGGAACTGGGTGGGTATGCTCAGCTTCAGCGCATCATCCTGTGGCACGGCGGCTGGGTCTGGTGCGAAGGGCTCGGGCGGTGGGTTCTTATCCTTAGGCACAGGAAACCTCGTTTTTTTTGAGAATCCAGAAAACAACCTTTCAGATAGAGCAAAAATCCTCAAAAAAACCAATTATGGCACTGATTGCCATGAATGCAAGGCCGGCGAAGGGGAGTTTCTTAAAGCTGATTTGCGTTGGCCGTTTCGGAAAGGTAGCGCAGCGATAAGGAGGGAAAAGGGAGCGCCCTTTGGCATCCCTGCCTTGAGCGTCTCTACGTTTAGTCGTTTGGACGATGTGCCTTGATTGCTTCCGCACACCTTTTTATCGTCTCGAAGAGCAATTCCAAATGGATCGGCTTCGATAAAAAGGCGCAGATACCGGTCTCTTTGATCCCACCGAAAATATTGATATGGTTGTAGGCAGATAGAACGATATATTTTGTATCGGTATTTATTGATTTTATTCTTTTTATCATTTCCACGCCGTTCATCATTGGCATATTTAAATCGGTCATGACTATGTCCGGGGCGAATTGTTTGAAAAGCTCTATCCCCTGCAGGCCGTTATCGGCGGTGTATAAGGTGCAGTTGGGGAATTCGTCGGCGACCATGCGGATTACCATGTCACGTGATTCGCTTTCATCTTCTACGAATAGCAGCGAAAATGACTGCTGTGATGGAATGGTTGACATGTGATACCTCGGTTCTCAATGATTAAAGCTGAATCCCATGGGGCCCTATTCCATAGGCAGGGTGAAGTAGAAGCAGGCTCCCTTGTCCGCCTCTGCTTCCGCCCAGACCCGGCCGCCGTGGCGCCAGATGATACGTTCTACCGTTGCCAGCCCGATGCCGAACCCCTTGCTGCTCTCGCTTCCCGGCAGGCGGTGGAAGGGGGTGAAGATCTGGTCCGCATCCGACATGTTAAACCCGGTTCCGTTGTCGCGGATGAAATAATTTCGTATTCCCTCGCTCTCCGTCATGCCGAACTCGATGACCGCCTTTTCCCGCGTGCCGGTGTACTTCCATGCGTTGCCGAGCAGGTTGTCCAGGATAACCCTCATCAAGCTTGCATCGGCATGGGCCGTAATTCCCTCTGTGATGCGGAACTCCGCCTGCCGCTCAGGCTGGATCGCCTTCAGCGCCAGGCTCACCTCATGCGCCAGTGCAGACAGATCAACATTCTCGCGGTTGAGTTCGACCCGTCCCAGACGCGAGAAGTTGAGCAGGGCACTGATGAGCTTATCCATGCCCAGGGTAGCCTCGTACGCTTTATGGAGATAATCCCTGCCCTCCTTTGGGAGCAGGTCTCCGTACAGCCTCTCGATTACCTGGGCATAACTGCCGATAATGTTCAACGGTTGCCGTAAATCATGGGCAACTGTGTAGTTGAACGCCTCCAGTTCCCGGTTGGCGGTCTCCAGATCTTCCTTTGCTTGCCTTAAGGCGGTCTCCGCCAACTTGCGCTCTGTGATGTCGTTGACAATGCTTAACAGATGTTTCTTCCCTTGAATCTCGATAACGGCTGCAGAAAACAATCCGAACAACATGGTGCCTGTCTTGCCGCAAAAGGTCATCTCCCTGTCGCGCACCGCTCCCTCCCTCTGCGCGTCCTCGATCATTCGGGCGCGTTCAAAGGGATCTTTCCAGATATCGAATTCCTGCACGGTGTGGCCGATCACCTCATCGCGTCGGTATCCGCTCAGTCGTTCCCCCTCGCGGTTGATGTCGATGAATCGTCCGTCGGATAATGTGCTGATGGTGACCCCTACGGGAAGAGTATCGAAAGTCTTGGAAAACTTGGCCTCTGATTCTCGCAAGGCCTGCTCAGCCTCCTTCAGATCGGTGATATCGAATGCCACTCCGGCAAGGTACGCCGGTTTGCCATCTGGGCCCGCCACAGGGAACTTGCTGACGAGGGAATGGTGCGCGATGTGGTTTACCTGCTGCAAGACTTCGACCGTCTGCCGGGGGATACCCTCAGCAAGGACACGCTGGTCGTTTTCGCGGAACTGACGCGCGGTTTCCGGCGGGAAGATCTCCTCATCCGTCTTGCCCTGCAGCGCTGCAAGCGGCGTGGCAAAGATCCGCTCCGCCTCCGCATTGGCATACAGGTATCTCCCCTGAAGATCCTTCATCCAGGCTGCCGCCGGCAGGTTGAGCATGAAGGCGACGAAGCGCCGCTCGCTTTCCAGCAGGTGCTGTTCGAACTGTTTGCGCAGGGTGATGTCACTGACGAAGGCCATCACCAAAACTCCGCTGATGGTTTCGATGAAGCTCAGGCAGATCTCCAGGGGAAATTCGCTGCCGTCCCGGCGCAAACCCGTAAGGTCAAGGAGCTGCCCCATCGGCCTGATCTTGGGCTCGGCGAAAAAATGCGCCTGATGCCCTTCATGGGCTGTGCGAAACCGCTCAGGGATGAGGACTGCGTGCGGTTTTCCGATGAGTTCCTTGTCTGCATAGCCGAACATCTTTTCGGCATAGGCATTGACCAGCAGGACGGTCCCGGTGGTGTCGATGATGACGACCCCTTCGGCAAGTGATTCCAGCAGGGTGCGCATCGTGATGTCACCCTGGAAAAGTCCGGAGGCGAAGGCTATCTGGTGGCGGGCCCGGGATTCCGCCTCCTGGCGCACCTTTTCCCGCTCCTCATCAGAGGTGGACATGAAAAGTTCCTTGTCGAGCGTGCCTGGTCATTTCCAGTTGGATGGTTAATCAATATTAACATATCGGAAAGGGAGGGCAAGTTGATCATCGAGGACATTGCTGACTAGACCCAACCTCCTGGCCTTGAATGCAGCCATCCAGGCAGGCGCGAGCCGGTGCGGGGGCCGGGAACGTCAAGGGTCGGTTCGGTAACCCGCGGCAGATGCAGGCGCGGGCGATCCGGCCTCAAGGCTGGGTGGTACAACTGGAAGGGAGACGGGCCTGCCAGCCTGCAGAGTCGACCAGAATGACGTTGGACATGCCGGACTGGCGATTAAGTAAGACCGGTGTGTCAGGGCTTCGGCAACGAAAAATAGAAGGTTGCTCCTTTCCCCTGTTTGCTGTCAGCCCAGACTCTGCCACCATGCTTGGTTATGATCTGCTCAACGATAGCAAGTCCTACTCCGGTCCCCTCGAAATCCTCGGTGTTATGTAGGCGTTGGAACACGTTAAATATTGTCCCAACGAATTTTACGTCAAATCCAATGCCGTTGTCTTTGACAAAGTAGATGTTATCCTTTTCATCGAGAACCGAACCTACGGCTATGCTGGGTTCTTCAGCATTCCTAGAAAACTTGACTGCATTTGAGAGCAGATTCTCAAGAACCTGAGCAATCAGCGACCGGTCTCCCATCGCCTGCGGAAGGTCCTCAACTCTGAATTGTATGTTTCGGTTCCGACCCTCGTGGATCAGTCTCCCGGTTATTTCCATCGTGAGAGCGGTCATGTCTATCGGATGGGCTGTTATCTCCTGCATGCTGTTTTTGGAAAATCTCAAAAGATCGTCAATAAGATTGCCCATTCTAATGGTTCTATTGATAATGATATTGACAAGTCCCTTCACCTCGTCGTTCAGAGAATCACCAAAATCCTCCAGGACCACCGTGGCATAGCTGCTGATGGTTCGAAGTGGTGTGCGTAAATCATGGGACACCGAGTACGAAAACGTTCGCAGATCATGTATGGTCGCGTGCAGTTTCTGTTCGGCTTGTTTACGTTTGGTAATGTCGATGACTGCAAGGCGGTATTCTTGACCGGTAGTGCTGGCGACAGCTTCAATCTGCACGAAGACCGGAGGCGTCCCTTCTTGTATCGGGGCAAGTTGCAACTCCAGCTCTAAGGACTCCTTTTCCCTCTGAGGAATAATGGTCCTGAGAAAGGCATTGAAAACGGGACGGGCATTGGAGACCACAAACGACTCGAAGCTGGTACCTAGTAGCTGCGAGCGATTCAGACGAAGGAGTGTTGCTCCTGCGAGATTTGCTGCGCGGATGATTCCATTGAGATCAAGAGTGAAGTAACCAACAGGGGCGAAGTCGTAAAGGTCGGTGTACCTTTCCAACACCTTCTCCATCTCCTCATGAGCATGATGTAGCTCCTCGTTTTGCATCTCCAATTCGATCTGGTGAACTTCTAGCTCATGTAGAAGCCTATTCGTGTCACGTTCTGGCGGTAATGCTCGGTCGGACTTTGTCGCTTTTTGCAATTGGTCCTCTGCGTAGCGGCGCAGAGCTGAAATTTTATCGATAGGATTGTTGGCTTTTTCCATGAGGAAGCCCTTCATTGGTGTCTGTCGGGACAACAAGTCCCAGCTATAAATCGGTTCGTGTCTGAGTGTATTTGATTATACTAAGATGGTTGGTGAGGTGCAATTAATAAAAATTATGCGGTGTCGTGCGGTGGGTTTCAAATTCCTCCCAAGGAGTTCGACGTGAAAAAGACCTGTCGGCCATTGTCGCGGCATTCGCTGCGTTCGACAATTAATGTGATCGACGTGCTCAAACATGGGGCTGCCGATGTGATCAACGGGCACGTATTCCTCCCGAGTGTCAACGCTGGATTCATTGGGAGATTAATCCAGAACATTGACGCGGAAATAAAGTGTATCATCGGTCGAGCGGGAGCAAGATGTTCTAATGTTTGCCCGAGCGTGGGCGGCGCAGGGAGGGAGAGGCATCACTTATAAGATGCCTACGACACCTCACCGGTCTCCAGTTAAGCCGTGCTCAGACCTCAATCCTGAATTCAGCCCCCTCGGGCGTATTCCGCACGGAGAGTGTCCCACCCATGTTCTTTTCTATTATGGTTTTAGCCATATACAAACCAATGCCGGTTCCCTTGTCCGGTCCTTTGGTGGTAAAGTATGGGTCAAATATTTTATCGATAATCTCATCGGGAATGCCTCCGGCGTTATCGGCTACGGTCACCACTGATTTACGATCCTCTTCAAAAAGGGTAACTTTGATTACGCGACATTTATTGTCATAGTTCCCTTCAAAGGCATCTCGGCAATTGAGAAGGATGTTAAGTAACACTTGAGAATATTCGTTTGCATAGCCATTGATATAGGTTTCCCCTTGAGCGATGAACTCAATGTTAATGTTCATGTCCCCCAAACTTAACTCAACTAGAGTTATCGCCTTAGCTATTGCAGTGTTGACCTTAAATAGTATCTTTTCCTTGTCAGGCTTGAAATAGTTCCCAAAATCGTCAATTGTTTTAGACATGTGCTTGATCATGCTCATAGCGTTATTGACATTGGTCCGAAGGCTATCTTTAAAATCGTCATTATGAGGATATGTTATTGATATTTCTTGTACGATAAGTGCGAGTGTGTTTAGCGGTTGACGCCACTGGTGGGCAATGTTGGCGATCATTTCTCCCATTGCAGCTTGACGACCTTGCGATATTAGGATTTCGTCCTTTTGACGGAGTTCCGAAACACCGTCTTCAACTAGTTTTGACAGAGATTTATTAAGCTCTTCGAGAAGGCGTTGCTTTTCTGCTAATTCCTCTTCTGCTTTCTTACGTTTTATAATGTTTTCAACTACAGCGATAGCGTATGCAGGTTCGCCTGAGGAGTCTCGTACCGTCCCCACGGTAAAATTTACCCATATGCTCGTGCCATCCTTGTGAAAAAACCGCATTTCCTTGGCGTAAGTGTCTATTTCACCAAGCAAAACCTGTCTTACAAAAGTGAAGTCGGCGTCAAGGTCGTCGGGGTGCATAATATCTTGGTAGGTTATAGTGAGGAGCTCATCCCGAGTGTAGCCTACGATGTCGCAGAGACGCTGATTTACCTCCAACCAGCGACCGTCGGGCGCAACCCGAGCCATGCCAACCGCCGCCTGCTCAAAGGTTGCGCGGAAGGCGCTCTCACTCTCTGCAAGTGCTTTCTGTGCCTTCTTACGGTCTGTAATGTCACGAGTAATACCAAGTAATGACACAATCTCACCCTGATCATTGCGAAATGGAACAACGTTGATACCAAGCCAGACATGCTTTCCCTTAAGGTTGTCAGCCTCGAATTCTAGATGCCCCGATAATCCAATGAAGACATTGTGAATCAATTTTTCAAAAGACTCACGATATTCGGCTGAAATGCATTGAAATATGCTCTGCCCCTTAATTTGTTCGAAACAATCGACTCCAACAATGTCAAGACCGGCTGGGTTCATCATGAGAACGTGACCGTAGTAATCCAACAACTTTACGCAGTCCGGTTCAGTATTGATAACTGCATTCAGAAATCGTTGGCTATTTGACAAGCTTTCTTCTCGAGCTGCTAGTTTTCCTGCCATGGAATCAAACGACTCACCGAGCTTGCCAAGTTCACCTCCAATCATAAGATCGGTTACCCTGACATTGTGATCACCATCCGCCAGTCGTTTCGATGCTTGTTCAAGTAACGCGATGCGGTCTGCAATTGAATATTTGCCAATGAACCATGCTAAAATCAATGCTGCGGTGAGAACGATAGTAAAGAGGGACACGCTTCGCACTATTTCTTTCTTAGCCTGCAATAACACGGATTCGACTGGAATTCCAACCCGGACATACATGTAGGGTAACGGTTCACCCTCGATGCGTAACTTTTGATAGCTGACGTAACGATATTGCCTCTGTTTACCACCATCGAAACTGTAATCAATAGAAGATGCCGAGTCTGGACCACCTAGCATCTTCTTAAATATAAAAGGGTCGATTGGTGTTCCAGTCCTCTCATGAGGAGCATTGCTGCTAAGCAGAGTCCGTCCTTTGTAGTCCACAAGTGCTATATCCGCTCTGTCAGACATTTTTGTCCGTTGCAACAAATTCCTGTAATCCTCTAAGGCAATTCCGGCACTTATGACTCCTGCAAACGAGCCAGTGCCGTTTTTGTATGGATACCCAAGATTCAAAGTTGGAATTTTAACTACTCTGCCGACTTGAAATTCACCGGAGGATAATATCCCACTGGCGAGTGCATTTTTGAAAAACCGTCTGTCATTAATGTTGATGTGTTCAGTAAAGGGTACGGCGGAAGCCCAAATAACTCCGGTCCTGTCAGCAATGAATATGTTGCTGAAATTGGGGTGTAATTTGAGAATATGACCTAGAAATGTGTTTGTCTTGGTGGCATCTTTGTTCTTGACTTCAGGCAACTGCGATAAAGAAACCACTAGCTGTCGCGTTGAGGCAACCATTATCCGCTGCTCTGATGCAATCCGGTCCACAAGCCTTTGACAATCCATCCGAGCGTCATTCACTGCGCGGTCTTTTTGCTGAATCCCTGACGCGATTATTATACCCGCCGCAGGGATCGCAATGATAACCACTATTATAATGAGCTGCAACTTGATCGGTAACCTGAATAATGAAGTCATCGGCTTATTCACCTCGAATCGGAGGGGTTTGGCGCCGGAAAGCCTATGCAGTGCCCCTGTGCTGCCTTTATTGCTAAATACTAATCCCTTGTGTCGCGGAGTCAATGGCGAGCCCTTTAGACACGGCTCCAAGCGGATCAAGCAGGACTCCGCCAGGGACAAACTCAACAAACATGGGCGCACTGGGTGCTCGATTATTGAATGCCGAACTTCAAGAGATCCTGTACGAAAAGAATGAGCTGAGGGAGGTCCGGACGCCATGAGACAAGGTCATCCATATCGTGAACAGCATGAGGAGATCAAAGCAGGGACATCGGGGCAATGGTCGGCGTTGACGTGAAGGAGGTGCGGTTACAAATTGACTATGACGGGAGGGTGGTCGAGTATGTGTTGTTGAGCTGCACGGAGTGCCGTTTGAATACAAGGGGGGTACCTTGACACAATCCGCAGAATGACAGGGCTAACATGCGTTTCAAATATTATCTTGCCCCTTGACCTCCACCTCGAGGGTGGTCCCTTTGCCGACAACCGAATGCACTCGGAAGCTGCCGCCGATCAGTTCTGCACGCTCACGCATGTTACGTAGCCCCCATCCGGTCCCAGACGTGTGTAGTGGGACCTCATTAGGCAGGAAGCCTTTGCCGTCGTCTGTTATGGTGAGGCTATCATATCCGTCCACTCTTTTCAGTGAGACGGTTACCTTGGTGGCGGCAGCATGTTTCATGATGTTTTGAAGTGCTTCCTGAGTGATGCGAAAGAACGCAGTTTCCGCTTTTGCTGTCAGTCTCGGGAACTCGGAATCGGCAATGAATTCAACCGTGATACCAGCCCGACTCGCATATTGCTCTATATGTGAACGGAGGGCTGCAGAAAGACCGAAATCGTCGAGCTGATGCGAGTGCAGTTCAACCATAAGATTGCGGACACTACGATTAACCTCGAGTATCAACTTACGAGAATCCTCAAGTAAGCCAATGAATCGTTCTCTAGATTTGCCCTTCAGGCGATTGGTGATGTGAGCTAGGTTCAGACCAAGGGCTGCTAGAACCTGTGCAACGTCGTCGTGCAAGTCCGATGCAATCCGTTCCCTCAAGTCCTCTTCTAATACGAGGAGTCGTCCGGCGTACTGCTTGAGTGCTTTCTCGGATCTCTTGTTCATTGTGTTGTCAAAAACCATACTGCGGGTCATAAGGAATCTTCCTGTATCATCACGAACAAAATCAGCATTGACGATGATGGGGAACCTTGAACCGTCCTTTCGGACCATCTCGTACTCAATATTCCTGCCTTCCTCCTGTTTCCTATACCTTGGGTAGTTGCGAAGAAAGGCATTCGCACCTTCTGGGGTGACGACATTATTGAAGCTAAGGACGCCGATGACCTCTTCGCGAGTGTAGCCCAGCCATCTCAGTTCGGTGTCGTTAATCCGAATAAAAACGCCATGCTCATCCAACGAATGATAGCCGCATGGGGCATTATTGTAGAGATCCTGAACTTCATGGGCATAGCGGCGCACCAATTCCTCGGCTTGTTTACGCTCAGTGATGTCGCGCCCCACAGCTTGAGTCTCGGTCAGTCGCCCCTTATCATCGAAGAACGCGCGGTTGACGAACTGCATCCAGCGGATCTCACCCGAACCGGCAATCACCCTATTTTCTATTACAACGACCGGATGTGCAGGGCATAGGAGCCTTAGCTGCTCTTCGATCATTGGGATGTCGTCAGCAACAGCTTCAGGATGCCATCTTTCTCCGACTAGCTCTTCCTCGGTCTTTCCGAAGAAACGACTGACCACCGCATTCACGAAGGTATAGCTGCCGTCAGGGCGGTAACGAAAGATGAGTTCGGTCTGGTCCTCGACAACTGAACGATAGCGCAATTCGCTGTACCTAAGCGCGTCCTCCGTCCGCGTGCGCTCGGTGATATCAATCAGTGCTACATTGCATTCCTGTCTTGATTGGGTAGCCTTTGCAACCAAATGTACGAAGAGAGGAGCATCGTCCTCTGACACTAAAGCTACATTGCACCCCTCCTTAGTTAAATTCGCAAAGGTCGTGGTGAGGAGGTCGGCGAATGCATGGCGGAATTCATTGGCGACGAACAATCCAAAACGTTTGCCGAGAATTTGACAGCGATCCATCGCCAATAGGCTGGCGGTACTGTGGCTGACAGCTGTGACGGTTCCGTCGCGGGTAAGGGAAAGGAAACCAATCGGCCCAGAGTCGAAGAGGTCAGTGAACTTTTCTAATGCTATGTCGGTCTCATCCCTTGCACGGATAAGCTCTTCGTTTTGGATCTTTAGTTCGATATGGTTGATTTCAAGCTCATGACGGAGCCTCTGCGATTCCCCGTCAGATTGAGGTTGTTCCCGTCTAGCCTTTTTCGCAGTCAGCAACCGTTTTCCCGCATTGCTGCGGAGTGTGTCGGCGGCAGTTTCCTCCTTGCCTTTGTCGGGCTTGTTTGGCGGCATGGGGATGTCCTCATGTGTCAGTTCGCACTGACGGATTGCTACTGTGGATGGTACCACGAATTCAAAGCGCTTAAAAGTCGTTTCAGTGGGACTGCCCTTGACTTCAAATACGGACTGTGGCGGGAGTTACCCGAGCCCAGTACGGAACGACCGTATTCACCAACTCGCTTTCCGGCCTGGCGCGCGAAGTGGAGCACCTGGATGTTAAGAGCTCCTCGCTTGATCCGTTTCCCAAGCCAGAGATTAAAGCACCTCGGGTTCAAGGATCGGATTTGGACGACTCGGGACATCCTTCCCACCGTGCCGTGACGGTTACGGGGGAATACGAAAAAGAAAAAGAGCGCGAGCGGTCGAACAGCTTCTTGGAGGTCGCCGGGAAAAGGGCGGCGCCTGCGGAGCAGGTAAAGGCGTCCTCGATGATTGGAAAGGATGGCGCAGGGAAACTTCCATTGGGCGAGCACGGAAAGCATCCATCCGGCCCCACCCGAGAGAAGTTCGATCGGGGAGCGAAGTTCAGTAAACGCGTCGACGAGCTGGCGCGTGCTGGGGAACTGGCGCACAAGTCGCTCAACGAACTCCTGCAGAACCTCGGGCGGCCCTTGCCTTCGGTCGGAAGGGAGATCGTGAAGCAGCTGCCGAAGATTCCGGTGAAGGGGATCGACATGGACATCGATATTTGATCACGGGAATTTTTGAGGCGCGAGGTTGCCGGGTTTTCATGACCGGCCAAGGGCTTCGGCTTTCGGTTTGATTTAATCTTCCGCGCCGGTTTTAAAGGTGGTTTCACCGCCGAGATCTTGCCGTAGTTTTTCCTTAGTTCCTGGCCGGTGCGGAGCATCTAGTTCCCCGTTTTTCGTAAAGAGTGACCTGCCGAGGGAGCCGGAAAGATGGTGGCAGGAAGGCAAAAGCGGGCCTCGCTACGTTCGGCTTGTTTCCGTTCACACCCCGGCGGAAGTTTCCTGTTCATCACCGGCACCCCCGACGTTGAGCACACCCTGCGACCCTACACTTCGCTCATGGTCGATCTGCTGTGCAGGGAGTTCCTTTCGCTGCCGGACGACCCCGACCGCAGGCTCTATTTTGTGCTGGACGAGTTCGGCAATATGCAGCAGCTCCCCTCCATCAAGCGCATCCTGACTGCGGGGGGAAGCAAAGGGGCTTCGGTACTCCTGGGCTTCCAGAATTTTGCCTCCATCGAGCAGATCTACGGGCTTCCGGACGCCAAATCGATCCTGAACAGCCGCGGCACTTCGCTCGTGATGAAACTCGCCGATGAGGCCTCGGCGAGCTAATTTTCCGGTCGTTTCGGGGACACCCAGTACCGGGAGATCACCGAATCCCGTTCCCAGACCCAGGGGAGTTCCAAGGTGACTTCGACCTTCAGCGAGGTGACCAGGACCGAGAAACTGATCCTCCCTTCCGAGATCCAGGGGCTCAAGAAGCTGGAGGGATACCTGATG
>Ga0364915_10408_pt1 | contig 13837 bp, 14 predicted proteins | sample ExccelJu500001D4_3_FD_206958 | JGI IMG/M metagenome (GOLD analysis project Ga0364915, IMG submission 206958) | Enriched cells from Trout Bog Lake Hypolimnion, Wisconsin, USA - BchlTB.June25.5000.01.D4 | ecosystem: Environmental > Aquatic > Freshwater > Lake > Hypolimnion/Profundal zone | place... | reverse complement strand
TATTCCAATTAACTAGAACCGGTCGCATAATGCGTGTTGCTCGTGGTGTATATGTGCGGCCAAAAGAAAATAAGTTTGTCGGCAAAGTACCACCTGGCGCTTTTGAAGTAGCTCAACTTAAGGCTGGACCTGCCGGAGTAAAAATTGCTCCGAATGGCGCCGAAGCAGCTTTGCTATTTGGATTAACTACTCAAATGCCTGTTCGCCCTGTGTATTACACAACTGGATTACCAAGACAATTTCGTTTTGGTCAACAATATATAACTCTAAAGCCGGTCAGCTCAAGAAAACTGGCTCTGGCTGGTACAAAAGCTGGTTTAGCCATATCAGCATTATGGTATCTTGGTCAAAAAGAGGTTACATCTGAGATAATTGACAAAGTCAAAAAGCAGTTGTTGCCGAAAGAATACGAACAACTAAAGCATTCACAGGCTCTAATGCCTGGCTGGCTGGGATTAGCGATTAATAATTTTGAGCAGAAGGAACATCATGTCAGCTAGTTTCTTGGCACTTACAGCGGAAGAACGCAGAGATATTCTACGAGCGGCAGTATCAAATCTTCCGTTCTCGGCAGAAGTGCTGGAAAAGGACATATGGGTTTGTTGGGCTCTGCAAAAGGTCTTCACTAATCCCAAGCGACTGAATATGGCATTTAAGGGCGGAACATCGCTGTCAAAGGTATTCAATGTAATAGAGAGATTTTCGGAAGATCTGGACATCACCATAGATTACCGAAACTTTCGGGAGGAATTAAGCGGTACGCCCAGCCGGAGTTCCCTTGATAAATTAACTGATCAGCTGCGAACATTTGTCAAAGATTATACGCATTGCACAGTATTGCCTCATTTGGAAGAACAAGCGGAGTTAGAGCTTGGCGTAAATGCATTATCTTTTGAATTAAGTGACAATGGCGAAGTTTTGAAGATTTCATATGATTCAGTTATCGGGCCAACAAATGCATATATAAATAAGTCGGTCATTCTGGAATTTGGAGGCAGAAATATTACCGAGCCAAATGAAGAACACACAATTGCACCGTATTTAGCATCAGCCAATATTCCTCAGTTGCAATTACCAGCAGCATCAATAAAAGTGCTATCTCCACAAAGAACGTTTTGGGAAAAAGCCACGCTGATACATTCAGAGTGTAATAGACCAACATTGGAAGGCAGGGCCGAACGTATTTCTCGCCATTGGTACGATCTAAAAATGCTTTCTGCCCACGAAATTGGAAGAGAAGCAATGTCCAATCTACCACTACTGAAGAACGTGGTGCAATATAAAAAATGGTTTTACAGGGCTTCACATTCAGATTATGATGCTTGCTTGGAACATAAGTTCCGCCTGATACCAAATGAGGGGTCACAAAAAGCTTTACGCACTGATTACGAGGAAATGCAATCTGTTGGAATGTTCATGAGCAAACCGCCTGCTTTTGAAAGTATACTTTCTGCTTTGTCTGTGTTAGCAGAGCAGTTGAACAAAGGATAATAGTGACTCAACTAAAATTACCGTTTGCAAATACCGCATGCAAAGAGTGCAGCCATCTGCGTAAAGAAAATGCTTTGCTTAGGGATGAAAATACTCGTTTAAAAGAGCAGATAAAGCTGCTCCGAGCTAAGGAAACCTCTTCGCCATATGCAACTGTCAGTGGTTCTTCTACTGTCAAAGAAGACAGCGAGGTCTATATTACCGCCAAATCAGCTCAGCCTGATACCAATCCTCGCATTCAGCTATTTCGCAATTTGTTTGTCGGGCGAGACGACGTATATGCTGAACACTGGTGTGGTAAAGATGGCAAATCCAATTATTCGCCTGCTAAAACTCATGATTGGAATAAGCATGCTGTTGACCCGAAGACAAAAAAGAAGATTTGCAGTGAGTCATGCCAACTCTTACCTCTTACAGATCAAGTTATTGCTGAACATTTGAGCGGAAAACGAATAATTGGTGTTTACCCGTTATTGCCAGATGATAGTTGCAAATTTTTAGCTGTTGACTTTGATAAATCTTCCTGGAGGGAAGATTGTCTTGGCTTTTTAGAAACATGCGATGAGTTGTCTGTTCCTGCTTATTTGGAACGTTCACGTTCTGGCTCTGGCGGACATATCTGGATTTTCTTCAATAACTTAATACCTGCTTCACTGGCTCGTAAACTTGGTACTTATATAATTACCCGCACTAAGGAAAGGCATTATCAACTTAGCTTTGATTCTTATGACAGACTGTTCCCTAATCAAGACACATTGCCTAGAGGTGGATTTGGTAATTTAATTGCTCTTCCGCTACAAGCTAGTGCAGCCAAGTCTGGAAACAGTGTTTTTGTTGATAGAAATTTTCAGCCAGTCGATGATCAGTGGACTTTGTTAGCTGGAGTTTCCCAGATAAGTCAAAGTAAGGCTGAAGAAATTGTTCGCCAGGCAATGATACATGAAATACTGTTGCCAGTATTAGAAGCATCAGACAGTGAAGAGGCAAAGGAACCCTGGAAAACCCCTCCTTCTGGAAAGCCAGCAGACAATACTCTTAAAGGACAATTACCCGAACAAGCCCAGTTAGTCATTGGCAATATGCTTTATCTAGGGAAAGATGGTTTTGGCTCGGCAGCATTGAATAAAATTATGAGACTGGCAGCTTTTCAAAACCCAGAATTTTATCGTGCCCAAGCTTTACGTATGTCTACCCATGATAAGCCGAGGATTATCTGTTGTGCAGATGATCATTCACAGCATATTGCTCTGCCACGTGGCTGCCTGTCTTCTTTACAAGAATTACTCAAAACAAATAAATTGCAGCTTAACATTCAGGACGAAAGATTTTCTGGAAGATCAATAGGAACAAAATTTCTAGGCACCCTCAGACCCGAACAACAAAAAGCTGCTGATGCTGTTTTATCTGCTGATAATGGTATTCTTTGTGCCTCGACTGCCTTTGGCAAGACAGTTGTTGCCGCCTATGCAATTGCTGAGCGCAAAACAAACACACTTATTTTAGTACACCGCGCACAATTAATTGATCAATGGCATGAGCGACTTAGACAATTTCTTGATCTTCCTGATAAAAGTTTTGGACAATTAGGTGGTGGCAAGAAGAAGCTTACAGGAATAATAGATATTGCTACCATTCAATCACTAAATAGAAGTGGCAATGTATCTAATTCCATTGCTGATTATGGCCAGATAATAATTGATGAATGTCATCACCTACCAGCCTTTAGTTTTGAACAGGTAATTAAGCAGGCAAAAGCCAAGTATGTACTTGGCTTAACAGCCACACTTGTTCGCAAAGACGGACATCATCCTATTATTATGATGCAGTGCGGACCGACGGTTTTCAGAGATGCCCTAAAAAAGGACAAACAGACTTCTACCAGAGAACATGTGGTATTTCTGCGCAAAACTGGATTTACGCCACCACCGATGCTAGATGGTGTGAATATTCACCCCGTTTATGATGCAATCGCCAGAGATGAAGCAAGAAATCAATTTATTATTGGAGATATTATCAAAGCTGTAGAACAAGGACGTTCACCACTTGTGATTACAGAAAGAAAGGAACATCTTGAAAAAATAGCGACAATGCTTAATGGACAAGTGAAAAATATTTTCGTTCTACAAGGCGGGATGACAAAGAAGCAACGATTAGCAATATTCTCTGCTATCAAGGCAGTGCCTCCGGAAGAGCAACGCTTGATTCTAGCTATAGGCAAATATATCGGTGAGGGATTTGAGCTTTCCCCCAATTAACGGACAATAAAAAGATATGAGTCACTCCAAGAAGTAAAATATCAGAGGAGGGACACATGGTCAATAAGAAACAACATAAAGAGGGGTATACGCAGGAGTTTCGGGAGACGGCAGTTAAACTTGCCCTGGCGGGTGAAAAAAGTATTGCTGAGGTGGCACGAGAACTCAATCTGCCTGAATGGAAGCTGTATAGCTGGGTCCAGGTCTGGAAAAAGAAGAATCGCAAGGTTCAGCAGTCTGGACAAACAGTTGAAGAGAAGCTCAAGCAGTCCGAAAAACGCAACAAAGAGCTTGAGCTGGAGAATGAAATACTAAAAAAAGCGGCTGCATATTTCGCGAAGACTCTGTTGTGAAATATGCGTTCATTCAACGCCATGAAGTCAAATATCCAATCGGAACAATGTGCCGGGTTTTGCGTGCCTCACGATCAGGATATTACCAATGGCGAAAAGGCAGAGTCCCTCAGCATATAATTCGGCAGCAGGAGCTGCTGGAGAAGATCAAGAAAATCTTTCAGGATTCACGCGGCAACTATGGCTCGCCAAGAGTTCTGCGTGAGCTCCGGAAAGAAGGCATTGTAGTAAATCACAAAACTGTGGAGGAACTGATGAAGAAAAACGGCATAAAGGCTAAGACAAAGAAAAAATTTAAGGCTACCACCGACTCAAAACATAATCTGCCGATAGCCCCGAATTTACTTAACCGCGAATTTGGAGCAACAAGGCCAAATCAGGCTTGGGTCGGCGATATTACTTACATTGCGACTGAAGAAGGCTGGCTATACCTGGCTACCTGGATTGATCTGTGGTCTCGCAAGATCGTTGGTTGGTCCATGGCGCCACGAATGACCGCTGACCTTGTTGTAAATGCCTTCCGCTTGGCCCTATTCCGCCAGAAGAGGCAGGCACCAGAACTAATTCATTCTGATCGCGGCAGTCAATATGCAAGTGAAATTTTCCGTGGGGAAATACAAAAACATGGTTGTAAGCAAAGCATGAGCAGAAAGGGCAACTGTTGGGGTAGAGTCAACAACTGGCGCGGTTTTCTTAGAGCCTGGGGAGTGTCTGTTTTCCGGTTGCTTTCGCTTCTTCCCGGTGTCTCAATCCAGTTCATGATTCCGTTTCCAGTCGCTGCTCGTCAAACCGGACGTGCGCATCTCGCGCATCCGGCTTTCACCTGCAATTTCAAGCCTTCGCTCTCGGCAAATCGGCGCGTGCTTGCGGTAGTGTATAAAGACCGAGTTTCTCATAGAGATACTCGTCTGGATATTGGCGATATCCAGTGCCTCTCTGTCCGCTTCTTCGCACCAACCATCGCCGTATCCGCCTTTCGGTGTATCGCCTAATTAAACTGTACGTCCTTACTACTGGACCTTGATTGAAGTAGGCTGCCCAACCCCGTAAAAATGAGTTGATTCCTGCAACTCTTTCCTCTGGGCTTGTGGCATTCCACCGCTTTGACGTCGCGTCATGGATTTCTTTGAGTGCATGCTTGATTGCTTTTCTTGACGGACGGGTACCAATATATGGCACTCCATCTTTTCCGTAGAAGCCGCCGATTTCATATCCAAGAAAAGTGAATTTTCCCTCAGGTATTGTTATCAGCCTTGTCTTCTTCTCGTTCACCGTGAGCCCTAGCCGTTGCATCAAGTGCCGCATTATTGCCATTGCTTCATTGCCGTTTCCCGGCTTACAGCAAATAACAAGATCGTCGGCATAATTGACGACAACAGCATCAAGTCGCTCTTGGTGTCCGTGCTGCTCCCATGCCAGTAGGAAACGTCGGAAATAGAGATTTGCCATCAGGGGTGATATCACTGAACCCTGACTTGTTCCTCTCTTTTCGTCTCGCGCCTGCGTGGTCCGTTGCTTGCCGTGTCGTGTCTTCTCCACGACTGGTGCCCTTAACCACGCCTTTATCACGGACAAAACTTTCTTGTCCGCTACCCGGCGAAATACACAGCGCATCAATTGTCCATGGGGAATTTTATTGAAATAGTCGCTTAAATCGCCATCTACAATTTCCTTCCTTCCATGTTGGGTGATGTGCCAGTAGGCGCGTCGAATTGCCATCTTCGCATCTAACTTTGGTCGGAATCCATATTGATTTGGCAATAGGTCCGGCTCAAAAATAGGGTTCAACACCAGCAAAGCTGCCATTTGTGCTACCCGGTCTCGGATAGTCGGTATGCTTAACGGGCGTTGTCCTCCGTCACTCTTTGCTATCCATACACGTAGAAGAGCTTGTGGTCGGTATTTACCGCCGCTTAACTCTTCTCTCAGCTCTTCCAACCATCTTTCTAGCCCCTGGGTTTCGATTGCCTCGAATGTCTCACCGTCTGCCCCTGCTGAACCTGCATTTCGCTTGCATCGGCGGTAGCCTTCTTGTATTACATCCGGTCGGCATATCTTGTCCCAAAGTGTATAGAAGCGATAGGCTGGTTCAGCCTTAGCTTTCGCTTGCAGCGAGTTCTGTAACTTCTTAACTTTTTCTTGCGGAGTTGCTAGGCTTTTCGCCAATCTCCCGGCTATTGTCACTTTCCTCACCTCTTGCAGGTCAGGGACCCTTCGCTCCATCCGCATTACCAGATTTCATCGCTACTACGGACCCATCCGCCATCTGTACCAGTCGGCGCCATCCCTCACGGGTTCGCTGTTGATGACATTGCTAGTTGCCATCGCTCGTACAGACTTCCCCTGTTGCGCATTGGTTCTCCACTATGCGTGCTGCCACCACTACCCCGGTGAAATCGATAGGCTTTGTCGCTCGTTTTTTTTCTATCGATGTCAGCCTTCCTCGTCATTATGGCGAGTCGGCTTTCACTTTGGCTCTATCGAGGCCTGCTCAGTGTTCGCTTACGCTGCGGCCCGCATAGCCTGCTGTCCCCCTTTAAGAGGACGTATCTCGAAGTGCTTCAGACCATTTGTCACCTCCTGATCCGCCCCGAGTGCTTCCGGCTGGAGCGAGAGTTGCCGGGTGGGGTTTGGTACCCACGGAACCTATGCACCTTGCCAGGGCACACATAATGCCGTGGCCGAAAGCTTTTTCGGAACACTCAAAAATGAACTGGTTCATCATGAAAAATATAAAACCCGCGAACAAGCACGTTTAAGCATATTCGATTACATCGAGATGTTCTATAATAAGCGGCGAACTCATTCTCATCTCAACTATCTTTCACCTGAAGATTTTGAAAAGAGTATGATTGCAGCATAACAGTGACTCACTTTAATTTACTGTCCGTGCTAAAGGGGAAACCCCAATTTGATGATTCTAGATTGGATACTTTGTTGTTATTATGGCCAATTTCATGGAAAAGCACGGTGAGACAATATGCCGGACGGTTGCACAGAGAATATGAAGGAAAGAACCAGATACAAATTTATGATTATGTTGATTGGCAAAGTAGTGTTTTATATAAGATGTATGAAAAACGAACTAAGGAATATAAAGATATGGGTTACGAAATTCGTTCTTAAATTAACAACGAGCGAGATCCGATTCTACAGACACAGTATATGAAGTTAAAAGACGATAGACAAAGGCAGTTGGCAGAATTTCGCTTTGGGGTTATTGCGCCTCTTATATGTCGCCGCCTTGATAATGCTGAAAGGCAAGAACTTAGGAGAGAAATACTCAATCAAGTGTTTATTGAGCCTGGTGGTAAGACCAAGCGAGTTGGTGAGCGGACCTTAAGGTCATGGATTAGCAAATACAATACATACGGATTTGATGGGCTAGTAAGAGTTGCCAGAAAAGACATAGGTATGTGCCGGGCCATTGCTCCTGAAGTTTTGAATCAAGCTTATCTGCTGCGCCGAGAGCTGCCAACTAGAAGCATCACTGGCATTCTTGCGCATCATAGAGCTGGTGGTACTGATATAAGTAAGATTGACAAAAAAACACTTAATAGATACCTGAATAACAAGGGCGCACCAAAGGAAAAGGTAGGACGAGAAAGGGGAATATTTCAGCGTTGGCAGAAAGAGCGTGCCAATGATTTATGGCAATGCGATTCCAGTGGTGGCGTTTGGTTGCCTAATCCGGCTAACCCCCAAAAGTACAAACAGACGCGGCTGCTTTCGTTTATTGATGATGCCACCAGGGTAATGCCTCATGCAGAGTTTTACTGGGACGAGCAACTGCCAAGCCTGGTTGACTGTTTCAGAAAAGCACTTTTGAAGCGAGGTAAGCCAAGACGGTTACTCTGCGACAATGCTTTTATCTATCATTCTACAGTACTGCGTTCTGCTTGTGCTCAATTGGGCATTGAACTTTCATTTTGTATGGAATATTCTCCAGAAAGCAAAGGAAAGGTTGAAAGAAGCTATGGTACAGTAAAGGGACGCTTCTATGAAGAAGCTAAGCATGCTGGTCTGAGTACACTTGATGAATTAAACAAGTTCTGGTTTGCCTGGCTAACGTATGAATATCATCAGTCTAAGCATTCAGCTTTAAATATGACACCGATTCAACGATGGCAACAAGATGAAGACGCTGACTTTGTTCAACAGATTTCTGCTGAGCAAATAGACCGGGCCTTGATGGTGAGAGAGATACGCAAAGCGGATATACAAACAGGGATAATTCGCCTGAACAATCACTGCTACCAATTGAAACCAGAGTTGGCAGGTAAGGAAGTAGAAGTTCTATATGAGACAGATAAGTCCTGTGGAACTGTAGAGATATGGAAAAACGGCAGGCTAGTAGAGATTGCCACAAAAGTTGTGCCGGGCGCCGATATTGATTTCAACCGCAAGCCAAAAAAACGTATGGATACGAAGCATCAGATATTTGCTAGCTCCAGAGATTACAAACTGGCATTGATTGCCGCACATCAAAATGAACCCCGGTTGATGCAGAATATTTAGCTGAGCTAGAGTTTCTTTCTCTTATAGCAGTTCTTTTGCAGCGTGATCTGAAAGCAGAAGAAAGAGGTTATTTATCTTGTTTTTTCTTTGAAAACTCACCAATGACCGGGCATCGAGTTGAGTTCCTTATTGAGCAGGCAGTGAGTGCCAAAGGAACCAAATTGCATTTGCGCGGTTATTGCGAGCACTTAAAAGACGGGCTGAGACAACAAAGGAGATAATTATGAGTAAAACAACTAAATCGCTCGGCAATTTGTACTTATTCCAGATGGTACTTACAATCGTCGTTAGGTGCATAACACATACTGATGCTGGAGCTGATGCCACTACAATTCACCTCGATTTGCCTTAGCAACAAAGTTTTCCAAAGTGCAAATATTTACAAGTTCGCTGTGCGTCAGGTGTTTTTGAAGCCCACCGCGTATAAAAAAATCTCTCAGTTTCCAGCCTTCCCACCCAGCACAAGATAAGCTTTTGCATATTTTCCTAAACCATTCATTACTGTCTCTGCCAAGCAAATTGCTTCAAATGGTACTTTTTGTTCAGCGGTACCTGACACTTGTTGCCATTTTAAAGATACCAGAAATTTCTGGCCAATTTTATTTTCGGCAACAACATCTACAAAGTGTTTTCCACCACCAAATCTATCTCCAACATGATGCTGAATATGGCAAGTATATCCGCCGCCTTGCAGAGCTGGGATAATCATTGCTTCTAGAATTTTTCCAGTTCCGGTATCCCGGCTCTTTTTGCTAGAGGTAGATTTAGTAGCCAACTATTTAAACTCCCTTGGTAGCCAGGATCTCATCAGTTCTAGCACGGTCGCCTGTACAGCTAATCATCCGTGGTGCACTTAGGATAAAAATATTAAATCCAAGCTTTTTATATAGTTCAATTATTCGTTCAGTGGCTTGATTAGAAAGTGCAACTGGCCCCTTGTGTTTAGCCAGCCATTCTGCTAGTCGAACCTGGTCGTCCCAGGAAAAACTTTCTTTAGAATATTGAGTAAATTCAACGTCATAAGGAGGGTCTGCATATATGAAATCTTTCTCGTTAACCGAAACTATTTGAAAATCACCGCTTTTAAATTGCCATTGCTCTATAATTTCTTTATAAGGCATAAAGTCAATGGTGTAATTGATTTTCTTATAGCTGCCAAACGGAACGTTGAACTCTCCACTACGATTGAATCTACAAAGCCCGTTAAATGCGGTTCTATTGAGATAATAAAATAGTTCAGCTGCCTTTTTATCACTGTGCTTGCCAGACGCAATCAGCTTATTGAACATATTTCTACATTTATAGTAAGTTGATTCATCATTTTTCATTTTTAATTCAACAACAAGACCAGCTTTCAGCCAGTTATAGAAGTTAATCACATGTGTATTTATGTCATTCAATAACGCCCTTTTAGGCAATATGCCTAACGTCACGGCGAGTCCACCACAAAATGGCTCGACCAATCTTCGCCCCGCATGCTTAGCTAATATGGGCTTCAGGTGAGGAACTAGCCACCTTTTACCTCCAGCCCATTTTAGCGGTGGACGGATACCCATCCCTTCTGACAGTTCTATATGTTCTGTTTTTTTTCGTATCCTTGCCAAGACTTGATTTTCCAGATCAAGCCTTATTTGTCTAGCAATATTGTTTTGCACAACCATAAACTCTTTGCTACTCGCATTCATCAAGATAACTGTAATGTAAACACAGCAATTATCGCGCTTTTCGTATTATCTTTTTGTGTACTCGAACTTAATATTTCTGTCATACCAATTATTCTCCTGTTTTAACACTATTAGACCAATATATCGCCGAACATCCTGGCCAAATGCTTATCACCGATATGGAAATAAGCTAGATTTATCAACTTTAGGATCATCAAAATTGCTGGGAGCTTCTCCAATAATACCGACTAATACTTGGTACACCTATTTTGCATGAATCGACCCGACGCCAAGCACTTGTGCTAGAATCGCTCTATTTCTCCTATAGTCAACTACTGAATTATATTCAGCGTAGAATGGCGAGATTGCCAGTTAAACTACTAACCATTTTCTTGTCGCCATATATAGCAATGGCATCAATATCAAGATCTGCATAAGGTGTGGCTTTAATAGAATCAAGATAAGCTTGGTATGATCTAAGCCCTTGCGCTCTGGATAAATAAACAAGTGTAGTGCAGCCTTGCAAGCGGGCTTTGCTCTCCATCTCTGGCAAAGCCTTTATATCTTTGGCGACTAATATAGGTATAGGCATGCGAGTTATAGCACCGAGGACAATGCCATCTGCTGTTTCTGTGGGAGAACCTATAATCTCAGGATGCGATCCTGTTATGCCCACCGAAAGAGCAGCGCATCGATTAGCCATCATTCCTGGGGCCAAATTAGGAGCAACAACAATAACTAATTTCTTGTTGCTTAGTAGTTCTTCTTCGCCGATTACCACAGTAGATTGATTACATGTTTGCATTTTTCTTCTCCTTTCCAGTGTTGTTTTGCTGACGATAATAATATTCTTTAGCTTTGGCGCGACTACCGCAAACTTTCATGGTGCACCAGCGCCTGTTTTTGTTTTTGCTTGTATCTAAATACAACCAACCACATCCTGAGTTTGCGCACACCCCAATATTCAATAGCTGATCAGATAAAAGCAATTGCGCAGCAGTGTATATTACAGGATATAAGGGGACAATCAGATTGTTGTAGTCAAATTCCCATTGCCAAACATAGCTGTCGCCCTTATAAATCAAATCACTATTCACAACTGCTTCTTTTGCCCAAGCATTAAATGATACTAAATCCGTTCTATTAGCTAGCGAGCCGTTTATACAAGCTAGAATTATTCGAAAAAAAGTTTCTCTAAACTCACGTGCAGTTTCTAATGCTTGTTTGGCTCTGATAGGATGCTTTTTAGCCGATTGCAAAAAGCGTTGCATTTGTTCTTTATTTAGTTTTTCCCCGTAATATGCCCACCAGACTATATCGGCGTACTCATGTAAACGATCTCGCCACTTATTAACGTCATTGCTGCCATGCCAATTGACAGTATTTATGAAATCCAGACAGTCTGAACCAGAGATTCTTGCGCCTGTCCCTAAAAGACGTTCACGTTTAGTCATTTGGAGATCTTACCAGCAAAAGTTTGTTAGCTGGTAAGATAATTTTCATATAGATACCCTTATTTTGGGTTGTTAACAGCAACCCATGTTATTATTTGGGGGCCATGCATATTCAAGAAACTGGTAAGCGACGATCTGAATTTTTCAGATCTACTAGCACCATAAGCAATTTAATCATCTTGCCGGAAGGTACGTGTTGTCATCGTGCTGCTCAATATTTTCTAACCGAGATAGTCTCAATGACACAGTTGGATACAATAGACATAATTACTGTAGCCAGCTTCTCCAAAGGCAAAGAGAAACTTGAACAGATGAAGAGCGGGGAAGGTGCGCTCATGCTAATTCCTGATATTAACGAGGCTAATAGGTTAGTCATGCAAGCTCCTGGCTGGAATTGGGTTCCGGATCTTTCCTTCCCTCTTCCAAATCCTCCTCTGCATTTTGCGAAGATAAACACAGCAACTATGCCGGGGCACTCTAATCGCTGTGCCACAATTCCGGAACTACAGCCCCTTCTTAAAAGCAATCCTCATTTTAAAGAGCCGAGCAACTTTGAATTTTATAATGTCCTCACGACCCAAGATGCAGTAAGGGCAGTTCTAGAAGACGAAGCGAACTACTGCATTACAAATGAAACCGGGATGACTAAATCGAAAAATCGCCTTAAGTCTGTCTTGCAACTACAGCAAATGACTGTTTTTTGGAAGCTGTTTTACTATAAGCCTATCTAATCGCCTATTTGGCTTTTAAAGTGATGACATCCCTCATGACTTATGGCAAGATTAGACTTCCATGCAGGATTGAGTTCTCAAGGATACTAGCCCCCTCTGGATTCTATTGGTGCTACTTTTTAATTAAGGAATGACATAATGCCAGAACAGTTAAGGAGCTATAACGCTGCAACCAAGAATATTCAGGAGCGGCTCGGCATCAAAATTGGTCATTATACTGACGAGAAAAACCTGACTGGATTAACTTGTTTCATAGCGGAGCAAGGAGCAAAGATTGGTATTGATATAAGAGGATCAATGACGGGTACACTGAACACACCTGCTTTTGATGCCAAGGCAGCATCACAACTGGTGCATGGAATCGTATTAACCGGGGGTAGCATCTTTGGTTTAGAGTCAGCATTCGGCGCTATGCAATATTTGGAGGAAAATGAAATAGGCTATCGAACCAGAGCTGGTATTGTTCCAGGAATAGCGGGAGCAGTTATCTATGATATTGCCGTTGGCGACGGTAAAGTTAGACCGACAAAAACTGATGGCTATCGCGCCGCAAAGTCTGCTGGCACCGGCAACATGACTCAAGGAAACGTTGGTGTGGGAACCGGGGCCACTGTAGGAAAATGGACCAGTGGCATCCCGATGAAGGGAGGGTTCGGAATTGGCATTACTGAAATTATTGAAGACATTCTGGTGGCAGCATTTGCTGTCACTAATGCTATAGGCGATGTTGTCAATCCAAAAACAGGACAGTTTTATTCAGAATCAGGACAACAACGCTTAGTAAATGAAGCATTCTCTCCAGAGCTTCCGCGTTTGCATGGACTAATTTCTTTAGGTCCAACTAATACGACGCTAGCAGTTGTGGCGACCAATCTGCAATTAGAAAAAACTCAACTGATGAAAGTCGCGGAACTTGCCCATGATGGAATGGCCAGAGCAATCCATCCCGTTCATACTAATCTAGACGGAGACGTTATATTTGCAATTTCCTCTCTTACCGGCGAGCAAAGGGTGCTGCCAAAAGTCTCCCCGCTCACCTGTGTTGACATAATCGGTCTAGCAGCGGCAGATGCCCTGATCAAGGCAATTAACAATAGCATTATCCATGCAAAATCAATTAACGGCTTTCCTGCCTATCAAGTTTAGGATGCGACCATATCAGAGATGATTTGCTGCCGAGCACCTTAGCATACGTTTTTGTTCCATTAATACTCGAACCCTTAAATAATGCTTTCTGAGCATCAATCGAAGATTGTAACACTTAAACACTCGTCTCAATGATACATTAGTTGCCTCAGACCCCAAGTGGCTTTGAGGCCCAATACTCCAGTCACATTTAAATGATACAGACAGGAAAGAAAGCTGCTATTT
>Ga0364915_10388_pt1 | contig 14131 bp, 13 predicted proteins | sample ExccelJu500001D4_3_FD_206958 | JGI IMG/M metagenome (GOLD analysis project Ga0364915, IMG submission 206958) | Enriched cells from Trout Bog Lake Hypolimnion, Wisconsin, USA - BchlTB.June25.5000.01.D4 | ecosystem: Environmental > Aquatic > Freshwater > Lake > Hypolimnion/Profundal zone | place... | reverse complement strand
AGCCAGCACACTGCATTTAATACGCCGATTGAAATGTTGGAGTTTATTTCTCTTTTGAGAGAAAAATCCAACGGCAAACCTGTAGGTTTTAAGATGTGCATCGGCAAGCCGGAGGACTGGTTTGCCATATTAAAAGCCATGATTGAGACTAAATTAACACCTGATTTTATTGTTGTTGATGGTAGCGAAGGAGGAACTGGCGCAGCTCCTGTAGAGTTCATAGACCATATTGGCATGCCGATGCGTGATAGCTTGCGCTTAATTCATACGACATTGATTGGCGCAAATCTTCGCTCTCATATTCGAATAGGCGCTGCAGGAAAAATTATTTCAGCTTTTGATATTGTGCGTGTCTGTTCAATTGGAGCGGATTGGTGCAATTCAGCACGCGGCTTTATGTTTGCCATTGGCTGCATTCAATCCCGAACTTGCAATACAGATATGTGCCCTACTGGTGTTGCCACTCAAAATCACCTGAGACAAAGGGCTTTAGACCCGGTGGATAAAGCAACCCGCGTCTTTGAGTTTCATAAAAATACGATCCATGCCTTAACTGAGATTCTGACTGCCGCTGGAATCCAACATCCCTCTGAATTGAATCCCGAATACATCATGAAAAGAGATGAAAACGGGGTCGCCCAACCATTCTCGAAAGAGCTAATGCATATGGAGGCTGGATCGCTACTTGATCAATACGCCGAGGAAGCATTTAAGGGAGACTATCAGTATTTATCGCATCGCTGGTCTCGAGCTAATGCACGAGTATGGTAAATACCACTATGAGGCAATGGCAACCACTACATCCACGGTCACTAGCCTTACATCCTTAGGCTAGGAGTTAAGCCGGGTTAACTTTTTTTGCACAGAATCAGGCAGGGTTGAAAACCATACTTTATCGTTACCCACGGGTGGCAAAATTTGTCCGTACTCAATCATGAGAGATGGTGCGAGCTCATCGAGATACGCCCATATTTGATGACTAGCAAGCTTAGTAGTCATCTGAATCGCAATTTCAATCTCAACTAGTAGTTGTTTTTTGACCTGTTCACTTCGCCCTAGTCGAATCTGACCGCTTAAAAAGATATGGGGCTGATCCAGTAAAACGCCACCTATAAAACAGTCATGAAGATCAAGCTCTTTGAAGATGGTTTGAGCAAAATAAGCCTCGGCACCTGTCACATTCGCATGAACCCTAGTAATTGCCTGTGCTAGGGTAAATTTTTGGTGGGTATTTAAAGATATACCCGCGTAATAGATGCTGTATGTAGCCATCTAAGCCCCTAAGGAAGATAAGAACCCATACTAGTATTGATTTATTAAATATTTATTACATGCAGGGTATAAAAAGAAACTACAAGCTGCCCAGCACGATTCGAACGTGCGACCCAAGGCTAGATGAATTCATTGTTGGTTTAATACCAAATGATTCCAATAGGTTACAGCGTATAAATGGTGCCATGTCATAAACTATGTATGCAGTTTGGACTTTATTTGGCTCTTTCTTTAGCAGCCTGTACAGCTTGAACTTTTCTTTTCATGCAAGCAAAACAACGCCATGAGTTGGTATTCTTGCCGCCGCTCCGAGACACTATCTTTTTCATTTGATCAATGGGGGTTAGAACACGGCAACTCGGGCAAACCTTAGGGGCTTGGATAATCTCAGTCATGCCTCATTTTAAGCTACTAAATACATTGAGAGCTAAGCGTTAATTTAAGCAGCACTCAAAAGACAAAACCCCCACCATTGCTGATGAGGGTTTGCTTTTCCAGTAGACCTACCAAGACTTAATTCTGAAATTCAATACCAAACCAATCTTTCATTTAAATTGATTGAGGCTTTTTCACTAAACCAAGTACAAGCAATGCCCCGATAAATAAACTTGCAGCTATTACATATAAGCCAAGGGTTGGGCTACCGGTTGCATCTTTTATATAGCCGACCATAAATGGACTTACAAATCCAGCTAAGTTGCCAATTGAATTAATGATCGCGATACCTGCTGCCGCTGCTGTCCCACCCAAAAATGCAGTGGGGATAGTCCAAAACAATGGCAATGAAGTCAAGATACCTGCAGTAGCAACAGACAAGGCAATCATCCCAAATACTGTTGAATCACTATATAGACCAGCAAAAATTAAAGCGATGCCGCCAAAAATTGCGCCTAAAGCTGTATGCCAACGTCGCTCACCAGTACGGTCTGAACTGCGACCAACCAGAATCATGACGACTGCTGCAAAGCCATATGGAATCGCAGTCAATAATCCAATATTCAGGACATCCTTAACGCCTGTTGATTTAATCAGCTGAGGAAGCCAGAAGCTGATGCCATAGAGCCCCATAATAAAACTAAAATAAATGAGCGCCATCAACCAAACTTTCACACTCGTAAACGTATGGGCAATTCCATGATCAACAATGCCCTTCTGATCATTATGGATTCGATCAGCTAAAACCTTTTTCTCTTCTTGGCTTAACCATTTAGCACCTTCAATAGAGTCATCCAAGTAAAAAATGACTGCGATACCAACCAATATTGAAGGAATACCCTCAAGCAAAAATAACCACTGCCAACCAGCTAAATTATTTACCCCAGCAAATGCTTGCATAATCCAGCCAGACAATGGTCCGCCAATGACACCCGATAAAGCAATGGCAGTCATAAAGAGCGCAACTACTCTTGCACGCCGCTCAGAAGGAAACCAATATGTGAGGTACAAAATAATTCCTGGGAAGAACCCAGCTTCAGAAACACCTAATAAAAAACGAAGCACGTAGAATGATTCAGGAGTAGTCACAAAAAGCATGGCTGAAGAAATAATTCCCCAAGTAATCATGATTCTTGCAATCCAAATGCGAGCACCTGTTTTAGACAAAATGATATTGCTTGGGACTTCAAAAATGAAATACCCAATGAAGAATATTCCAGCCCCAAATCCATAAACCGTATCGCTAAACTTCAAATCGGCAAGCATTTGCAATTTTGCAAAACCGACATTGACCCGATCTAAATACGCCACCACGTAACATAAGAATAAAAATGGAACTAAACGCCATAAAACTTTTGAATAGGCCTTAGACTCCAGCGGTGTTTCAACTATCTTGTATGTACTCATATACACCCCTATGCTTTAAAAGAATTTAAATAACATCATGAGGTGATTTGAATAAAACTCAATTAGCCCATTCGAGCGATCTTAAGGTCTAAATAATGAGAAAACAATCAATTAATTCTTAAATTTATCGCTGGTTTGATATAGATCAACCAGCTGGACCAAAGAACTAGAGTGAAATAGGTGTTTTAGAGGAGTTTGGTCTGCCCAGCACGATTCGAACGTGCGACCTACGCCTTAGCTAAAAGCAGCGAATAAAGCTTCAACAAATATTTCTGCCTGATTGACCGCCCAAGTGGCATCTTCTTTCAAAACGGCATCACCCTTGTAGTCTGCCATCAAACGAAGATCTTCAACCTTGTTTAAGGACTTACCTAGCTCCACTGAAACCTGACCAGATTTAACAAGCTCAAGACTGAATTTTGATATAAGACCACTGTGGGTCTTTGTATTGACTGTTGACTCATCGACACCAGATGCTAAAAGGGCTGCCCTAGCAGCATCAAACATCGCATAATAAGCGCGGTTTCAAGCACCATCAACATCCCCAGCATTTAACAAAATTCGAGCTGAAGTTGCTGCAGTTTGAGCTTTAGTAAAAAGTTCTTTCGCCTTCAAAGAACAATACCTTCATTTTGAATATTCCTTAAAAGACCAGGATTGGAGTAATTTTCTGGGTGATCCCACTCGTCCTGCCAAATAGGTAGGGGTTGAATCCGAATGCCAGAATCTAGAAGAACGTCATAGGCCAAATCATCCATGGCAAACTTAGTAGCCATAAAACGACCAACCTTGCCTCGCAATAGAATAGCAATATCAGCATCACTTTCGCTTTGATGAGTATTGCGAGCTCGACTACCAAACAAAAAAACCTTGCTGACATCGTATTGATGAGCAATTTTTTCCATAAATGCGTGAGCTGCATTTTGGGTGGCTAGGTCAATCATGGCTCTATTCATAATATGCAATTATGCTAAGAAATAGATCTCTGAGCAACAGATATGCTGCAAACAGGGGTACTAGTTGAAGTTTTTGGTCTGCCCAGCACGATTCGAACGTGCGACCTACGCCTTTAGAAGCTGTAAAAATGAGGGTAAACAACACTAAAAACAATGGGATCAATCTGTTGGCTTTTGGTGTGACATACACACCGAGAATCTTGGTATTAGATGAAATTGGGTGGATATTGCTTGGCATCGCCAGGTGGTCGAATGGTTAAGTGTGAAATTTGTCGGGTAAACCGACAAATCCTATTACCGAGCTATCGCGATACGACCACGAGTTTCTCTAGTATCAATGATGGTTATAAAGCCAGTTATTGGATCAATAGTCTCACTGTAAATACCCTTGATCAGATTTTCGTATCTTGATTTTGGTTGATCAAATTGAATCTGCTGAACTACTGGTATTTGAGCTTGTTGCTCTTGCTGCTTGAGTTTGATACAACTGGGTGCGGCAGCTGAATACTTGCTTGTACATTTGATAGCAAGTGCATCATCATGCATACCGGCCTGATCAAATGATCGTGCGGCTTCAAATGTCATACATTCTGTTGCTTCCCATGAGGATCCTGCACTAAATCCAAATAAAACAGCGGAGCCACCAATTGATGATGATCCCATGCAAGGTGCTGTTGGAAAGTTAGATGGAGCTACTGCAGTAGCTACTGGGATTTTTGGAGCAGTATAGTTTGATGTGATAGTGGTGTTACCGGATGTGTTTCCACTTGAGGCTGATTTCCCACCGGTTGCATTAGACGTCCCACCTGCTGATGTAGAAGCGCCTGTGGATAAAGTACCAACAGAACCACCAGCACCACCCTGAGATGTAGAGGCCCCCGTGCTAAGGTTTCCTACCGATCCCCCTGCTGATGTAGAAGCGCCTGTGGATAAAGTACCAACAGAACCACCAGCACCACCCTGCGATGTAGAGGCGCCTGTAGTAGAAACAGAATTTGAAATAGGCGTGCTTGTTACTGCTCCGCCAGTAGTGCCTCCATCAGTGCTAACGGAAACTTGACCAAAAGAGATGCGAAATACGAGCACAGTCAAACTTGCCAATGCAAGTTTTTTAAACATAAATAGAAATTTCTTGGGAAATTGAGACCTACTCTAATTCGCTAGAGAGGACGACTGTTACGTGTGGTTGAAGAATTCAAGTGCCATAACAGTTATCAGCCTTGAACTAGGGTCAAGATACTCTTTAAGTCTTAGAAAAGATACTTTTTGTTATAAAAGTTTTATATAGTTCGAATCAAGGTCTTAATCAGTGCATTATTGCCAACACAATGACTGTGCGTGATAAAACCACGCCCTGCTTAGGCGCTTCATAAGATGCTCGAGCGGGGTCAACTGACAGTTATAGAGTTGGATTTTTTGAGTACTCTCATCGGCCAGTCGGTTGTTTGGCCTGCCCAGCACGATTCGAACGTGCGACCTACGCCTTAGAAGCTGGAAAAATGAGGTTAAACAACACTAAAAACAATGGGATCAAGGTGTTGGCTATTGGTGTGGCATACACACCGAGAACCTTGGTGTCGGGTGGAATTGGGTGGAAGTTGACAGGCGTCCGCAGGCGGTTGGATGGTCGGACATCGAATTTGTCGGGTTAACCGACAAATATGGAATGCAGACGCAACATGAAGCGCATCAGAATTTCTTTAACTACTAAATGCTGCTTGCGTGAGTTTCTCTACCGTAGTTCGCCTCTAGCTGGCCAATATAGAGATTTTTGACATGGCTAACTTCTCCAGACTTGATAGCTCCATCAGCAGATATGACGCGCTCTTCCTCAAGATTTAACTCGGCCAAGGTCGAAGCAAATATCTCAATTAATTCAGGGTGTAGCCTGAGTAATTTCTGTAGCGATTCTTTACTGAGCTCATAAATCAGCGCATCTGCTTCAGCAGTAACCGTTGCAATATGTGGCATGAGCGCAAATAAAGCCTGACGCCCAAAAAACTCTGTAGCAATAAAGCGTTGCTTTACTAATGAATCGTTTACATTAACCATCATGCGTGATGCCATTCCTTCAGCAATAATAAAGATGGCATCATTGCGCTGTCCAGCGTGAACAATGATATCCCCAGGTTTAAATCGGCGAGGGACCAACTCATTACCAATGCTAACCCATACCTCTTTTGAACAGCGATGAAACAACTTTACTTGTTGAACTAAGTGATACAGATCTAGGGAGCGATTAGCAATTTTGATCCTATCCTCAACATCTACACCAGAAGAGATTGTGATATTTGCTACTCGCATGCACTCTAAAACGCTCTTAATAATGGCATGCTCCGCAGGCTTTCGATCGCGATAGTCTGTGATGACATATTGAATTTCATACTTAACGCCTGAATCGGTTAATTCTCGGGCATATACATATGGCGGAGAGACAAATTTCACTCCAATGGCGCCAAGGGTTGCAGCATACAAAATACGCTCAGCACTTTCAACCGAAACATCGTAATCAATACTGAAGCTAAGGCTCTGTTTGGTGTTCGCATTCGGCAAATCTTGATTAATAACCACCGCATCAGAAATTTTGACGTTTGGGATATAGATTGCTTCAAGTGAATCTGTTAGTAAAACCGTATTACGCCAAGTAATCTGATGGACTCTACCAACATACTCACCGATCTTGACCTTGTCGCCAACCTTGAAGGTGTCCTCAAAGTTCAGCATGATGCCGGTAGCTAAAGCAACAGCAAAGTCTTTTAATGCAAAACCTAGAATTGCTGCAGATCCAGCACCAGTCACAATCAGTGCTGAAATATTTTGCTTAAAGACCAATGACAGAATGAGGCAGCCGCCAATAAAGATGACAATGCCAGAGCAAATATCACCGATTAAGTTGGGTACCTTGACGTTCCAAGCACGCTCGATGTATCCATGAATAAATTCTTGATTAAAGATGCGTGCGGCTAAGAATGTGAGCGAAGCACTAAAAGCGCCTACTACCCATTGCCATACCATCTCATCCGGAAATCCGGTAACTAGCGCTATAGGCCCAATAAAACTGTCCCGCATCAGACTTAAAAAGCCCAAGGCGATTGTTAAGACAGCTAAGAATCGATAACCTTTTTTCATTGAAAGAATTCCTGTTATTGAATCTTAGGCTGCTGTTGGGAAGCGAACTAGGAAACCAGGGGCATCAGTTGAACCAGCCTCTAAGGTGCCTCCAAAATGCTCGATCACCGCCTTAGCCAAAATAATACCAATCAACTTTTCACGTTTTCCATCAGAGATGAATCCAGTAGATAACTCAGCCATAAATTGACGAGCCTCATCGAGCAAAGCGGCAGTAGGTGCCAGGGATCCTGCATAAGCTGATCCTGAAAAGTTCAGAATCAATGAATCCTCTCCATTTGAGCGCAAAGCGATGTTGAGTTGTCCAGAACCAGATGCATGTGTCGTATGCGTGATTAATCTAGAAATGGCACCAGCTAGTAATCGGCTATCCCCATAGGTAGATGGCATGTCATCTAGAATATCGATATTCACTTGCAAGTTTGGCAAGCGTCTCGAAAGGTCTAGGCTCTTCAAGACATCTTCCAAAACGGCTGGAACAGAAAGCAGCTTAGCTTCCGCTCTGACTAAGGTTTGACGAAATAACTCGATCTGCTCATAGTCGGCCACAAGATGCCGAAGGCTATCAATTTCTTGAATCGAAAAGTCAACTCTATTGTCGATATCACCTTTATTTGAGGCACTACCCGCCTCTAACGCGTGCTTGATACCGGAGATTTGACCTGAGACAGCTAGCAAAGGACTATTAATGGCCGCCATCAAATTAGAGAAATAGCGTCGTTTAAGAGTTTCCAGATCTTTGAGCTTCTCAATGGCAGCATCACCCCGTGCCAAGCGATCCTTAAGTGCTCTTCTTTCGGCACCAATTGAACCCAACATACCGGTACGCAAGTGATCTAATTTTGAATAGCCAGCAACCAATGCAGCGGCCAGTAACAAAAATAAAATACCACCCTTAATGACTGCAGATTTAAAAGCAGCATTAAATTGGTCTGTCAAATCATCCACCATAGCAATGGTGATCGTTGGTTTTCCTACAAAGTTGTATATCGGAAACGCTTTGACATAAATTTTTTGACCATTATTGTCAACAATCTTGTGTTCTTTACTTCTAGGATCAAAATCAATTGCTTTAATAATATCGCGTGTCGCAGGATCAGAATAGTAGATGTAAATATCTTCACCTTTTTCGGCATCTTCTTTTTCATTTCGTGCGCGCTCTACTTGAGCAAAGCGTTCTTTGGTAATACTCGCCGCCCATTTGAAATGCGAATCTGCTGATGCGCCGTTTAATGGAATTGAAAAGTCGCTCACAAACTCAAGAACTCCGTAGAACTTATCTTCCCAGATGACGGGCACAATGCCACGAATACCAATAACACCGCCCTGCCCAGTCTCGACAGCCATGATGCGTTCTTGTCTGGCATTGGCAGCTACAACAGATGCACGGAATTTAGAGCCATCAAACTGTCCTAGCTCTGGGGCACCTGCTCTATAAAACATCGTAGATGGTGGTATCCAAAAGTTCAATTGAGCGACTTCATGCTTCTCTTTTAAGAAAGCAAAGAATGGATCTATCTGTGCCGACAAAGCAGATCTATCTCTTTTGATGAAGGGATCGATAGTAACTCTGCTACGCAATAAGGTGTCCGCACCAATGCCCATCGCCCGAAACCTGGCTTGCTTAAGCTCTGTGAATACCACCTCAAATTGTTTAGAGCGGCCGTCTGCTAGCTCGACAACATTCTCAGTCTGTGTTTTATATGATGAGGTTGCATAAAAAATAGAAATGAGTGCGGAGCCCAAGACCAAGCTGATCACTAAACCTACACTGAGTTTATGTTTCGTCTGAGGTGTAGACACCACACCAATAGTGGCAGCTTTATCAGTCGAAGTTTCTTGATTCTTTTCAGCCATTCCGGCTCCCATTGGTAAATGAACTCAATATTCCTAAATCGAGTAATCAATTGATTGCGGTAGATTATGAGGCAAAAGTGGCAAATTGCCACCCTCCCTATTCACCGATACGTGGCAGTCTCATGGGCCAGTCAGGCTTTTGGCCTGCCCAGCACGATTCGAACGTGCGACCTACGCCTTAGAAGGGCGTTGCTCTATCCAGCTGAGCTATGGGCAGATAAATGCTGGATTTGAAGCTACTATCTAGAACTAAATAGAGTTGGTGGTCGGAGTACAAGGATTCGAACCTTGGACCCCCTGCTCCCAAAGCAGGTGCGCTACCAGGCTGCGCTACACTCCGACGGAACCGATATTCTACACTGCAATGCCCTTTTAAGGCAAATCCTGTAAGATCCTGCCCAATGAGAGCCTTTTTCCACCGTCAGATAAGCCAGCAATTTCGAAGTGTTTTCGTCGTTGGATTGCTGCTGGTTTGCCTGCTCGGAACTCACTGGCTGGGGTTCTCTCATGGCATTTCTCATAGCGGTCTAGGGGCCCCATCCCAAATCTTGGGTGCAGGCAGTCAAAGCTGTGATGAAAACGCTGCGATTACCCATAGCTCAGCAAGCTGCCATTTATTTGATGCTTTAACTTTAGCGAGTTTTGTATCGACAGATAGTTTGGTCTTGATTGCGTTGTCTGCCTATATAGAGATAAATTCTTCTTCAGCCAAAACGGCTGACTATCAAACGGCTGAATCACCCTACCAGTCTCAAGCCCCTCCTCGCCTCATCCTTTAAAACTGCTTGGGGATGCGCTAGCGCTCCCTTGTTTTGAACAACCACCTTTTTAGTGGTTTGCCTGGATGAAATATGAAACGCCTCTTTGCTTTCTACCTGTGTAGAGTTTTTTGTCTCATTGGATTACTTCTAATGAATAACACTTGGTCTCAAACCCAAGCTGAGGCATTGCCGCAACTCGATGTTAGTGGCGTTAATGAACAAGGGCTATTAAGCCCCAATAAAATACTCGCTGGCGATGAGTTACAAAATAAATTGGCCGGCACCCTTGGTGCCACCCTCGCAAATGAATTAGGAGTATCTGCCACCGGTTATGGTGCCGGTGCATCCAGACCAGTGATGCGCGGACTTGAAGGTGCGCGCGTACAGATTTTGCAAAATGGTTTATCAGTTGGCGATGTATCGAGTATCTCTGCAGATCATGCAGTAGCCAACCCCATTCAGAACGCCCACCAAATTGAGATCCTACGGGGTGCTAGTGCTTTGGTATATGGCTCCGGCTCTAGTGGCGGCTTAGTCAACGTCGTCAATGACCGCATTGTGACTTCTATGCCCGATATGGTGTCTGGTGCAATTAATACTAGCTATGAAACCGTCAACCAGGGCAAGACTGCCAACATTGAAGTAGATGCACCGGCCGGGCCGCTAGCGCTTCACTTTGATTCTGCAGTGAGCAATAGTAATAACTATCAAATACCGGGGTATGCCGAACAAGGCGGTCCAAACGCTAATTGGTCAATTAATCCTAATCAACCGGTCAACGTTCCCTATAGCGGCAAACTACCCTTCTCCTATAGCAATCAGAATAGTCTTGGCTTGGGCGCTACTTACATTCGAACAGACGGCTATACCGGCGTTTCTCTCGAGCGCATGAACCATAACTACGGCATCCCCACTTATGACGGTGGCTTTATTCAGCAATCACAAAATCGTTACGACTTTAGCCATCAAACCAATGATCCTTTTGATGGCTTCTCATCCATCAAAGTCAGTGCTGCCAATACCAACTATCAACATACCGAATTTACCAACACTGGGGTTGCAGCCACCCAATGGAATAACACTGCTACTGAAGCCCGTGTAGAAATGATGCATAAAGAGTTTCTGGGCTCCAAGGGTGTAATTGGTGCACAAGTAAATGGTGCCACATTAAATGCTACAGATCTGTCTAGCAATAATTACGCCATTGTTCCGCAAACGAAGTCCAATTCCTCCGCGCTCTTCTGGGTTGAGGAAGGTCGATATGGTCCAGTCAAAACAAGTTTGGGCGCACGCTATAGCTATGCTGGTCAAAATCCCAACTTGGCGACACAGTTTCCCAGCCCAAGTAGCCAAGGAGTGCCATCTTCTTATGGGCCACCAACACTGCAAAACCGTCAATTTAATTTAATGTCGTATTCAGCGGGTGGCATGCTCGATGTTGCTCGTGGTTATGGCTTAGGTTTGAGTTATACCGTTTCGCAAAGAGCGCCAACACCACAAGAGCTCTACTCTTATGGGCCACATGATTCGACGGCGACGTTTGATATTGGTAACGCTAACTTGGCTACCGAGACTTCACATAACGTGGAGATCAGCTTCCAAAAAACACTAGGGCTATTTCGAAGTAAGGCAAGCCTGTACCGCAATCAATTTAGTAACTACATCTATGGCTTTTACACGGGGGCTTACAGTACAGTCAATAACTTCTCGGTTGTGCAAGCATCTCAAGCCAGCGCAAACATTAAAGGCGCTGAAGGAGAGCTCACTTACAACTGGAATCAAAATGGTGTTGGTGGCAGAGTCTTTGGTGATATCTCTCAAGGATCTTTTAACGCTGGCGGCAATCTACCCTTGCAGCCTGCCCCACGACTTGGCAGTGAACTGGCCTATCAACGCGATGGTTGGTTAACGAGTGCAACTTATATTTATAGCTACCAACAAAACAGATTGGCCACTTGGGAAGTTGGGCCAACCCCCAGCTATAACTTAGTCAATGCCAATCTGTCTTACACAGAAAGAGTAGGCAAGATTAATTGGACCGGCTATGTGATGTTGAAAAATCTACTCAATGAAGAGATTCGGTATGCCACTTCACCGATGGCCGTCAGGCTCTATGCACCGCAACCTGGCAGAAGTTTGATGGTTGGTGTCAGAGCTGCGTTTTAAATCTGCTGCTTATCCAAGATATTTAATGAGGATCGCCCCAATCATTCCGGATCCCAGGATGACAAAGACTGGATTAATTTTGGTTCTCAGAATGAGATAAAGCGTAACAAGAGCTAAAGCGAGCGTGATGGGGCTAACGATCGATGCCTTAGCTACCGCATACACACCAGAAGCCATCAGGCCAATAGAGATGGGCTCCAAAGCATTCTGAATAGAGCGACGCCAAGGGCTATCGCCAAAACGATTCCATACTCGCCCCACATAAAAACACAAAATGCTGGATGGCAAAAAAAATGACAGTAAAACCACTCCTGCGCCAACAAGTCCTGCAACCTGAAATCCAATCACCAAGACCATCAGCATATTTGGGCCAGGGGCAACTTGACCCATACTATAAATATGCACGAATTGCGTATGGCTAATACCAAACTGATGGGCTAATAAGGTCTGCATTTCTGGCAAGACTGCTGTACCGCCCCCTACCGCCAAAATTGATAAGAGTGCAAAGCTAAGTGCTAATTGAACATACAGACTCATGACTTAGCGCTCGGACGATAAAGATAAAGACATACTGGGGCCATGATGAGTAAAACCAATGGCAGTGACAGCTTGACAATACTCATCAAGCAAAAGGTGGTGACAATAATGACCAGAGACTTCAAATGCCGCCAGTGATCCTCGCCAATGCGATAGGTAATGGCAGCCAACAATCCGCAGGCAGCAGCAGCTATGCCAGCCAAAATGAGATTGGCTAAGGGGTGGTCGGTATTTTTGGCATAGGCTATGCCAATGGCTAAAACAAATAGAGAGCCAGGAAGAATCAAACCGAGGGCAGCACTAATGGCGCCGCGCACTCCTCGTAGGTGATCACCAGCCAGAACGGCTAAATTAACAGAATTGAGCCCAGGCATGGTCTGACTAATAGCCAGATAACCCATGAATGCATCGGAAGATAACCACTTGCGTTTCTCTACCAGCAATATGCGCTCATAGGCAATAATCCCCCCGCCAAAACTAATCGCCCCGATGATGAAAAACTGCATGAATATGTCATGCAAGCCCGGGGGATTTAATTGAGGGGATACTTCCTGTAATTCAGAGCTCACTCAGGCTTTCCATAAATTAAGGCCGTTTTGGTACTGCCGATCTCCAGCCAATCAGCCAATTCAATTTGTAGTTGCTTAAAAAATTTATCGGCTCGCTTATGTGCTTTTGCTTGCCCATGATTTTCATCATTTACACGGTAAGAAAAAGCCAGCTCACCAACAATAGGGTCCCCAACACTCTTCATCCAAATCGCTATCTCGCAATGGGCTTGCACGCCGTCACCAAATACCAAGTTTCCTAAGGGTAAGCAAGCCTCTAAAATTTTATTGGTATTACCACCGACGATACGCATTGGAGATTTTTTATCAATCCCTAGGTTGGCAACACCTGGAAAGAACTTAGCAACACTGCTAAGCGTTCTATCAAAGATATTATCAATTGGAATAGCATCTAAAATGGCATTGTTAGAGTAAATGCTGCGCTTAGATCCAAGCTCATCCCCACGCAAGATCTCTTCCTTAAAGCGGATGCGAGATTTAATGCTCTTCTTGGGGGTGGGATTAAATTTTGCTGACTCGCCGATATCGTGCGTGCGACATTTGAGAGTTACCTCACAAAAATCATCTACCCAAACATTCTGACGAGATTCTCGCACGCGCAAAATTACGTTATTACGTCGAAAGTCTTCGCCAGGCGTATCGTAAAAATAAATATTCCGTAAGCCTGTTGTAGCATTATCTAAGTGGAAAAACTCTACTTTGTTCTTTTTACAGAATTTCAGTATTTGATCACTCAGCGCAGTGATGCGACTACGTCGATCCAAACCCTTGGGCTTGATGAGTAATTTAAATTCTCGATTTGTGACGGATGGATGCAACTTCATCTAAATACCCCCTTGTTACCAAGAGGTTATCACCATCTAGAAAATCTTAATAGACTTCTGGGACGTACATCTCAGGGGGTACCGGTCCGCGGAGATAGTCTGGGTTGTGAACCCTGGCCGGCAATGTAATGACCGGGTGCTCAATCTCTTTATAGGGAATTTGATCTAGCAAATGGGTGATGCAGTTAAGGCGCGCCTTCTTTTTATCATTGGCTGCC
>Ga0364915_10390_pt1 | contig 14598 bp, 10 predicted proteins | sample ExccelJu500001D4_3_FD_206958 | JGI IMG/M metagenome (GOLD analysis project Ga0364915, IMG submission 206958) | Enriched cells from Trout Bog Lake Hypolimnion, Wisconsin, USA - BchlTB.June25.5000.01.D4 | ecosystem: Environmental > Aquatic > Freshwater > Lake > Hypolimnion/Profundal zone | place... | reverse complement strand
AGACGAATGGAGTGGACGTCAAGGGTACAGCTCCGAACAGGCTGAGCTTATGTTCGAATCGCATGAGATTATTTTTTTGCACAGATAACCGACTATTATTCGGCTATCTATGCAAAAAGAACTTTCCCGGACACCAAAATAAAATAAGTCTGCCTCGGATTTGCCCTGAACGCACAGACTATTTTCGCCCTCCTGTCCATCGACTTACCAATGTTCATGGGAATGAGTACCTTTCATTTATACAATGACAAGCCAGTCCAGCCAATAATGCATGATGAAACAGTCAACAAATCCAGAAAACAAGGAATCCGGTAGAGGAGGTGACATTATCATGTGGCAAGCCGGAAATACCAGCCCTGAACTTGAAGTTCACCTTGAAAAGGAAAGCATCAGGCTAAATCAAGGGGGTAGCTATCTGTTCTTTTGATTGAGGGACGAAATGTGATCACAAAACATCTGGCCCGGAACATCTTCAAAGAAGGAAAGCTTGAATAGGTGATCAGTATGTGCAAAATTTGCACATACTGCGCACGATAGGAATAAACGGGTTGCTCAGCACATGCGAAACAAAAAGAATAGCAGACAGCTCGCTTATTGCCATGACATGACGATAAATCTCATCAGTCAATAAAATGGGCACAACAGACGATTATAGTACAGGGCGTGTACTTGAAAACATCCGAAAGGCATTGCATGTTTTCGACAGCACGGAGGGATCACTCAATAATAACGAGCAGGCTGTCCGGATTCAGAAAAAAATTCAGGAGTTTGAACCAAGGATTCTCTCTTTTCCTGAAGCCTCCGTCTATATCCGAAAAGCTTCAATAATCGCTCTGGGTGAGCGAGTCTGCCGAGCTCTCCATCCCGGATCAGTATCGACAGAATCGGTTTTTCTCGATGAACTCGCCGAAGCAATGATTAGTTCAGGACAAGCCAGACTTGCATCAATCGAAGATGCAGAACAAACCCTAAAAAAACATTCCAGCCGTCCTCTTATTATCTCAATGGTTTCCGGCAGATATCAGGAAATATGCGCTTCCTATCCACCGGATTGTGTGTACTGGAGAGCTGAAAAAAGAGGATTGCACTGTTTGAAACACAAAAACAGCTGACCACCAATAAAAATAATTTGTCCCAACTCATCTGACCGGAATCAATAGATTTACTTTCCTTCAGCTTGAAAATGAATTCCGTGTAACAATGGTAACAAAAACAGCAAACCTGAATAAATTTCCCGTCAAGGTAGCGCTTCTCGAAAACATGGCCGCATAAGATTTTTTCCAATAATGCATTAGCCGCGTATTTCAAAACAGCTGTTAATTTTCGCGTCGCATATACGTCGCAAAACCGGTATAAACGGCGTTAATTTCGACAGCTTTCGCGTATTTTTAGTGTATTTAGAGCAAAAAGGAAAACCCTGTAAGTTATTTACTTACAGGGTTTTATGGGTGTGGACGATAGAAGATTCGAACTTCTGACCTCTACAGTGTCAATGTAGCGCTCTAACCAACTGAGCTAATCGTCCTTTTCGAACGGGCCGAAATATAGAATATGATTTTTAAAATGCAAAGGAGATCAGCCCCCGTTTTGCACTTTATGCAGTTTTTTTCTGTTTCTTGGTGCCCGACACATATTCCGGAGCCTCTTTTTTCTCTATTGTTTCTGCTGTGATGACACATTTATGGATCCCTTTCATGGAAGGAAGCTCAAACATGATGTCGATCATGACATTTTCAAGCACCGAACGCAGGGCACGCGCTCCTGTTCCACGGTCAATAGCTATGCCAACTACTTTGTCAAGCGCCTCTTCTGTAAACTCAAGCTCTACTCCGTCCATTTCAAACAGTTTTTTGTACTGCTTGGTAATGGCAATTTTAGGTTCAACCAGAATATTACGCAAAGCCTTTTCGTCGAGCATATCAAGCGTCGAAATGACTGGCAGGCGGCCGATAAATTCGGGTATCAGTCCGTACTCATGCAGGTCTTCCTGGGCAACAAGACGGAGGATTTCGGGATCGTAGCCTGTCTGTCCATGCTTGACCTTTGCTCCAAAACCCATTGAGGATTTTGAAACCCTGCGGGCAATAAGACGGTCAAGGCCCTCAAACGCACCGCCACAGATAAAGAGAATATTCTTGGTATTGATGTTGATCAACTGCTGCTCGGGATGCTTGCGTCCGCCTTTGGGAGGAACACCAACTACGGCTCCTTCAAGAATCTTCAGAAGTGCCTGCTGAACTCCCTCGCCCGAAACATCACGGGTAATAGAAACATTGGCCGATTTACGGGCAATTTTATCAATCTCGTCAACATAGATAATGCCGCGCTCTGCACGCTCAAGATTAAAATCCGAAGCATGGAGCAGACGGGCAAGAATGGTTTCAACATCGTCACCCACATATCCCGCTTCAGTCAACGATGTCGCATCAACTATTGAAAACGGAACTTCAAGGAGGTTGGCCAGCGTCTGGGCAAGGAGAGTTTTTCCTGTACCTGTCGGGCCGATAAGCAGGATATTGCTTTTTTCAATAACAACACCATCATCGTCGTGCGTCCACTCCTGTGACTCAATCCTCTTGTAATGGTTGTAGACCGCCACTGAGAGCGACTTTTTCGCAAGCTCCTGACCGACAACATACTGGTCAAGTGAATCCATAATAGCTTTCGGGCTTACCAGTCGTGGCTGAAAGGGCTTCTCTGAAACCCGTTCCGTTTGTTGTATGGCGCTGAGCTCCTTCCGGAGAATCTCATAGGAAGTTTTAATACAGCGATCACAGATAAATGCCCTCGGTCCTGCAACCATGCTGGCTGACTCCTGAGCACTTCTTCCACAAAATGAACAGAAAACCTGATCATTGCTGTTCCCGCCTCTCTCTTTACCTTTTCCTGTTTCTCTTGTCATGAAACAATCGCGCCCTTCAATATGTTAATAAGCAGTTCTTTAAAATCCCATCTTCGCAAGACTCTCCAGCACATGCTGAATGGTCATACTCAACTTGGGATGGTCGGTCTCAAAATGATCAACAGCTTCGCTCATACGCTCCATAAGAGATTCGTTCTCATGAACAGTACCAACGTTGTCGGTAACAAGTTTGCTTATATCCTCTCTCAGATTCGATAAAACTGCTACCGTTGTTTCATCAACGGAGTCTACCTGTTCAAGCTCCTGATGAAGCGTTTCGAGGAGTTCCCTGAGTTTTTGCTGTTCCATAAACCGATCTGATTAAAATAGAAAATTCTTTACTGTATGATATAACACATAAAGCGCCTCAAACGTTTAGGGCAAACTTGTTTCACCCATCAGAAAGCGATCGCATTCACGTGCGGCAGAACGTCCCTCGTGAATAGCCCAGACAACAAGACTCTGCCCACGGCGGGCATCACCGGCAGCAAAGATACGCTGGCGATTGGTAAGATAGCCCTTGTCTGTTGCCTTGATGTTTGAACGATCGTCCTGAAGAACCTGAAGCTGCTGCAAAAGATGACCGTCAGGCCCAATGAATCCCATGGCAAGCAGGACAAGCTCGGCAGGAATAATCTGCTCGGTACCTGCAACCGGCTGAGGTGCATATCTGCCATCTGTTTTAACCCACTCCACCATTGAAACTTCAACAGCCTTGAGCGCTCCTTTTTCGTCGGCAAGAAACTTCTTGGTCATCATGGAATATTTTCTTGGATCCTCACCCTGCACCTCGGCTGCTTCCTCCTGCCCGTAATCGACTTTGAATGTCTTGGGCCACTCGGGCCATGGATTGTCTGACTGGCGTTCCAAAGCGGGTTTCGGCATAATCTCAAGCTGTATGACACTCTTGCATCCCTGGCGCAGCGATGTCGCTACACAGTCCGTACCGGTATCACCACCGCCGATAACGACAACATTTTTACCGGCTGCGGATAGAAGTGGCGCGCTATCGGAAAGAAGAGCTTTGGTGCTTGAACGTAGAAAATCCATCGCAAAATGGATACCCGGAATTTCCCTTCCCTCTGCAGAGAGGTCGCGTGGCTTTGTGGCACCCGTACAGAGTACCACAGCATCAAACTCTTCGAGCAGCTTGTCAGCCGGATAATCAATACCAACCTCTGTGTTCTCCATGAATATGACCCCCTCAAGCTTCATCAGGTCAATACGACGCTCGACAACAAGCTTCTTGTCGAGCTTCATGTTTGGAATACCATACATCATCAGTCCCCCTATACGGTCATCCCGCTCAAACACTGTCACACTGTGACCTGCTTTATTGAGCTGATCAGCGCAGGCAAGACCCGATGGGCCTGACCCAATAACCGCTATCCTTTTTCCTGTTCTATAGGCAATTGTTTTTGGTTCAACCCAGCCAACTTCAAATGCATGTTCAATAATGGAGCACTCGATATTTTTGATGGTGACAGGCGGTTCAATAATACCAAGCACGCAGGAACCTTCGCACGGGGCAGGACAGACCCTTCCTGTAAACTCAGGGAAATTATTGGTTTTCATCAACCGGTCATAAGCCTCATGCCAGAAACCTTTATAGACATAGTCATTCCATTCAGGAATAAGATTGTGAATCGGGCAGCCGCTCGTCATACCGCTCAGCATAAACCCGGTATGGCAATATGGCGTACCGCAATCCATACAGCGTGCACCCTGATCCTGTAGATCTGCGTCAGGCATCTCCTTATGAAACTCCTGCCAGTCTTTTATTCTCTCCAGAGGCTCCCTGTCAGGTGGCAACGCTCTCTGGTAATCCATAAAACCTTTTACTTTGCCCATATCAATGTTTTAATCTTTTCAAGACCGGGCTGTACCGCCCTTTTCCGAAGTCAATTCCCTGAAACACGCGCAGGATCATGAACATTTTTCTCGAATGATGCCATAACGGCTTCATCACCGGTAATCCCTGCAGCCTCAATCTCAGCCATCGCCTCAAGAGCCCTGCGGTAATCATGCGATATAATTTTAACGAAGCAACGATGAAGAGAGTCCGGAGTATCAAGAATTGCCTGACCCAGATCGCTGCCAGTATACTCGACATGCCTTTCTATCATGGACTGAAGCCCTGCAAGCTCCATTTTGTCATCAACCGGATAAAGGCCAACCATCTCAAGGTTACAGTTTTCAGCAAACGTACCGTCCGCATCATAAACATAGGCTATTCCGCCTGACATGCCGGCAGCAAAGTTTCGTCCTGTTTTGCCAAGAATAATCACGGTTCCACCGGTCATATATTCACAACCATGATCACCAATAGCCTCCACGACAGCATTCAGACCGCTGTTACGAACACAGAAGCGCTCTCCGGCCATCCCCCTGATAAAAGCTTCACCTGACGTTGCACCGTAAAAGCCAACATTGCCTATAATAATATTTTCTTCAGGCACAAAAGAGGAGCCTTTTGACGGATAGACAACAATCCTGCCACCTGAAAGTCCCTTGCCTACATAGTCGTTGGCATCACCTTCAAGTTCAAGAGTCATACCGTTCGGAATAAATGCACCGAAACTCTGACCGGCAGAGCCTGAAAATTTCAAATGAATGGTGTCATCTGGCAATCCAGCTGAACCATAGGCTTTGGTAACTTCATAACCCACAAGCGTGCCAACCACCCTGTTGGTATTTCTTATTGTCAGTGTAGTTGAAACTCTCTCCTTTCTTTTAATCGCCGGCTCACAGATAGCAAGCAGCATGGTACGGTCAAGACTTTCGTCAAGACCATGCTCCTGCTGAACCGTACAATACCGGGTTTCCTGCTCGTCAGCCTCTGCCTTGTAGAGTATCTTGGAAAGATCAATTCCCTGGGCTTTCCAGTGTTTGACCGATTTCTTCATGGAGAGCATTTCGGTATGGCCGACCAGCTCATTAAGGGTACGAACACCAAGACGCGACATATACTCCCTAACACCTTCGGCAAGATAGCGCATGAAGTTTTCCACATGTTCCGGCTTGCCTTTGAAATTCTTGCGAAGCTCCGGATTCTGGGTGGCGACACCGACGGCACAAGAGTCGTCCTGACAGCAGCGCATCATAACGCAACCCATTACGACAAGAGTAGTGGTAGCAAAACCAAACTCCTCAGCACCAAGCATGGCAGCAATAACAATATCCCTTGCGGTTTTCAGCTGACCGTCTGCTTCCACGACAATCCGGCTGCGCAGATTGTTGAGTACAAGCGTCTGATGCGCTTCAGCCAGACCAAGTTCCCACGGCATACCTGCATGCATGATACTCGAAACAGGCGATGCACCGGTTCCGCCATCATGACCGCTGATCAGCACAACATCAGCATGAGCCTTGGCAACACCAGCTGCAATGGTACCGACACCGACGGTTGAGACAAGCTTGACGTTGATGCGTGCTGTATGATTGGCATTTTTCAGGTCATGAATAAGCTGAGCAAGATCCTCAATGGAATAGATATCATGATGGGGCGGCGGCGAAATCAAACCGACACCGGGTGTTGAATGACGAACCTTTGCAACCCATGGATAGACTTTTGAACCCGGAAGCTGACCACCTTCACCAGGCTTTGCCCCCTGGGCCATCTTGATCTGGATCTCATTGGCACTGGCAAGATATTCACTGGTAACTCCAAACCTGCCGGAAGCAACCTGCTTGATGGCCGACATTCTTGAATCGCCGTTCGCATCCCTCTTGTAACGTGCAGAGTCTTCGCCACCCTCACCGGTATTGCTCCTGCCGCCAAGCCTGTTCATGGCTATGGCCAGTGTTTCATGAGCCTCCTGACTTATGGAACCATAAGACATGGCTCCGGTCTTGAACCTCTTCAGAATAGCTTCAACCGGTTCGACCTCTTCAAGCGGTAGAGCCTGTTCGCTGAACTTGATATCCATCAAGCCTCGGATGGTACAGAGATGTTCGCTCTGATCATCAATAAGATTTTCATATTTTTTAAACAGCTCATAGTTGGCCGTCCTGCAGGAGTGCTGCAGAACATGAATTGCCTCAGGGCTGAAAAGATGATATTCGCCATTATAACGCCACTTCCTTTCACCACCTGCTTCCAGACCACGGTTCACCTTGTTGCCCGTCGGTGGAAATACCGATTCATGGCGTTTGCGAACCTCTTCTGCTACGATATCAATGCCGATACCCTCAATACGGGTCGGTGTACGGGTAAAATAGGCATCCACAAGCTGGGTGTTGAGACCGACAGCCTCAAATATCTGTGCCCCACGGTAGCTCTGGATCGTTGAAATACCCATTTTTGCCATGGTTTTCACAACACCTTTGACGGCTGCCTTGACATAGTTCTTAATGGCAACCTTTTCATCCAGCTTGATCTGACCTGAAGTGACCAGCGAATGAATTGTTTCAAAAGCCATATAGGGATTGACTGCTCCAGCGCCATAACTGATAAGCATGGCAAAGTGATGAACAGCTCTCGGTTCTGCAGACTCAAGCACCAGGCCGATCTTTGTCCTTATTCCGGCATTGATAAGGAAGTTGTGCAAGCCGGAGACAGCAAGCAAGGCCGGAATCGGTGCACGCTCTTTATCAATGACTCCCTTGTCTGAAAGAATAATAATATTGACACCTTTGCTTGCCGCCTGTTCAGCCTGGCGATAAAGATCCTGCATTGCTGCCTCAATCCCCTTGCCTCCCTTTAATACATCGTAGAATATCGGAAGGGTAACAGCCCTGAAACCGGGCTTATCGATTCCTCGAATCTTTTCAAGAAACTGGTTGGTTAAAATCGGATGAGGCAACCTGATACGGCGGCAATTCACCTCCGTTGGCTCAAGCAGCTCGCCTTCTGTGCCAAGCATGACCGTTGTGGAGGTTATAAGCTCCTCCCTGAGTGAATCAATCGGAGGATTGGTCACCTGTGCAAAAAGCTGCTTGAAATAATCATAGAGCAACTTTGATTTATTGGAGAGAACTGCCAGAGGGGTATCGTTACCCATTGATCCAACAAGCTCCACACCTTTCTCGCTCATCGTCTTGATCTGCAGGTAGATATCTTCCTGGGTATAGCCAAAGACCTTCTGGCGCGCTGTCAGGCTGTGGTGGTCCTCATCGGGATTTTTAAGCTGAGGATGGTCCTCCAGAGCTTCCAGGTCAATCATATTACGGTCAATCCACTCCCCGTAAGGTTTTTCACTTGCTATGGTCTGCTTGATCTCTTCATCGGAAATGATGCGGCCTTCTACAGTATCGACCAGAAACATACGGCCCGGCTGCAAACGATCTTTTCTAAGAATTCGCTCCGGTGCAATATCAAGGACACCGACCTCAGAGGCCATAATAACAAGGTCATCCTTTGTAATATAGTAACGTGAAGGGCGGAGTCCATTGCGATCAAGCACAGCACCAATCTGCACACCATCAGTGAATGTTACTGAGGCAGGCCCGTCCCACGGCTCCATCAGGCAGCTGTGATATTCGTAAAACGCTTTTTTCTCTGCCGTCATCGCCTTATTTCCAGTCCATGGCTCAGGGATGATCATCATGGCTGCATGTGCCAGTGAACGACCTGAAAGAACGAGAAACTCAAAAGCATTGTCAAGAATGGCTGAATCGCTGCCATCCTCAAGAATAACCGGCTTGATATCCTCAAGAGCATCACCAAACACCTCAGAAGTGATGGTTTTCTCCCTGGCGTTCATCCAGTTGACATTGCCTCTCAGTGTATTGATCTCGCCGTTATGGCTCAGATATCGGTACGGATGAGCCCTGTCCCAGCTCGGGAAGGTATTCGTACTGAAACGGGAGTGCACCATCGCAATGGCACTTTCCATATCGGGGTCATGCAGTTCAGGATAAAATGCACCTACCTGTTCTGGAAGGAGCATACCTTTATAGATAATAGTCCTGCCGGAAAGACTTGAAATATAGAAATAACTGCTGCCAAGAAGACCCGCAGTATATTTAACCCGTTTCGTAATGCGGCGGCGGATGATATAGAGCTTTCTTTCAAAGTCAAGTTCCGAAACAATATCTTTTCCCCAGCCCACAAAGAGCTGCTTGACAATGGGCTCTTCAGAGCGCGCTGTCTCACCAAGGGTATCGTTGCAGGTCGGCACTCTTCTGAAACCAAGAAATTTCTGACCCTCGGCCTGAATCATAAGACGGCAGATATCTTCGATAGCACGCCTCTGCGATATATCCGGCGGAAGAAAAACCATACCTACACCATACTGTTTGACGGGCGGAAGGTCAATATTTCTTTCTGCACAAGCCTTGCGAAGGAACTTATCCGGAATCTGAAGAAGAATTCCTGCACCATCACCAGTATTTTTTTCACATCCACAGGCTCCACGATGTTTCAGGTTTTCATTGATTTTTAAACCCTGCTCTACAATATCATGGGACTTGAGGCCTTTGATATGGGCAACAAACCCTACACCGCAGGCATCATGCTCAAACTGAGGATCATAGAGCCCCGCATTTAACGTAACGTTCATATTTTCAGGCACAACTTTTCAAACAGTTTCAAAAAAAAGGCAACCGACCAGTCAAAGTGCAGAATATAAAAGTTTTTTCATAAAACACCCTACCGTCACACTGCCGGCCAGACTATGCTTTCCCCTGACTTGCAACAGCATCAACAGCCTTTTGCAGGGCGTCCTGATCGCCAAGGTAGTAACTTCTTATAGCATTGAGGTTATCGTCAAGCTCATAGACCAGGGGAATACCTGTCGGGATGTTCACGCTGACAATATCTTCCTCGGAAATATTATCAAGATATTTAACCAGCGCTCGTAAAGAATTTCCGTGAGCAGCAATAATAACCTTCTTTCCTTTACGGATTTCCGGAGCAATCGTCTCATGCCATATTGGAAGAAACCTCTCAACGGTATCCTTAAGGCATTCGCCGAGTGGAATCTCTGATTCAGAGAGACCTGCATAGCGAGGATCAGAACCAGGGTAGCGCTCATCACTCTTTTCAAGCGCAGGCGGCGGAGTATCGTAACTTCTCCGCCATATAAGCACCTGTTCCTCACCATACTTCTGCGATGTCTCAGACTTGTTAAGTCCCTGCAAGGCTCCATAATGGCGCTCGTTAAGCCGCCAGCTATTCACAACAGGAATCCACATCAAATCCATTGAATCAAGAACACTCCACAGCGTTCTGATAGCACGTTTCAATACTGAGGTGTAGGCAATGTCAAAAACAAACCCTTCCTCACGAAGCAGTGTCCCGGCATAAGCGGCCTCTTTTCTCCCTTGCTCAGTCAAGTCAATATCGTACCATCCGGTAAAACGGTTTTCCCGGTTCCATTGACTTTCGCCATGCCGTAACAAGACCAGTTTTATCATAGTATCATCTCCTTTTTCCGGATGTTTATAAATTTTGGAAATAACTCTTTCCCTGTAAGTTGGCATCCAATTTACTATTCTTCGAACCTTTTCTCAAACTTCATCCGCTTCATACCGCTAAAGTTCACGTCAGAATGCTGCAGATAGTGGTAAACACACAGCTTTTTCTAAGAATTGTCTATAGATTTATAAATTGAAATATGATATCTTATGTAATTTTTGGCGCAGGATGGTTGTTGGCACAGTGCCTTACCCCTTCTCCTCAGTGGTAATGAATTCGGGTCTGTAAATGCTTTTATACTGATAAAAAGACAATGAACGTAGACAATTTCAGGTTACAAATAGGCGGAAAAGAATATGTACCCATCATTGTTGGAGGGATGGGAGTTAATATCTCAACAACCGAACTGGCACTTGCGGTTGAAAAACTCGGTGGGATCGGTCATATATCCGACGCCTTGATAGGCTATGTCTGCGACAGAATATTTAAAACATCCTATGTAAGCCGGAAAAGGAAAAAATACGCAGCATTCAGCAACAACCCTGATAAATCTGCCTTACACTTTGATCTTGAAGAGTTAGCCGAAGCACAAAAAAAGTATATTGAGTATACCGTCTCCCAAAAAACCGGTAAGGGTGCAATTTTTCTTAATTGCATGGAAAAACTTACCATGAACAGCGGCATTGAAACTCTGAAGGTAAGATTATGTGCTGCAATGGATGGAGGAATTGACGGCTTGACCCTTGCCGCGGGACTCAACCTCCGTACCCTTGATCTTATACAGGCGCACAAAAGATTTCGCGATGTTAAAATAGGCATTATCATCTCCTCAGTAAGAGCACTTTCCATCTTTCTGAAACGGGCAATACGCCTTAGCCGACTGCCTGACTATATTATTGTTGAAGGTCCTCTTGCCGGCGGCCACCTTGGCTTCGGGCCCGGTGACTGGCAGAAATTCGATCTCAAAACCATCTTTACCGAAGTGCTTGCTTTTCTAAAAAAAGAGGAGCTGCATATACCGGTTATCCCTGCAGGAGGAATTTTTACTGGCACCGATGCTGTTGATTATCTTCAAGAAGGGGCTGCAGGCGTTCAGGTTGCTACCCGCTTTACCATAAGCAAAGAGGCTGGCCTGCCCTCAGAGGTCAAGCAGCACTATATCAATGCACGTGAAGAGGATATCGTCGTCAATATGGCTTCAACCACTGGCTATCCCATGCGGATGCTCACCTCTTCACCAACTCTACGCTATGCCATAAAGCCAAATTGCGAAGGACTTGGCTATCTGCTTGAAAACGGTGGGAAATGCACCTATATCGAAGAGTATTATCAGGCTATTGCAGAGAGAAAAGCCGGAGAACCACTGGTTATCAAGGAAAAAACATGCCTTTGTACAGGCATGGCTAATTACGACTGCTGGACATGCGGGCATACCACCTACCGTCTCAAGGAGACCACAAACCAGCTTCAAAATGGTAAATGGCAGCTTCCAACAGCCGCGGATATCTTTCTGGACTATCAGTTCAGCAGTGACCACACGATAAGACTCCCGGAACCGGAAAAAATTGAGAGATGATATTGCGGCTGGAAAGACGAATATATCCAACACAGAACTTCTTTTCAGACGGCTGAACCCCGTCAACACTAAACTGCTGATATGAAAAGAAAAGCCATCTCATTTTTGTATACCGCACTTCTGGCGGTCATACTCATGACGATTGTTGTTATCATCAACCAGCTACAGTCCGCAGCAAAGCTTCTTGCTTCTTTTCACCCCTTTGCTGGTGCAGTTTTCCTCCTTTTCAGCGCTGGGGTCATCCTTGCAGCCCTTTATTCAGGAATACGACTTTTTTCACTTCCGAAATCGCCAACACTTCCGGAGCATGAAAACTCCAAAGGGATGGAACTCTATACCAGCTACCTCGCTCTTAGAATGCCGGTTCATTCCATGCACCCTGAGGCATCAAAACAGCAAAAGGATCAGAGATGGGTGCGCACCAACCTTAAATTTCTCGAGGTTGACTCGCTCAACATCACCAAGCAAATTGCCACAAAAAACTTTTTTGTGGGGGCTTTTGCCCAAAACACATCATACGGCACAACCACCTCCCTGTTGAACAACATCAAGGTGATATGGAATATCTACGCTATACACAACAGAGAGCTGCATCCCAGAGAGTTCATTACACTTGTTCGGTCAGTCTATTCCTGCCTTCCACTTTCTGACTTTAAAAAAGAGGATATTCCTGCCCATATCAAGCCAATTATACAGTCCGCATTCAGCAATACCCTATCATCCCTGCTTCCTGCAGGAAACCTGCTGACCCCTTTTTTTCTCAACCTTTTTCTGGCAGGCTCCACCAACACCTATCTCACCTGTCTTGCTGGTATTATTGCGACCCGCCATTGCCAGGCAATATCAGGCGACGACAAAAAAGAAATTATTCAACAAAGCATGTTTGAAGCATCATTCATGTTGAAAGAGATTGTCAGAGAGTGCAACCCTACTCTTTCCGTCACCATCAGCAAAGCTGTGAAAAATGCAGGCATCGACAGTCTCGACACCATCCAGCCTCCCTCAGCAGGAAGCGGTATGGCCCAGGACATTGTCTCTCACCTTGCAAGTTCACTGAAACAAATAATCCGGGAAAACATTGTTACTAAGAAGAGCGAAGAGTAGTAACTAAGAAACTTATAGGACTTATGAGACTTATGGGTACTATTGTTGGGATCCCTTACGGTTTTTTTCGAAGCTCCCTGAAAAAATCCTGAAGCAGACTTCGGCACTTGTTCTCCATAATACCTCCAAAGACCTCAGGTTGGTGGTTGAGTTGCCCGCAGCCAGTAATATTCATAACACTACCTGCAGCTCCCATTTTTGGATCATAAGCACCAAAAATAACCCTTCCTACCTTTGCATTGACGATTGCTCCAGCGCACATGGCGCATGGTTCGAGAGTAACAGCAAGGGTACACTCATTGAGATACTTGCTTCCGACGGTAGCCATTGCCGAAGTCAACGCAATCATTTCAGCATGTGCGGTAGCATCGCATAGCGCTTCCACCTGATTATACCCTCTTCCGATAACATGGCCATTACTGTCAAAAACAACCGCTCCAACAGGAACCTCCTTTCGTTCAAACGCCTTGATTGCCTCCTTGAAAGCAAGTTCCATGCAATACGTATAATCCATCATAATTATTAAATAAATATTAATCAGCTGGCACTCTAAGGTTTTACCATCATCGTAATTTTCATTATACTATGCTCTTTGCTCAATCCGAGCTTTCGATCGAATTATGTGTGCACGCAATCGTCAGTAACCCAAGACCAAACAATATGAACATTCATGAATATCAAGGCAAGGATATCCTGAGAAAATTCGGGGTTGCCGTACCGAAAGGCATTGTAGCATATTCGCCTGAGGAAGCAAAACTGGCTGCTGAGCAGCTTTTTAGCGAACAAAACTGCGCTGTTGTGGTTGTTAAAGCCCAGATTCATGCCGGAGGCAGAGGAAAGGCCGGAGGTGTCAAGCTTGCTAAATCAGCTGAAGAGGCCTTTGATATTGCCCAGGAGATGATCGGCATGACCCTTGTCACTCATCAGACTGGAGCTGAGGGAAAAGAGGTCAGACGACTGCTTGTTGAAGAGGGTATGAATATTGAAAAAGAGTTTTATGTTGGCATTACTCTTGATCGCTCAACCTCCAGAAATGTCCTGATGGTATCGACTGAAGGAGGCATGGAAATTGAAAAGGTAGCCGAAGAGAGCCCGGAAAGACTTCTTAAAATCCAGATTGATCCCCTTTACGGAATACAAAGTTTTCAGGCCAGAGAAGCTGCGTTTTTCCTTGGGCTTCAAGGTGAACAGTTTCGAAACGCTGTAAACTTTATATCTGCACTCTATACAGCATATACCGCAATTGATGCCGCAATTGCTGAAATCAACCCTCTTGTGGTCACCAAAGAGGGAAAAGTATTTGCACTCGACGCAAAAATCAATTTTGATGACAATGCCCTCTACCGCCATAAGGAGTTTCTTGAACTGCGTGATATCAGTGAAGAGGATCCTTTTGAAGTGGAAGCATCCAAATCAAATCTCAACTATGTCCGCCTTGACGGCAATGTAGGTTGCATGGTTAACGGAGCCGGTCTGGCTATGGCAACCATGGATATGATCCAGCTCGCCGGAGGAAAACCAGCCAACTTCCTCGACGTAGGCGGTTCAGCAAGTCCACAGACTGTTGAAGAGGGATTTAAGATTATTTTAAGCGACAAAAACGTCAAAGCAATTCTTGTCAACATCTTCGGCGGCATAGTGCGCTGCGACCGTGTA
>Ga0364915_10383_pt1 | contig 14843 bp, 11 predicted proteins | sample ExccelJu500001D4_3_FD_206958 | JGI IMG/M metagenome (GOLD analysis project Ga0364915, IMG submission 206958) | Enriched cells from Trout Bog Lake Hypolimnion, Wisconsin, USA - BchlTB.June25.5000.01.D4 | ecosystem: Environmental > Aquatic > Freshwater > Lake > Hypolimnion/Profundal zone | place... | reverse complement strand
AAAAGGGAATTTTAAAGATGCCAGGAGCTTATTTATCGGTTGCTGCTATAATTGATTTCTTTTCAAGAGGGTAATCATGAACCAAGCTGAACCGGTTCCAGTACAAATTCAGCCAAAAAGAGATGTTTGGGAAAAGATTGGCGCGCTTTCTCCATTGTTGTGTGGTGTGTTGATATCTGCAGTTGGTACTTATTGCACCTACACATACAATCAGCAGCAGCTAAAAATTCAGCAGGTGCAAACAATTGGCAATTTTATTCCGCATTTAATGGGCAATGAGCAAAGCAAAAAAGCGGCAATTCTAGCTTTGTATACAATGACAGACAGTGAAACAGCCAGCAAATTTGCTCAGATTTTTGTCAGCAGTGGTACTGTGTCAGCCCTTCAATCTATGAGCAAAACAGGCACGGACAAAGACAAAGCTATTGTTAATCAAGCTCTTGCTGGAGCCTTACAAAATTTGGCGCAACTAGACGCTTTATCAAAAATGGAAAATGACTATGAAAAAAAATTGGTGGGACTGAAAGATTCCGGCAAGAACAATTCATATACAGCTTATAATATGACAAAATTGGCGCAGATTTATATTATGCGCGGTCAATATGATTTGGCAGAGCCCCTTCTTGAGCGCTCACTGGCGCTGAGAGAAAAATTATACGGACATGATAATCCAGAAATTTGTGATAGCTTGCGCAGTCTGGCCGAAGTATGTTTCATGACAGGCAGAGCCAGCAAAGCTGAGGCTAATATCAAAGAGGCTAGAGCAATTGAAGAGAAGCTTGCCCTATCCGGTCAGTCAGTCGCTGCCGGCGTTTCAATTAAGGATGACTCTCAGAGCGAACCAGCCACTAATTCAGGTAAAAATAAGTCAGATGACACGCTGGTGCCTGTCATAAAACTAAATGAGACAGTTGGTGATCTAGACAGTGATGGCAAAGAAACAATTAAAGATATGAGCAATCAACCTGGTCAAACAGGAATACGATTATCCGGGGCAAACCCTCAGGGCTAAGAAGCTACAAGTGAGTTTTATGACAAAGCAGTGTTTGCCCATGCCGTTATTATTAGTCATATTGTTGTCATGTTGTCCGGCATGGGCTGCTGAAAATCTCTGGACGATCAATCCCGAAAATTCATCGGTGAATTTTCAGATCAAAAATATGATGGTAGTTACTGTCAAAGGTGAGTTTACGGATTTTTCAGGAACAGTCCATTATGATGGAAGCGATCTTCAAGATGCTGTGGTTACTGCGGAAATTATCGTGAACAGTATTGATACCGGCGTACCCAAGAGAGATTTGCATTTGAAGAATAATGACTTTTTTGACATTATTCATTATCCAACAATATCTTTCAAGTCGAAAAAGATTGTGCCTGAGGAATCAGGTGCATTCAAAATCATTGGTATTCTTTCAATGCATGGGGTACTGAAGCCGGTGACCTTGAGCGCGCAACCGTTGAAGATCAAATCGGATGCTTCTGGGAAAACAAAACTCAGTACAGTCGCAACCACAACCTTGAATCGCAAAGATTTTGGTATCTCCATGGGATGGATGGATCAAGGCGGAGCGGCGATTGCAGACAAAGTTAAAGTAATTTTGAACATAGAGTTAATGCAAGCTGGATAATAAAACCATTTTCCTAAGAAATATGAAAACTATCACCACATCAAGGACAAAAAAATTGGATATGCCGTTAATAAAAGACGGTTTGACTAATTGTATGTCCAATAAGAGATTGGTAAAAATAAGTGCTGCTGTGACTATTGCTCTTGTTTTATTGATGCTCTACCTAAGCAGTATTTTGTCTGGGAAAAAACAAGTGTTGGCCCAAACTACCCCGGCGCCTGTGCTTACTGTCACGGTACAGCCGGCAGTAATTAAGTCTGTGGATCGTTTATTGTCTGTGCATGGGTCTGTGTCAGCATGGGATCCGATTTCAATTGGTGCAACGGCTGGTGGGTTGGAAGTCAGCTCTGTTTTAGTTGAAGAAGGTGCCCTGGTAAAAAAAGGGCAGTGTCTAGTAATACTGGATTCAGCCCAATTGCAAGCTCAGTTAGAAAGTGAAAGAGCAAGATTAGCGGCCGGTATTGCTGCCGTAAGCAAATCCATTCAGCCTAATCGTCCTGAAGATATCAATGGTTTAGCAGCGGCTGTGTTGCAGGCCCAAGCAACAGTGGAAGATCAGCAGGCAGCGCTGGTGCAGGCGCAGGCTAATCTTGCTAATGCGCGCGGAAATCTAAAGCGTTATCAATATTTAAAGTCCGAAGGTGCTGTCAGTGCTCAAGAAGCAGAGGACAGAGAAACCACAGCTCAAGTTTATGAGGCGACAGTAGGCAGCGCTGAGAAAAAAGTGAAAGCGACTCAGTTTGCGTTGAGACAAGCTCAGGAACATTTTTCTATGGCTAAGCAAGGTGGGCGAAAAGAAGATATTCAAATTGCTCGTGCTAATGCTGCTGAAATACAAGGCAATATCAAACGGCTGCAAACACAAATCGATGAAACTTTTATTAAAGCTCCTGTTGACGGTCTTGTCACCAGACGTGACGTTCACATTGGCGATATTTCTGCTGCTGGCAAAACAATGTTTCTAATGGCGAGAGACAATAGACTAGAAATAAAAGCGCAGGTACCGGAAAGCGATTTGCGTTTGGTGCAGCCTGGACAAATTGTGTCTATTAACTCTTCTTTTTTAGGCCAGGACAAAGTTAAAGGACACGTGCGTGAGATAAGCCCATTAGTTGATTCCGATACGCGTCTGGCCACCGTGCGGATAGATATGCCTGATAATTGCGGGCTGAAGCCAGGCATGTATGCTGAAGGACATATTGATCTAGGTCAATATCTGGCTCTTACTGTGCCCTCTCAAGCAGTAATCAGCCGGGATGAAAAAAATACTGTTTTTGTTCTGCATCACAATCGGGTCGAGAGCCGTCCGGTATTAATCAATAATCGTGACAATAATTTTGTGCAAATAAGTTCAGGACTGAAAGACAAAGAGCAGATTATAATTGATGGTGCCGGCTTCTTGAAAGACGGTGATTGTGTAGCAGTTGCGGACTGATTCGGGAAATATTAAAAATGGATCTGCGCCGCATATCTGCTTGGTCAATTGCCAATCCCGTTCCTACGACTGTATTGTTCCTTATACTCACAGTGATGGGAATATTTTCGTTTTTTACATTGGGTATTGATGAAAATCCCAATATAGATTTGCCTATTGTTTCGGTTACAGTTACACAAGCTGGTGCGGCCCCGTCTGAACTGGAGACACAGGTTACACGAAAAATAGAAGATGCAGTGGCTGGCATCGGCAATATCAAACATATAACTTCTACAGTCAATGAAGGTGTGTCAACAACAACTATTGAATTTGTCTTGGGCACTAATAGTGACAGGGCAGTTAATGATGTTCGCAACGAAGTTTCAAAAATTCGTCAGCGGTTGCCACAAGGAATTGATGAACCAGTTATTGAGCGGCTGGAATTTACCGGCAGTGCCTTTGTCACCTATACAGTTTCATCGGACAAGCTTTCGGTAGAAGAACTCAGTTGGCTGATTGACAACAATATTTCGCGCCACTTGCTTTCTGTACCAGGAGTTGGCCAGGTGCAGCGCTCTGGTGGCGTTGATCGGCAAATAAATGTTAATCTCAATCCTATTCAGCTCAATTCTCTCGGCGCATCCGCCGATATGGTCAGTTATCAAATAAGATTGCTCAATACCAATTTACCGGGTGGACGCGGCGAATTGGGCGCTAAAGAGCAGTCTATACGCACATTAGGGAGTGCACAAACTGTAGACAATCTTGCCCAAACGCAAGTAATGGTTACCAGTGGCAATTATGCCCGGTTAAATACGTTAGGCACAGTTACTGATGGGGCTTCTGAACAGCGTCAATTAGCATTATTGAATGGCAAGCCGGTGGTGGCATTTTCTATTGTCCGCAGTGTGGGTGCGAATATGGTTGATGTTGAAAAAGGTGTTGATGCGAAATTGTCCTCGCTTGAAAAAACTTTGCCCGCTGATGTTAAGATAAAAAAAATTCGCAGTGAAGCCCGCTTTGTTCAGGAATCATATGATGCCTGCATTGATTCGTTGCTTGGTGGTGCTATCCTTGCCGTGATTGTTATATGGTTATTCTTAGGCAATTGGAGGGCCGCAGTGATTTCTGCCCTGGCGATGCCACTTTCTTTGATACCGGCGTTTGCAGTCATGAAAGCAAGCAACTTTACTTTAAACAATATGTCTTTGCTTGGTCTTTCTTTAGTGATTGGCGTCTTGGTTGATGATGCTATTGTTGAAATTGAAAATATAGTGCGTCACATGCATATGGGCAAAACCCCGTTTCGGGCAGCTCTGGAAGCGGCAGATGAAATTGGGCTGGCAGTGGTAGCAACCACTATGACTTTAGTTGTAGTCTTTGTTCCAGTAGCGTTTATGGGCGGCATTCCTGGTCAATTTCTTAAACAATTTGGATTGACTGTGGCTGCGGCTGTATTGTTTTCACTGGTTGTAGCGAGGATGCTTACCCCGCTTATGGCAGCTTATTTCATGAAAGCAATGAAGGAGCCTAAAAGCGGCGGCAGGTTGATGCAGGCTTATGACAGTCTTTTGCATTGGGCACTTGAACATCGTCTTTTAACCGTTATCGCTGGGGTTGCTTTTTTCATTGGCAGTATAGCTCTTTTTCGCACTCTGCCCACATCTGTCATAGGCAATGTTGATCGCAATGAGACTTTGCTTACCGTCGAACTGCCGCCCGGTGCAAAGCTCGAGGATACAACTTTGGTGGTGCAAAAATTATTTGACAAACTGCACAATCGTTGTGAGGTCAATCAGGTTTTTGTCACCATTGGCACGCCAACCAGTGGGCGCATGGGCAACGGTGCCAGTGCCGGCGAAGTAAATAAAGCCAATGTTTATATAAGCCTGGTTCCGCGCGAACAACGAAACCTTTCTCAAGAACAATTTGAAACGATGATGCGTCCCCAGTTGAATAAAGTTCCTGGGGCCAGGCTTGCCTTCACGCGCATTGGTGGCATTACCGGCAAGCTTAAAGTTGTGCTCACAAGCGATGATGGAGTAGTTCTCAATCACGATGCTGAAAAAGTAGCCGATGATATGCGAGGCATCTCGGGGGTGTTTGATATTACTTCCAGTGCTTCTTTGCAAAAGCCAGAAATTCTTGTTAAACCGGATTTTGCCAAGGCTGCTGAGCAAGGTGTTTCTATTCAAGCTATTGCTCACACAGCCATGATTGCTACACTAGGTGATATAGAAGCCAATCTGCCTAAATTTAATTTGAGCGACCGACAAATAAATATTCGCGTTCAATTAGATCCATGCTATCGCCAGGATTTAGAAACAATTAGAAATCTTCGCGTATTAGGCAAATCTGGACGGCTAGTACCACTCGGTTCAGTCGCGCAAGTGGAGATAGGCAGCGGCCCGGCTCAAATAGATCGCATGGACAGGGCTCGTCAGGTGACAATTGAGGCAAGCTTATCTCCTGAGTTGCCATTGGGGCAGGCGCTAGCCCTTGTCCATCAGCTGCCCTCATATCGCTCTTTGCCAAGCAGTACAATGGACACTCCATCAGGCGATGTAGAAATTCAAAAAGATATATTCACTGGTTTTGGCACTGCTTTATTAGCAGCTATTTTGCTTATTTATGCAGTATTGGTTCTTTTGTTTGAAGGCTATTTGCATCCTTTCACAATTATGATGTCACTACCTCTGGCCCTTGGTGGCGCTTTAATGGCACTAGTGGTATCACATCAATCACTTGGCTTTTATGCTTTGATTGGTATTGTCATGTTGATGGGATTGGTTACTAAAAATTCAATTCTATTGGTGGAATACTGTCTTATGTCCATGAAAGAAGGTAAACACCGCTATCAGTCCATTGTTGAATCAGGCGAGGCACGCATGCGCCCCATTCTTATGACTACGGTGTCCATGATTGCTGGCATGTTGCCAATTGCTTGTGGCATCGGTGCTGGCTCAGAGGCGCGTGCGCCTATGGCTATATGTGTCATTGGCGGATTGATTACTTCCACTTTACTGACGCTTATTGTTGTCCCCGTAGTTTTTACTTATGTGGATGATTTTCAGCAGCGCTTCCTTAAGTTTTTGCCCAAAGCCGACCTCGGCGCAGAGAAAATATCTTCGCTGAGTTAGAATTTATCTGATCATCTATTATAATAAGCGCATGCAATTTTTGAGCTGTATTATTCTGGCGATATTCGCTTTATTACTGTCTGGCACGGCTCCTGGCAACTGTGCCGTTCCTCTTGACCTTAGCGGTGATGATGGTTTAGCGCAGCAGGTGACAAGTGACGGCAGGAAATTGGCCGATCAAGCCTATAAAACTACCTCAGATCTCAAGGACTATAAATTTGAATCGACTTTGTACATGTATAAGCCTGAACCACACGAGTCAGGAGCAGGCACTTACTTTTTCAAAAGACCTAATCTAGTCAGGCTGCAAATAAAATCACATGGCATAAAAGATGGCACTGTTGTTGTGCGGCAGGCTGATGGGCGCATTCGTGTAGCTGGCGGGCCTAAGCTGCGCTTTTTAAAGATGAATCTTGCTGAAGACTCAAGAATGTTGCAAGCGCCAAATGGATACAATGTGATTAAATCAGACCTGGCTAGTTTGTTTGCTGAAGTTAACGCAGAATTGGCAGCTGGCAGCAAGGCTAAGGCAACCGCTGCGCCAGTACCTTTAGACAGGTTCAAACAGAATGTGGCTATTTTGCAATTGACAAAACCTAATAATGGAGAAGAGCAACTCACTGATCGTATTTTTATAAATCCGCAAACTTATACGCCGGTGGAGTGGGATCTCTTCCGAAACGGCGACAGATATTCAGTTACTTTGTTTGAAAACTTAGACACTAATTTAGGGCTGCAAGACGATCAATTCAAATTATGAGAACAAGAAAAATGACTAATAAATTTGTGGGCATTATCATTACTCTATTATTGCTAGGGCAAACCTTTTCTGATGGCACAGTTGCTATAGCGAATACGGTTACCGGGTTGCAAGAAAATCATGATAGGATTAGTCCAACCAATGTTACTGGCAATACATCGGGCGAGGCAGAGTTATTAACCTTGAATCGTTTGCGAGATTCCGGGCTGTCTTTGCAACAAATCAAGCAACAGGCAATAAATATTTTTCTGGAGGTCACACGCAAAGACGTTCAACCAACGGACAGTGCCGCTATCGTTTATCCTAAATCGATTTCAAATAAAGGACTTGTGAAGGCCCATTATCTGCCGCCAAGAATGGAATGGTTGTATTTTTATGTAGGTACGATGGAACCAATTATTCATCTCTATGCAGATGATGTCAATGATACCAAGGCTGGTGCAACCAGAATTGTTGTACCAAAAGCAGCTCAAGAGCCTTTGTCTCCGCTATGGCAACAATGGTCTAGCGGCATACAAAACCTAAACGAACATGTGACAGCTATCTATAAGCTGGCAAATGATGAAAAACCCGACAATATTGCTATTGGCCGACACGCGGTGGCTATGTATAAAATTGCCACCGGGTTGGAACGAACACGCGAAAAGGGTGTGACTGTAATTCGCAAGACTGAGCAATTAGGGCAGCAGTCTGAAACAGTCGGCATCCAATAGATATTTAAGTTCTAAATAAGGAGGAGCAAAGATGAAGGCAATCCGTATGGCACTAGCAGCAATATGTTTTGTTGCTGTATCGACAGTCTTGGTTGCGGTGCAAGCCCAGGATTCAGGCGGCGGTAGTGCAAACTCATCCCCAGCTACTAATGCCACGGACAAACCAACCAGTTTTATGCCTGTTGATATTAAAGAATCTCTGTCGAAAACAATCAGCAGAATGACGGCTGCTAAGCCTGAGATTGAAAAGCGCCAGCAAGACTTGCTTAATGAACGCTATGATCTCTCTAATCATACTGATAAGACTTGTGTTATGGACAGGACGAAGCCTGTGCAATCTGGTGTGCGTGTCAAATTACCGGCTGGTGTCACCTGGGATCAATTGAACTCTATGACAGCAGAAGATATACGGGCCAAGAATTTGTTTCCGGCTGGTTTTATGCCTTTACCGCATCCTAATCATCCAGAAGGCGGCATGGTATTTCCCCAATTTGATATCGATGCTATGAAGGCTGCTGAAGGGCGAGACCTGACACGCTTCGATCTTGATTTTGATTTACCTGATCATTTTTTGCCTGAGTTTCCACCGGCAATGTATCTCACCACTAGACCTGACTTGGGTGATGTATCGCATGGCAAGTTGATTAATATAAATAATTACTATGAGATGTTCAACGGCATTCTTAATCCTAAACAATTGGATGGTTTAAGATTATTGTTAACACCATTTCCACAACAACAATTTAATTTCACAGAAGATAGGCGTTCACTGCAACCAAGTCGTGGTGTCTCTTGTCTTGAATGCCATACTAATGGGCATACAAATGGAGCGATTCACTTGGTTGGCGATATGCGGCCACAAGAATTCAGACATAAAATTGAAACAACTTCGTTGCGTGGTGTGAATATACAAAGACTGTTTGGTTCGCAAAGGGCACTTAAAACAGTAGAAGATTTCACCGAATTTGAGCAACGCGCTGCTTATTTCGATGGTGATCCGGTGATTGCAACTAAAAAAGGTGTCAATATACTTGATCGGGGTGGTCAGGTTCAGGAGATGGCGGAAGTTTTAGAGTTGCTTGATTTCTCGCCTGCACCAAAACTAAAATGGGATGGCAAATTGGATCCCCAAAAAGCGACAGCACAAGAAATGCATGGGCAAGAAGTATTTTTTGGCAAAGGACAATGTTTCGTTTGCCATAGTGCCCCTTATTATACTGACAATCTAATGCACAATTTGCAAGCTGAGCGTTTTTATACTCCACGCATGATCAATAACATGATAGCCAGTGCCGAGGGTCCAATTAAAACATTCCCCTTGCGCGGCATCAAAGACTCGCCGCCATATATGCATGATGGCCGCTTGCTTACACTTGATGATACGGTAGAGTATTTCAACCTTGTCCTTGAGACAAAGCTTTCTACGCAGGAGAAAAAAGACCTGGTAGCCTTTTTAAAGACGCTGTAATAGATGCAATTTTGTAATTATGTTCTTAGTTGCCATTCATTTTGTGGCCATCGGGTGCGCGTGGCTGTCACACTGCTGATTCTGTAGTCTGAATGAGTACACTAGCTGTAATAATATTGCTTGTTTTTGGTGTGTTGGGCTATGGTGTTAACCTGTTTTTCCGAACCATTTTTCTTTATGAAGAGTGGCAAGAGGGTCAGGATATTCATTGGTGGTGGGAGGCATTTTTTACCTTTGCAATTCCCGCAGCTTGTGTTTTTGCACTTGCCGAAATAATGGCCGTTGTTGGTTTATTTTCTCATCACAGTGCTCGCTTTTATTAGTGCTGGTGTATTTCGATCAATCCAGGGTTATTCAAAACTAGAGGTGTAAAATGAAACATAAACATTTGCCAATGCATTCTAAAGAAGAGATTATATCTGTAATCAAAAGTGGATGTATAGGCAGCTCGCCAGGTTCTTTGTTATTCATCAGGCTGGTTAGCAGCATTATTGCAGGCATTGCTATGGGAGCATTTGCTTTATATGTTCTTAGTTTTGAAGGCGCCAATTCTACTGTTGGTGTTGCCCATGTTTTACCGGTGGCGCTTTTGATAATGATGCTATTTCTGATTCAACTGCAGTTTCTCAATCGTTTGGTTGACAACACAGCTAAGCTGCACGCTTTAATTGAGTTTTTGAAAAGGTGCGATATCATGAAGTGTTGAGGCTGTCCATTTCGTTGTCATTAGAGAACTATATTATCAGCGAACAAGGCGAACATAGGCTCAGTAAACCTCGCCCCTACAGATATGAGGATTAATTTATGCCGTGGTATTACAAGCAAGCGGATTCGATTAGCCGCAGTGAAGTTGAAGATCTGTCGCGGCGTGTCTTAGATGAGGCAAAAAAACGTTTGGGTTGCGAATTTCGGCGCGTATTGCTTTTGCCGCCGGATTTGACGCGTGCACACAGCGGGGCTGGCTGGATTACGGAAACCATATACAATGCTTTGCCTAAAAGTTGTGATACTCATGTTATCCCTACTCTTGGCCAACATGTGCCACATACTGAAGCGGATAACCGCTGGATGTTTGGTTCCATTCCCAATGAGCGTATTCATGCTCATGATTGGCGCAATGGTGTAACTCGCATTGGCACCATTCCTGCCAGTCTGGTGGCGGAAAGCACTAAGGGAAAAGCTGATTGGGATATTCCTCTTGATCTAAACACCTCCCTGTTAAAAGACAAATGGGATTTGATCATCAATATCGGTCATGTTGTGCCTCATGAGGTTCTTGGTTTTGCCAACCACAACAAAAATTATTTCATTGGTCTGGGCGGCAAGGAAACTATCTGCGCCTCACACCTTGCTGCTGCTGTTTATGGCATTGAAAATAATCTAGGCAGTCTGATTACACCACTGCGCGCCTGCTATAACTGGGCCGAAGAGAAATTTCTCGGGCACCTTCCGGATGTATATTTACAGGTGGTTATGAAGCGCGATGCGCAAAATAAGTTGATGCACAGTGGCGTATATGTCGGCGACGATCCTGAAACTTACCTTATGGCAGCGCGTGCCAGCCGGACTCAAAACATCACCACATTTGATAAACCAATTAAAAAAATTGTGGCAGTAATGCAAGCAGATGAATTTCGCAGCACCTGGGTTGCTAACAAAGCAATTTATCGCACGCGCATGGCTCTAGCTGACAATGGTGAGCTTCTCATTATTGCGCCGGGGTTGGAGCGTTTTGGCGAGCAACCGGAAGTGGATGCAATCATTCGTAAGTACGGCTATTGCGGCACACCTAAAGCCCTGGCCCAATATAAGCAAAATAAAGATTTGCAAGATTATGCTCATGCCACAGCGCATCTTCTCCATGGCTCTTCCGAAGGTCGCTTTAAAATAACCTATGCGCCTGGTCATTTGTCCCGCCAGGAAATCGAGCAAGTTCATTTTAGCTATGCTGATTTAAAAGAAACTCTGGCCCGCTATAATCCGGAGCGTCTCAAAGAGGGATGGAATAAAATGGCCGACGGCGAAGAAATTTTCTTCATCAGTACTCCATCGGCTGGTTTGTGGTCAACAAAAGAACGGTTAGCTGGGAGAACTGAGACAGTGTTGCTGGCTGCTGCTAAGGAGGCTTGAAATGAATACAAAACTAAAAATATTGTCTGGCATTATATTGTGCATAACAAGTTCGTCTGTATATGCCGATACGTCCACTACTACTACGTCCACTACCACTACGCCCATTACCACTGCACCCACTACCACTGCGCCCACTGCCACTGCGCCGACTACCAGTACACCCAGTCCTACAACAACCAATACGCAACCTTTTAAATTAGTGGCTAAGAAGGTAGAAATAAGCCTTGATCAGCTCAAAGATGTTGGTTTTGATCTCAAGCATGTTCTTAGTATATGCGGGCATTTATATGATGAAGTCACTAATTGTCCTGAAACTGTTATAACCGAGCCCGAAATGATCGGCGCTGGTACGGTTATCAATCTTCCTGTTGCTCTTGAGCCTACCGGACCCCCTAGACCTCCTCGCAAAGAGCGGGTGGATTTACTCATGTCTGAAATTAGACCGGTAATAACACTACTAGCTCAAAATGGTGACGAGTTTTTGAAAGATAGCCAGGTGGCCGGTTTTCCTGAGCCGATGCAAGAGAAACTTAACCCGTTAATAAAAAAATGGGTTGCATATGCTGATGATGTTTATGCCAAATTGCTTAAATTAGAAGCCCTGACTCCTGGTCCTGCGTATGACAATTATGCCATCGCCGATGCTATCAAAGCTATTCAGTCAGACGTGCAGCAAATAGACGAAGTGCGTCGTCCTATCTATAAGTTAGTGCAAGAAGAAGGCAAAAGGCTTATGGCAGCGCAAAATAATGAGCAGTGATCCAGTCAAAGTTTAATAATTTATCTTCTGTGGAATAAGACACACAAATGTTTGAATTTGCTAGTCACTTTTGAGCAAGAATAACCTTTGCCTGTGCTTCGACTTTGGCTGCCTCCTCTTTCCGGTTTGTTTTGCGCAGCAATACAACATAATTGTCTAGCGATTTCGCTACTGCCGGTCCAAGTGCATGGTTGTGACTATACTCATTTTCGAGCATTGGTAAGCGGATGCTCTATCCACTGAGCTACGGGCGCATGGGGCTTTTCACGATCAGCTTGTACGATTGTCCACCTTTTGTCCACCTTTGTCCACCTTTTTGCTGTGCTTGAAAAGCGAATATCATTTTATATTAAATGGCTTAGACAGAATGCCTTTGGTTAACACATAGGCGATATTCAATTCAAGATTTAGTCTGTACCAACAAAATCCGAATGCGTTTGCTAAATTCATCTCGTGCTGATGACCTGAGCAATATTTGCTCAAAATCAACCGAGGCTTACCCCTCATGTCGGTTCGACTCCGACCTTCGGCAGATTTTCGCGATCGACTGTTTGGACTGTCCCATAATGTGTCCGATAATCTGAATGGGTTTCAAACCAAATAACATTTCATATTAAACCGTTCTAGATTACTAACAAGGATGCGTTAGTTCGGTGGTTCTATGCACATGTTTGAGGCAAACAGAGAATCAGATGTTGAGTTGGTTATTAGCAGGGCTCCATCAATATGATGGACCACCAAAAAACTTCAAATCGCTTTAGCAAAAAAGCTGTAGGCATATTCTTTGCGCATGGACAGATCTCAGTTTGCTCCGTTTCGGGAATTATTTGCCAAAGATGAGTTAATGGGTATAACATTATGTGTGGTAAATAAGTTACTAAGTTTTAGCTAGTTAATACGTAAGCGGAAAAAGTTGGGGTTTTCATACACATGCATATGTGTTTATTTGCAGAGTTGACAAGACGGGGGGGTAGATGTGCCTCTCACTGTAAGTCGTTCTCAGTATATTGCAAAAACACGGCTTGCAAATTCGTCTATAAATCCGCTTGTTCTTACTATTTTATCGGCAGCATTATCTCTATATGCGGCAGTCCCTGCGCAAGCTCAGGTGGCTGCCGGTGCTAGTTTGGCACCAATCAACCTTGCTCAAGCAACTGCGCCACCACAATTTATTCCAACAGATGTGACACCATTTACAGTCTCGCCTGAGCGCAACAGTTTTAGCCCTGGCTATAAATTTCGCGTTTTTCAATCACTTCCGGAAAGACTTTGGTTCAACATCACTACTGAAGTATCGCAACGTCTTGATACCAATGTGCTTTTTACATATAGCCATCCGAAAGCAGATTATGCTTTTCGGGCTCTGCCAAATATAACTGTGGGCTATAACATATTAAAGAACACATCCATCTATGCCAATTATTTTGTGATTAAGGACGTGTTTTCAAACAATTTTAGCAATATTAATTTCCCCACTACACAATCTCTTTCCTGGGGCATACAGCACAATAAACGGCTGGGGGAAAAGACAAATTTGCAATTTAATTTTCAAGCCCGTGAATTATGGCAGACAGCACACTTGCACCAGTTTGATTTTTTGCCAGGGCTGACATTAACTCACACATTTTCGCCCAATAACATAGTATATGGCAGCACATTATTACAAATGAGAGGCGGAGATTATTTTGTAGCACCAACCAGGGAAATAGATCCATTTTACACATTAGGATATTTGCACAGAAAAGGGCAATGGGCGTTGGTTATCAATGACACATTAGTGACCAACTTTCGTCATCCGCCCTTTAATGACTCAGTGCCACAGCAAAGCAATGTGAGCATGATAGCTGATATTGAGGTTAATCATCCAATAAGCAGGTGCTTTCCTGCGTTGCTGGCATTCATCAGAGCAGAACCAATATGGAATTGGGACTCGCATAAGGCAGCAGGGATAAGCGGTTTTGATTTTCGATTTTACGGGGGGCTGCGTTTAACAATAAGCAAGCCGTCTTATTACGGACAAATGGATGATTTGCGTAATCAGATAAAGGAATCAGACAAGTCCCAGCCGACAGGTGCGTCTCCAGGAGATTCCACATCGGTTAATCCAGGCAATAGCAATAGTACAGGCAGTGATAACACTAACACCGGCAATAACAGTAGCAGCGACAACAGTACTTCTAATATGCCAGGTGATCCAAAGTTGAAAGGGTTATAGCTAATATGTATAAGCGTTTCATTTCATTGATAACCACATCCACTCTCCTGATTGCCCAGACAATGCCCTGTCTAGCACAAGCAGTACCTACACATATGTGTATGTCGATGCCAATGCCAGTTCATCAACACAACATGTGGCAGCCATCATCAACGAACACTCAATCCACTAATAATGGAACTTCTACTACGCACACCCATACGTGGACAATGCCGCTTCATCAACACAATACAGGGTAGCCATCATCAGTGAACACTCAGTCAACAAGCAACGCTGCCAGCAGCTCTCAGACGACCGGCAGACACTTCTTTCATCATTTGTTTGGCGCAGGCTCAAATAATAGCGTCTCTCAAGGTCAAAGTAATACCAGCTCTAATTCCTCGTCTAGCGGACAAAGCCAGATTCTGGGTCATCACACTCAATCAAGTAATATCAATTCCAGCAATGTCAATTCAACTTCCTCATTAACTGGTCATCTCTGGTCTGGTAATCATGCGGTTCAGCTTTGGGCTAGCCTGGTTCCAAATAGTTCTGGTTCTGCCAAATCGATAAATTTAGACTTGTCTTCTACAAGCCAGGGCATGACAGCTGGTCATTTGCTGCACAATGGGT
>Ga0364915_10374_pt1 | contig 15460 bp, 10 predicted proteins | sample ExccelJu500001D4_3_FD_206958 | JGI IMG/M metagenome (GOLD analysis project Ga0364915, IMG submission 206958) | Enriched cells from Trout Bog Lake Hypolimnion, Wisconsin, USA - BchlTB.June25.5000.01.D4 | ecosystem: Environmental > Aquatic > Freshwater > Lake > Hypolimnion/Profundal zone | place... | reverse complement strand
TTCAGATTGGATTAATGGTGGCTAAGGAATTTTCCTGTACATCGGACGGTAGCCTGGCCTCGCGGTACTTGCAAAGACAGCTTAACTTAACACCTCTATAATCCTAAATTCCCGTAGTAACAGGAGGGTCGCGATTATTCTGAGCCCCCAAAAACCGATGACTGCGAGCCGGCGAGTTTATGAAAGCAAGCCGTTACAGTTAACCAAACCATACCCTATTAGCACGGCTGTCCCATTAAAAATGTGACGTCTTTCCGAGCATAGCGAGGAATCTCCTAACTAACTTCAACCCCAGCTTGGGTTGCAAAGGGGCAGATGCCTGTCTTTGCGAGCGTTAGCGAAGCAATTGATCCAGAGACCTTACTCCGAACCCCTGGATCAATTGCTTCGCTAACGCTCGCAAAGACGTCACATTTTTAATGGGACAGCCGTGACCCTATTGGTTTGCGGCATGCTTTTTTCAGGTTAATATACCAGCGCTAAAAAAAAAGATTTTATTGACTCACCATGAATGAAAATAGTCTTCATCATCAGTCTCAGTCATCAATCTTACTCATCATTGGAATTACATAAATTATGAAACTTTCTGAGCTAATACAGCAATTCCCTTGGGCTGATCATCCTTTAGTACGTACTTTTGCTAAATCGTTTTCCAAAGAGCAATGGCAAGATTTTACAATTTCTGGATTAGTTGAACTGATAGCTAAGGATAAACTAAGTGAAGAGCTCTTGTTACATTTGATGGAAGATATTTGTGAGGTAACAAATTATTCTCGTGTTAAAAAAGAAATTGAAGCTGGTAAGCGAACATTTATAAAAATAGTTACAGACAATATTGAATATAAAATGGCAGAAAAAAATTTACCATATAATCCCCAGTCTCTATATCCGAAATTTACGGGTTCAATAAATAATATTTTCTCTCTTTATTTTAATGAAGAATTTTGCAAGGAATTGCTTCATTATTGTGCATTTTATCAGACGTTCAAAAGCTCAATAAATTATCTTTTGTCTCATAAATTTGATAAAAAAGCTCTGAATCAGCTGTTTAGCCTGGTGATTCCATTAAAAGCGATAGCGTATTCGTATGCGGTTGCCATTATATTATTCACACCTGAGATGACAAAGGAGGATAAAAAAAACATGCTTCAGAGAAGCTTTGGCCAATTTCTCCAAATGAACTATCTTTGCAATATACCAAATGCATCAGGTGATGAAGTCATGGATTACATAGCAAATACTTTAACCTACGAAGAGTTTAAAGATAAAAAAACTTCTTATTCACAAAAACAGGGTTTTTTTAAAGCCTTTATTGGCATTAGACCTTTCGAACTATTAAAACAGGATACTTCAGCTTTATGGTCATTCTATAATTATTGCAAAACCTTTATTTCGCTTTCGATGGAAAATAAAGTTGACAACGAAAGCTCAACCCTATTTCCGGGATTTTAATGGGGGGGGGCGGAATCCGAGAGTTTCGTGCCACTGATACCGGATTACGCTGCGCTGCATCCAGGCTATGGTAGATTAGACCGGGCTTATATCCTTTGTGCTCCAACCGCCCCCTAATGATTTTATTAGCCCAACTGCGGCTGTCATTTGTAATCCAATCACATTATTTGCGGATTGTTCAGCAGTAAATAACGATATCTCTGCAGTAAGGACGCTGGCATAATTAACCGTGCCGGCTTTGTATTGATTAATAATAAGTTGCAATGCCTTTTTGGCCGCGACTACCGCCTCATTCAGTGGTACAACTTGCTCTCTGAGCAGACGTAAATTGATAAGATTATCTTCTACATCCTGAAAAGCGCTTAAAACCGTTTGACGATACGTGGCAACTTGAGCCGTGTAAGCGGCTTGAGCCGCGCGAACAGTCGCGTCGCGAAGGCCGCCGTCAAAAATTGTCTCGGCTAATTGCAGCCCATAAGACCAGCCTATACTGGGCGTACTCAATAATTTGCCCAACGTCGTTCCAGCCGCGCTAATAGACGCGGATAAATTCAAGCTCGGATAATACGCGGCGACAGCTACACCAATCAACGCGCTGTATTGCTGCATCTGACGCTCTGCTTCTGCGACATCAGGCCTGCGTTCTAACCATGCTGTCGGTATGGATACTGGAATAACAGGCGGCGTTGCTTTTAGTGGACTAAAGGCAAGCGAAAAATTAGCGGGGGAGCGGCCTATCAGTACCGCAATAGCATGTTCGTATTGCCCGCGTAAAATACCATTATTAATGGCTTGAGCCTTGGCGGTGTCCAGTAGGCTAAGTGCTTGTAGAATATCCGCTTGCGATACGATGCCCGATGCGTATTGATTACGCGTCAATTGCCAGGATTTTTTATAATCCTTTACCATATTGTCTAATAATTGTTGATTGGTATCAAGCGTGCGTAATTCAAAATAATATTGTGCAAGCGAGCCTTGCGCGGACAGGCGTGTTACAGCCAACAAGGCTTGACTCGCTTGTGCTGCCGCTGAATCAGATTCCACTGTTCGACGAACCAGCCCCCAAATATCAGGCTCCCAATTGGCATCTAATACTGCTGAATAGCTTGTGGTAATCGGTGAATTGGATCGCACAATACCCGTGCTCGCTTCGCCAGTTGACACGCTTGATCCACTGGCAGAGCTAAACGTTGTGGCCCCACCGCCTCCTTTTTGCCGGAGAATATCAAAAATGCCTACTAAGGTCGGATAGTAACTGGCTCGCGCTTCATCAACGATGGCCCGCGCCTGGTAATAATTTGCGACAGCATTCGCGACACTTTGGTTATTGAGGTTAAGTTGTACTTCTAAGGTGTTTAATTGCGGGTCATGAAAGATTTTCCACCATTCACCCCTATCACAACTGTCACGAGGTTCGGCTATTTTCCAATCTTTGTTGTTTTTTACAATAAATGATTTACCTTTGGCTTCTTTAAATTTGGCAGGAACAGCCACGGGAGGACGTACATAATTAGGACCAACCAAGCATGAAGTTAGTAAGGCACTTACTATTACTAAGAATAATTGTTGCTTCGCAGGCATCTTTAGATCCTTTAGTTAACTGGTTGCTCACGTCTCTTCCAAAAAACAACGTGTCGACACCGAATACTTAGCCTCTCCATCGCCAAATAAATCACTGGCGTTGTGTAGAGAGTCAGTAACTGACTGACTAATAAGCCACCAACAATAGCAATACCCAGAGGCCTGCGCAATTCCGACCCCAAACCAAGACCAAATACTAAGGGTAGCGCGCCAAAAAGAGCCGCCATAGTCGTCATCATAATCGGGCGAAACCGCAACACGGCCGCTTCATAGATCGCTTCTTGTGGTGTTTTGTTTTGGCTACGCTCTAGATGCAAGGCGAAATCTATCATCATAATCGCATTTTTTTTAACAATACCAATTAATAAGATCATACCAATCAACGCAATAATACTCAGATCAGTACGACTCAATAATAGCGCTAGCAACGCACCGACACCAGCCGAAGGCAATGTTGAAAGTATGGTGATAGGGTGAATCAGGCTCTCATAGAGCATTCCTAATACGATGTATACAGCAAACAAGGCTGCTAGAATCAAATAAGGCTCGTCAGCCAGTGAATCTTGAAATGCTTGTGCTGTGCCTTGAAATGCCCCCTGGATGCTAGCCGGCAAACGCAGATCAGCGACAGTCTTAAGAACACCAGTAACCGCTGTATCAAGAGATGTGCCAGGAAGTAAATTGAAAGATAAGGTGGCCGAAGGGCCTTGCCCTTGATGATTAACCGACAACAAAGTTGAAGAAGGAGTAAAGCTGGAAAAGGCCGATAAAGGCACCTCCTTACCACTCGACGACACCACGTAAATCTCATTTAACGTTTCTGGACGTTGCCAATATTTAGGTGCAACCTCCATCACCACGTAATATTGATTCTTCGCTGTATACATCGTTGAGACTAAACTTTGGCCAAAAGCGTGGTATAGTGTTGTATCAATTTGATCCGCTGTAATTCCTAAACGTGATGCCGTGTCGCGATCAATAGCCACATAAACCTGCAACCCATGATCGCGCTGGTCACTATTCATATCAGCAATGCCATGCAAGTTAGTCAGCTTCTCTGTAACCAACGAAGCCCATTTATCCAATTCTTGCAGCTTATCGCCTGACAACGTGTATTGAAACTGAGCATTTGACTGGCGTCCGCCCACTGAGATGTCTTGAGATGCTTGTAGATACAAGATTGCACCGGTAACCACTGCCAATTTAGGGCGTAAGCGGTTAAGCACTTGGTCCGCGGAAATGCCGCGCTGTTCTAGCGGTTTAAGCGTGATGTAGACCGAACCTGGAGTCGTGTTATTACTGCCACCTACAAAACCAATAACATTCTCAACAGCAGGGTCTTGCAGGACAATATCAACAAATTGTATGAGCTTTTTGTGAGTCGCTTGAAACGAAATATTTTGATCAGTTTGAATGATTCCAGCCAACTGCCCGGTATCTTGTTGTGGGAAAAATCCTTTTGGCACGATATTAAACAATAAAATATTAAAAATAAGGGTTAGCAGCGTTATAAACAACATCAGTTTGGGGTGATTTAATGACCAATTTAAGCTGCTTTTATAATGTTGTTTAACACGGTCAATAAAATCAGTAAAACGATTGGTTTTATTTTTTTCATTCTCACGCAACATACGTGAACACATCATGGGTGTTACTGTTAATGATATCGCCATGGAAATAATAATCGCAAGCGATAACGTCACTGCAAATTCACGAAACAAACGCCCCACTAAGCCACCCATCAATAGAATGGGAATAAAAACTGCTATTAGCGATATACTCATGGATACCACAGTAAAGCCCACTTCTTTTACACCCTCTAAGGCAGCCTGCATGCGTTTTTCCCCCATTTCCAGATGGCGAGAAATGTTTTCAAGCACCACTACCGCATCATCGACAACAAAGCCGGTGGAAATAGTTAATGCCATTAATGATAGATTATCAAGGCTATAGCCAATGAGCTTCATGATGGCAAACGTACCCAACAACGATAAGGGAACTGCAATCCCCGGGATAATCATCGCTCGTACGCTGCCTAAAAAAAGATAGGTGACGATAATGACCAGCATCATGGCAATCAGTAGCGTTACTTCAACATCGAACAGCGATGCGCGGATAGTTTTCGTCCTGTCAAGCATGACCTCCATATTGATTGCTGCGGGAATGGATGCCCTCAATTGAGGAAGCTGTGCTTTTACTGCGTCCGCAGTACTAATTACATTGGCGCCGGGTTGTTTAAAAAGCACCAATAAAACAGCGGGCTTACCATTAGCTAATCCCGCGTTTCGTACATCCTGGACAGAATCATTGACTTCAGCTACATCAGAAATGCGCACTGGACTATTGTTTAAATAGGTAATAATAAGCGGCGCATAGTCCTTGGCTTTAAAAATTGTATCATTCGTGCGGATTTCCAAGATTGTGCCGTCAACCGTTACCTGCCCTTTTGGCAGGTTTGTATTGGCAGCAGCGATGGCAGTGGCCACCTGAAGTAAACTTATTCCATAACTATTCAGTGCAGTGGGGTTTAATTCAACACGTACAGCAGGCAAAGAACTGCCGCTGACATTGACATAGCCAACACCATCCACTTGAGAGAGCTTTTGTTGCAGTATCGATGAGGCGACGTCATACATTTCGCCGGCAGTGAATTTATCAGAGGTTAGAGACAACACCATAATGGGTGCATCTGCAGGATTTAGTTTTCGATACGTCGGATCGGTTGGTATATTAGGAGGCAATTGACTACGGGCGGCATTAATCGCCGCCTGTACATCGCGCGCAGCGCCGTCAATATCACGGGATAAATCAAACTGCAGATTAATGCGTGTTACACCAAGTACACTGGATGACGTCATCTGCGTGATGCCCGCGATATAGCCTAACTGACGCTCGAGAGGGGAGGCGATGGATGTCGCCATATTTTCCGGGCTGGCGCCTGGAAAGTTTGCAGTAACGCTTATCGTAGGGAAGTCAACTTGCGGCAACGCCGAAACGGGTAGCAAATTAAAGGCAGCTACCCCTGCAATAGCAATGCCTATTGCCAGTAACGTGGTTGCAATGGGTCTATATATAAAGGTGGAAGAGAAACTCATTGCTTATTCCTCAGCCGCTCTAAGACCATTTTTCTCAAACTCCGCTTGGCCCATTAATTTGCGTTTTATTTTATCAAAAGTAAGATAAATAACTGGTGTTGTATACAAGGTTAATAACTGACTCACTATCAAACCACCAATGATTGCCACGCCAAGCGGTCGGCGTAATTCAGACCCCATCCCAGAGCCCACAGCAAGCGGTACGGCACCCAACATAGAGGCCATGGTGGTCATTAAAATTGGCCTGAATCGCAGCTGACACGCTTCAAAAATTGCATCGATTGGCGATTTTTGATAGCGCCGTTCCTGTTCCAGCGCGAAATCGATCATCATGATAGCATTTTTCATCACAATACCAATTAACAAAATCAGGCCTATCAGCGCAATGACTGTTAATTCGTACCCTGTAAGCAGTAATGCAAGCAAGGCTCCCATGCCTGCCGAAGGCAAGGTTGAAAGAATGGTGATGGGATGAATATAACTTTCGTATAACACCCCCAGGATGATATAAACCACAATAATCGCGGCTAAGAGCAACCAACCTTCATTATTCAGTGAGCTTTGAAATATTTTTGCTGATCCCTCAAAGCCTGCCTGAACACTGAGAGGTAAATGGAGTTCTTTTTTAATGGTATCTATCGCTGAAACGGCTGCGCCTAAGGCAACCTTCGGTGCTAAATTGAACGACAGCGTGGAAACAGGAAACTGATTCTGACGGTTAATAACGAGCGCCCCCACCGTTTCTGTAATATTGGTAAACGTCTGCAATGGAATAGACGCGCCGGTCGCGGCATTCAAATAGATATTTCGAAAGGCTTCAGGCCGATATTGTAATTTAGGCAATACTTCAAGAACAACCCGATATTGGTTGCGCTGCGTAAACATGATCGACACCTGTCGCTGCCCATAAGCATCGTAAAGCGTGTCATCAATCATTTGCATGGTAATACCCAAGCGCGATGCCGTATCGCGATCAACGTTCACCACGGCTTTTAAACCAAAATTCTGTTGATCACTAGCCACGTCGCTTAATTCAGGCTGCTTTTGGAGTCGTTCGAGCAGCAAACTGCTCCAATGAGCCACTTCGTTTGCATCGTGCGAGCTGACACTGTATTGATATTGCGTGCGGCTAGTACGTGTATCAATTGATAAATCCTGAACCGGTTGCATGTACAAGGTACCCCCAGGAACATCAGCCAGTTTGTGTTGCAAACGCCGGATAATTTCTGGCGCGCTAGCGTCACGTTCAGCTAATGGTTTCAGAGTGATAAGAATGCGCCCGCTATTTAGCGTATTGTTGGTACCATCAATACCAATAAACGATGAAATATTTTCAACCGCTGGATCGGACAATACAACCCGACCCAAGGCTTGCTGCTGTTTGGCCATGGTATCAAATGAAATCGATTGCGACATTTGTGAAATGCCTTGAATAACTCCAGTATCCTGAATTGGGAAAAACCCTTTGGGAATAAAATAATATAAAAATAGAGTGAGCAATAGGGTTAAAATAGCAACAACGAGGGTTAAGGGTTGGTGTTGGAGTACCCAGCGCAAAGAGTTACTGTAATACTCGATGAGCTTATTAAGAGCATTAGCCGAAACCCGTTCAAAACGATTCGCATCACTTTCCTTACGCCCACGCAAAAGACGCGCGCAAAGCATTGGCGTTAATGTCAATGAGATAAAGCCTGAAATTAGAATTGTAACCGCCAGTGTAATCGCAAACTCACGAAATACACGGCCAATGATATCTCCCATAAAAAGTAGTGGAATTAAAACAGCGATGAGCGACACAGTCAGGGATAAAATAGTAAAGCCAATTTGTTTAGCGCCCTTCAAGGCAGCGTTAACAGGCGTTTCGCCCTGCTCAAGATAACGTGCAATGTTTTCAATCATTACAATCGCATCGTCAACGACAAATCCCGTAGCAATGGTTAAGGCCATCAAACTCAGATTGTCCAGGCTAAAACCAAGCAAATACATAGCACCAAATGTACCTATCAAGGACAAAGGCACGGAAATGCTGGGAATTATGGTTGCAGAAAGATTACGAAGAAAAAGAAAAATAACCATGACCACCAAAGCGACAGACAGCATTAATTCAAACTGTACATCGCGTACGGAAGCTCGAATGGTGGTGGTGCGATCAGCCAATATGGTGACATCTATAGCTTGCGGCAAGGTTGCACGCAATTGGGTTAATAGCGTTTTAATTCGGTCAACCACCTCGATGACATTAGCGCCAGGCTGACGTTGAATATTGAGAATAATGGCGGGTTCATTATTCATCCAAGCCGCCTGCATCACGTTCTCAACACCATCGACAACGTCTGCAACATCCTGGATGCGGACAGGACTATTTTTTTGGTAACTAATGATGATAGGCTTGTAGTCCGAAGCGCTTAGTAGTTGATCATTATTATTGATGGTGTATGCAAGCCGCGGTCCGTCAAAACTTCCTTTTGCCTCATTCACATTGGCATTGCCAATCACTGAACGTAACTCTTCCAGAGTTATACCATACGAGGACAGCGCCGTTGGATTGGCCTGTATGCGTACTGCTGGGCGTTGTCCACCACTTATGCTGACTAAGCCTACCCCTGAGAGTTGAGAGATTTTTGGCACAAAACGCGTGTCGGCATAATCTTCAACTTGCGATAAAGGCAGTGTTTTTGAAGTTAAACTCAAGGTCATGATAGGTGTATCGGCTGGGTTTACCTTGCTATAAATGGGTGGATTAGGAAGCTCAGTTGGCAGATAACCGGACGCGGCATTAATGGCTGCCTGCACCTCTTGTTCAGCCACATCAAGGCTCATTGTCAAGGTAAATTGCAAGGTAATAATGGATGCTCCGCTGGAGCTGGTCGATGTCATCCCAGAAAGGCCAGGCATTTGCCCAAACTGTTTTTCAAGAGGCGCTGTGACGGACGATGCCATAACGTCTGGACTCGCTCCCGGAAAAAAGGTAGATACTTCGATAGTTGGAAATTCGATTTCTGGCAAGGATGAGACCGGTAATAACTGAAAAGCAAGGATTCCAGTGAGTAAAATAGCCAGCATTAATAAGGACGTGGCAATTGCGCGCTGAATAAAAGGGGCAGAAATATTCAATTTTTAGTAAGTTCCGCTTTTGTTATTGGTTTTTTACCAAGCTGGCCTGGGGCTGCTTTTTTGCCATTAACAATAGTCACTTTGGCGCCATCCGTCAGCTTATCAGCCCCATCTACTACAACCTGCTGTCCAACGGTTAAACCCTCAATAACGGTGTCATCACCACTGGCTACACCCGTTTTAACTGGCTTGACGCTTACGGTAGAATGAGCAGGGTTTATCAGATACACAAAATCCCCTTTACTGCCGTGTTGAATCGCAGCCGTTGTTACAACTACCGCGTCAGGCAAATCTTCCTGTAATAATTTGATATTCACAAATTGATTGGAGAACAGTTTATTGTCCTTATTCTCAAATTGTGCACGGAGATTCACTGTACCGGTCGTGGTATTAATCTGGTTATCTATTGCGATCAGGGTTCCGGTTGCTAGTAATTTATTTTGCTGACGGTCATACGCTTGTACGTGTATTTTTTTATTCGCAAAAATCTGTGGTAATACACTGGGAATATTGTCTTCTGCAATGTTAAATATCACCGTGGCAGGGTTTAAGGTAGTAACCACGGCAATACCCGTCGTATCCGTAGTTTGTACAAAGTTCCCTGGGTCTACCAAACGCAATCCTACACGACCATCAATTGGAGAAATAATACGGGTATAAATCAAATTAACTTTTGTACTCTGAATCAAGCCTTTATCCGTCTCAACATCGCCTTGATATTGCCTGACCAATGCTTCTTGGGTTGCCAGCGTTTGTTGTGAGATGGAGTCTTGCTTCCATAAAACCTGATAACGTTTGAGGTCAATTAAAGCGTTGTCAAGCAACGCCTGGTCACGAAGGAGTTCCCCTTGGTACTGGGTTAATTGTGCCAACAAAGGTCGCTGATCAATTTCCGCCAGCACATCGCCTTTTTTTACTAATTGCCCTTCTTTAAACAGAACATTCATCAACAGCCCATCAATCTGGGTCTTGATGGTCACTGTATACGTAGGGACGACATTGCCTAAAGCAGAAATATAAACCGGCACGTTTTTGTTTCTGACGGCAGTAGAAACCACGGTTAGGCCTGGCGCGGCTTTTGTAGGTTTGGTACGATGGTATTTAATAACAAAGACAAGAAGAACTAACACCATTACGAGTAGGAGTGCCCACATACTCCACCGCTTGTTTGGCAATCGGCTCCCTGTGAAGTGCTCAGAAAAAATACTATCATCAAACGATGAAGGTTCATTCATTTGCTTATGTGATTCCCTTCTAAGTTGTTGCAGTTATATTAACGTATTCTAACGAATTTAAGAAGGAGGAAAGCAACGGCTTCTCGATCTGGACTTTAGTCTTTTTTAAAAGCACTGGAATCAATTGGCAAGTTACTTGCGTAGTTGCCATCTACTACGAGGACTTCAGTCATTTAATTTTGCCTTATTGCGAACATACACCAGTGCCATAGCACAGGATGCTTTTCGAGTGGTAGGATCGCTTCCTCGGCTGGTTAATATAATGGGAACACTCGCACCCATGACCATCCCAGCAGCTATCATCTCGGACATGCATGTCATTTCTTTATACAGCATGTTGCCTGATTCAATATCAGGTACGATAAGGATGTCAGCATGGCCCGCAACCTCCGAGTTAATATTTTTTTCACGAGCAGCTTCAATAGAGACCGCATCATCAAATGCGAGTGGACCATCTACAATAGCGCCGGTTATCTCGCCTCGCTCTGCCATTTTACTTAATGCCGCGGCATCGAGCGTGGATTGCATTTTTTCATTGACGGTTTCAATAGCACAAACAATGGCGACTTTGGGAGTGCCAAAGCCTAAGGTATGAAATAAGTCAATCGCATTTTGAGTGATGTCCTTTTTTTCTTGTAAATTAGGCCGAATATTAAGCGCTGCGTCAGAAAGAAATAAGGGCTTGAAATACGTTGGAGCTTCTAAATACAGTACATGGCTCATTCTTCGGGAGGTCAACAAGCCTGTTTCTTTATTTACAACTGCCCCCATCAATTCATCGGTATGGATTTTTCCTTTCATCAAAGCTTCTACTTTACATTCCCTTGCAAGTTGCACCGCAACCTCTGCCGCTTCCTGGCTATGGCAAGTTGAAATTATCTCGTATGCAGATATATCAAGCTTTGCTGCACGGGCTGCAGAAAGGATCTTATCCTTTGGACCAACAAGAATAGGGATAATAAGCTTTTCTTTTGCCGCATCAATAGCACCTTGTAAGGAAAGCGGATCAACAGGATGCACAACAGCCGTTTTAAGGGGCGTTAAATTTTTTGTTAATTTGATTAGTTTTTTGTACCATGCGCCTTTAGGCTCTTTTAAAACAGCTTTGGGTAATTCAATTCGCTCTCTTTTAACTTTAAGAGTTGGCGCCATAACCGTGGCAACACCACTTATTACAACGCTATTATGTTGATTCACGCACTTGCATTCTAATGCAACAATATGGTGTTTAGGTTTTTTATCCGTTACCGTGACGATGATGGTGATTGTATCACCAGGTACAACAGGGGCGGAAAACCGAAGTGTTTGATCCAGATAGATGGTTCCTGGGCCTGGAAGCTCTGTTCCAAGCACCGTTGATATCAGCGCAGCACCCCACATACCCTGTGCAATGATTTGATGAAACCTGTCATCTTTTGCATAATTAGCGTCCACATGAGCTGGATTCACATCGCCGGACATGATGGAGAATAATTCAATGTCTTTAATACTTAATGTACGTTTAATCTGTGCTGAGTCGCCAATTTTAAGCTCTTCAAATGTTCGATTTTCAATAAAAGGCATAGCAATGTTCCATGATAATCATTAACCAACAATAGAATAACCCGCATCGATATAATGTACCTGTCCGGTTATACCGATAGCCGCATCGCTGGCAAGAAATGCCGCTAAATTACCCACATTTTTAGTATCAACTAAATGATGCAACGGCGAGCGTTGTTCTGCCGCCTCAATATACTCATAAAAATTAGGAATTCCAGACGCTGCTCGTGTTTTGATAGGCCCAGGTGAAATGGCATTGACTCGTATGTTTTTCGGCCCTAATTCATAAGCCAGGTATCTAACCGACGCTTCTAATCCAGCCTTGACTACACCCATTACATTATAATTCAGTATAGCTTTTTGGCTGCCATAATAGGTCATGGTCAAGATGCTACCGCCATTTTTCATCAACGGTGCAGCGTATTTTGACAATCGAATAAACGAATAACAAGAGATATCCATCGCTTTTAGAAATCCCTCTTTAGTACAATCAAGCAGTTGATTTTCCAAGTCAATTTTTGGGGCAAAGGCCATAGAATGTAATAGAAAATCCAGCTTCCCCCATTTTTTTTCAATGGCAGCAAATAAAGCAATAATCTCTTCTTCTTTTTGCACATCACAGGGAAGAATCAAGGGGGATTGTAATTGCACTGCCAAGGGACGCATGTAAGGTTCTGCTTTGGCATTAAGAAAGGTTGTTGCCAATTCAGCATTTGCTTCATGAAATTGTTTCGCGCATCCAAAGGCAATGCTATTCTCATTCGTGATGCCGGTCACTAAGCCCTGTTTATTGGTTAGATCAACTATCATGTAACATCCTCTTTTTCAGGTTTATTTACAGATAAGTACAAAAGATAAAAGCAACGCACTTCCTTCTTGTTTAAAATGTTAAATTTCTTCCGATTGCCTGTGTGTGACATTTGCCAAGCAGATGTGTTTTGGCAGGTACATTTCTTTCATAGGCACCCAATCATCCGTAAACCTAAGTTCGGCAGTCGAACTACTAAAATTTAACTGCTCCATCAAGTTTTTATGACAGAACCGAAATCTCAGCAACTTGTTGACTTATCTTCCATATGAAGTTCATTATATTGCTAGTTATGGAGAGATATAAAATGAAAAAAAGCACAATAATCGTCCATGGTTTAGTCTTATTATTTGTTTGTCAATTAACCTTTGCCATCAGCGGCGCGCTTTTTAATGTGTCTGCCTCTGGAAATCAAACCACTGCCCCTATCAATATTATCTTATGCCTTAATGGAAAAGAACCTTTAAGTTGCCAAAGGCTTACTATTTCTAACTCAAAGTTGACTATTCGCACAACTATTCCTGGACATACCTACCTCGCAGCAGGAATTAAAATTAGTTCAACTAACGTTAAAGTAACCAACTTAGAAGGCTGCATACCCAATTCCAACGGATTTTGTTTATTTTCAGTCAGCGATTCTCAACTTGCAAGCATCTTTATTAATAACCCAACTGCTACCCCCATTGTCTTTTTGTCTCAAACTCAAACCCTAGGGGACATGTCGAATAACTCACAGAATTTAACAGGCCCTGCGGGAGCAAATGCTATCTGTAACTCCGATGCCCAAACTTATGGTACTCCCGCCGTTAAAGCGCATGCCAATTATACTGCACTTCTCATTACTTCAAGCCTAACACCCTGTTCTCAAATTAATAACATAAATGGCTGTGCCGGTCCCTACGCAACCCCATTGTGGCCGCTCAAACCCGGAACAACTTATTTTAACCCTGACGGCATCACCCCATTTAATACTGTCACAGCCAATGCGATCTTCCCTGACACAAGCCCCCAAGGTTCGTCTTACCCGGATCTCACTTATCCTGGTGGCGCCACACCTTCAGCTAACACCTCGTTTTGGTTTGGTCCTCAGAGCATTTATCTTACAGGACTCCCACACGCCAATGCCATCATGGGTTGGGCGTATGGCAATCTAGCTAATTCTTCGCAGTACTCAGCGAATTTCGCGCTCTGTAGTGATCAGGGCGCAGAATGGACCAGCCAATCCAACTCAAGTTTCGGTGCCTATGGCCAGACAGCCACTTCTTTCCACTGCGCTCAAAACCCATGCGGAACGTCCAATGCCTGGCAGAATTATTATTCTGATGACCAGGGAGGATCAGAAGCTGACACGTTTAGCGCAGCTAATTACCTTCCTTGCGACAACTACATGAATATCCTCTGTGTTTCTTCACCATAGAGAATGTTAGAATCGAGTAGGCTTGATTAAAATTCGGGGGAATGAGAACGCTCAGGAGAACGTTAACAATGTGAAAAAACTGTAACTGATGAATCAAACTTCAGCCAAGAAGCTCTTAAACCACAATGCAGGCTTCTCACTTTCAATTGCTTTTTTGTGTATAAGTATTCCTATCCTCAAGAGTTCTGATAAAATCAGTGACAGTGCGTACTTCTTGATCAACTAACTCATCGGCAAGTCCTGCTTTGATGAATGCTCTCAATTTTTGGCCTAACTTACCGTTTCTCAATGTCGGTAAATGTTCAGCTAAATCAACTTTCATTCCCGTTAGTGCTGTTTGTAATGCGGTAACGGCCTTTGTTTTTTGCATAAAGCTTTTTTGAAAAGAAGCAAAAATACTGCTGTAATAATATTCTTTAGTTTTACCTTTCGAGTCAATTATCTTAGCCCTTTCAGATAAATAATTGGATATTGATCCCTGTAAGACCAAAAATAAATGTCAACACCTTCTATAATATATTGATGCCGTGAAAAATTTTTATATTTTCTTAAAGTGGCAGCTTTAGAGATCTTCTCCCCTTCAGGCAACGTAATGAGGTTGCAGCCTATGGGAAAATATTTATCTATTAATCCGATCTTACCGTCATCTTTACCTGTTTTCTTCCCAGTTAAATCTTCACGAGTAATCATTATTCCCCTCTACTAAGTTCAATGCACAATTAATGCGTGCTATTTTATCATAAATAGTCGTCTGAAACATTCTCAACAAAATCAATATCTACAAACAATATCTACAAACGCCCCTATATCACCATCATTCTGCTATAATATAAAATAGAAATAAGTTTTTAGGAGGTTTTATGAAAGAAAAAAAGGAAAAAACATTTGACAATGATTTTAAGAAATTTGTCGCAATGTTAAAGCTTAAGAATGAATTCAACAATCTATTACATAGACGAGATGAGGTAGGAAAGTATAGTACTAGTACTTCAGATGAAACCGATAAAAAATCTCTTAATTCTGAGATGAAAGAATTGTTATTTTCAATAAAAAACTCTAGCCATAAATTTTCAAAGGATTCTAAATTAAATGGAAAAATTAAAGTTTATAAACAAGAAAAAGCTTCTAATATATATAAGAATCCAGAACAATTAACTCTACAGGATTATCTGCAGACTTATCGAGATACAGGCACATATAGCACGGATTTCTCCAG
>Ga0364915_10371_pt1 | contig 15629 bp, 18 predicted proteins | sample ExccelJu500001D4_3_FD_206958 | JGI IMG/M metagenome (GOLD analysis project Ga0364915, IMG submission 206958) | Enriched cells from Trout Bog Lake Hypolimnion, Wisconsin, USA - BchlTB.June25.5000.01.D4 | ecosystem: Environmental > Aquatic > Freshwater > Lake > Hypolimnion/Profundal zone | place... | reverse complement strand
GGACCATCAGGTGTCAAAGTGCTAATTTCATGAGTTGATTGAATAATAGGAAACTTCCCATTTGCTTTTGGAATGGCGGAGGTTAAATCCACTATTCGACCATTAGTTACGGTTGCCGTAAATTCAGACTTCACTACAAATCCTGATTCCCAATAAGAAGGGTATCCAACCAATCCTGTTTTAGGTCCAATAGGAATTATTACATTATCAGACACCCCAAAATTATCCCAAATGGTCACCGTATTGTTTTCAATTTTGATGGGGAATTTTGCGTTTCTTGCAACTGTACAAATTTGATCAATCACTGATCCTGATACATATTGATTTTGTAAAACCGCATGAGCCATATTTTTGTAATTAATAAAAGACCAAGGATCACCCAATTTTCCAACTAAAGCTTTGATAATGTCTTCCGCATTTTGAGACCCTTTATAAGTGTTGGGAGCTACGGGAGAAGCCTTTGCATAATATCCAGCCACAGCTGCACACACAAAACTTACTTCGGGAGGGTTTGAAAAATCAATAAAACTAGCAATCAAAGTTCCAGCAAATACTTGGTTCATTGATCCACCTTGATCCCCAGCGGAAACCGTCACAGATGAATTTTGAGCGGCTACTAAGTTTGAACCAGTGCTTGAATATTCATTCATTTGGTCTAATGTCATACCGAATACTTGAAGTTGTAGTTGACCAAAAGCACTATACCCACCGGGGTTTGTAATAATAGCATTGCACTTTAAGTTTTTAAGAACTACAGGTTTTTTATTGGGTGTAGTAAAAACCAGCTCAATTTGTCTTATAGCATAAGTCATGTTGCATACACCAATTGGTAGCGTGTACCCAAACCATCGTAAGTAGGGTCACTCGTTCCTTGAGTATCAAAAAAAGTTAATTGACCTATAAATCCATAATAAATTTGACGAATAAGACCCACTAAATTCAAACACAATACAGATGTTACGCAAGGGGTATTATCAATTACCAAATCAAAAAACAGTCCTGTATTTTTTTGATAGATGTTGATTAAACAATTTTGAGTGCCAAGCTGAATCGTAAACGATTGAGCAGCAACATTGGTAATGGGGATGATTTGAATGGTCATTTTATTCCAAAACTAGAAGCTGTTGCACTAGGGTTGATTGATCCAAAAGGGGTTGATGGAACTTGTGGTGACAATTGACCAAATGAAGAGGTTGGTGTGCCTGAAGGTTTAACCGTTGCCACTGTTGGGTTTGAAACAATACGAACCCATTGAAACCACAATTGGGCAATTAATAAAGTAGCTCCCCTAGAAGCTTCCCTACGATAATCAACATGAATTAAGTTGGTATTTACATAAGTAGCATCAGGGGTAACAATATTCACTAAAGTTAATTTAGTAATTAGCTTATCAATTCCTAGAATGAATTGCCCTTTAGTCATTTTTCCATTACCACTACAAGTGACAGTCAATCGAATGTCATATGGCAATCCTACTTTGTTGTAACTTTGAAAAGCTCCATTTTGCAATGGATAAATAGGGATTTTTGCCTCTTCACGATATTCAAAATCAACAAATGAATCAGGGGTTAATAAGGCAGAACCATCTTTAGATACAATTCCCCATTTTTGACCAAATAACCCCAAGGGTAAAATCTCACCCACAATCGTTAAAGCTGCTCCCACAAATTGAGCATTGTTACTTCTCGCCAAAGCTGGAACACCGGGCAAAGCGGGAATATTGGGATAAGGTATTAGTGGCATTATCTATTTCCTACCATTCCATAATTGATCAATGAATTGTTTTGAATAGCCACTTTCATATCTTGAGCAATTCCTTTAGCATCTGTTGCTTGAGTTTGCACATTGACATTTTGAATATTGACTTCACTGTTGCTGTTGTTGGTGGCTTGATTTGAAGGGGTTGAAATATTCGCACCCATATAATTTTGATTCGATGTCAATACAGGTTGATTAGCTGGTTGAGTGCCATATTTTTTCAAGTAAGCTTGTGTCTCAGGTGGGATAGCACCCATTCCTTTGTTTTCAACATTACCAGAACCCCAATTGTAAGCAGCAATGGCTTTAGCTTCATCACCTTTAAATTGTTTTAATAAATCGCTCATCATGTGGGCAGCCGCTTCAGATGATTTATTCAAATCATAAGTATCGGCTTCAGTCATTTTATAAGCAGCTGCTGTTTTGGGCATGAATTGAAAATGACCCGTAGCACCAGTAGAGGAAGGACCCATATTAGATCCCCGACTTGATTCAATACTCCACAACTTATCCAACATTCCAGCGGGTAATTTATATTTTGACTCTAAATCAGCAAAATTCTTTTGAACCTCAGGGGTTAAATTTTCATAGCCATTGACTGGTTTACCATTTTTAGTAATAACCCTACCAGTTGTATCCCGAGTAACACCTTCTCTTTTATCTTGTTCTTCATGGATTTTTTTAATCTCTGCATCTTCACCTTTGTTTAGCCCTCCGCTATAGAGCATTAAACCCAAAGCCCCCGTAAACCGAGCAAACCAAGGTGATGTGACAATTCCTTCAATGGTCAAACCCCATTTAGCAATAGTTGCTATTTGAGTGCTAATTGATACCCCTAAAGCCGTTAAAACACTCATTACTGATAAAAGACCACCAGTAAAAATTGTGGCATTAGATAATCCCCCATCCAATGCTTTATCCCATTCAATGAATTTTTCAATACTAAATTCAGTACCTTCAGCCAATTTTCCAAGAGCTGGATACATTTGATCCATGATTTGATTACCAGCACCTGATAAAGCTTGTTCAACTCGCCCCCATTGCTCTTGGAGTTTTTGAGCTTTAAGAGTGTTTTGTTCAGTGACTCCTGATAATTTATCACTTTCACCATATAGCTTGTGCATAACCTCACTGCCTTGTTTGAGAATCATGAAAAAGTTTCTATTGATTCCCATAGCTTCCGCTTGAATGAGAGCAGCTTGCTCACCATTAGCATCACTAAAGCGTTTGATGGCATCTGCCAGCTTATAAATGTCTACCGATTTTTTGTCATAATCATACGCATCAAGAGCTTGGAGTTTTCCCAAAGTTTCAAGAATTGCTGTGTTACCAAATTGAACAGCGGCTGCACCTGATTGAATGGCTTGAAATGAAGATTGAAAATCTTGAGCATTACCCCCTACCGATTTAAGAACACCACCCCATGCATCCACTTCACGAGCGGACATTCTAAATAGTTCAGCTGTCCTAGCAAGACCAGCATTAGTAGTAGTGGTTTGCTGTGCAAAACTGGTGAATCCTTTAATACCAATAAAGGCAACACCCAATGAAATTAAAGCATTGCGAGCTTTTTCAAAGCCATCGCCAATATTTTTAGCACCTTGCTGAGTATTCTTTGAAGTTTTTTGAGCTTGATCATCAAACTTCCTAAGCTCTTCTACTGATTTTTTTTGGTTAGCATCAAATTTAGATGTATCTAACCCTAATTCTATGAGAAGGCTGTCTATTACTGTTGCCATTATCTTTGACTCACAATGTAAGCGTTGTGTTTATCAACAGCATTAACTTCAAGAAGAATCCATAAATCCTCAACACCATAAACAGTATCGAGTTCATGGAGAGTAGCTAGTCTTGATGAAACTACAGTTGCTATCGTTTGCGTGGTGGCTTGATATTCAACGATCCTATTGTTGGCTGACCCTGCATTGCGGATTCCGAAGTCGACTTGGTTTCGTTTAAAAAAAAATCCATGTGGAGATCCCATATAGCTTTCCTAATAAGTAACCGAGTTTTTACTTCCTCAATGTCATCTTCAATTAGTGGTCTTTTAATATTTGGAGAGGGGACTACTTGAACACACCCCATCATTTCATCCAAAAGGGGCTTTGCAGCCTCAAATGGAATCTTCAATAGGTTCATGTAGCCCACCGCCATAAGTCCCGCCATTCCTTGAGCAGCTAGATTATCAGGGATTTCTATACCAGCATTACCAATGGCTAGAATTACTCTGAAAGCCCAACTTTCAGCTTGTGACGCAGACATTTCAGTGATATGGAATTGCTTACCCTTATCCCTGCCTGTTTCTGCTATGAAGGCGGATTCTTTTCGTGCCATATATTAAATTGCACCACCAATAATGCGTTGCCAAGTGATTTCATACACCAATGGTTGCAAGGTCTTTTTAACAGCAGGAAAAGGCGTAGCTGAAGTCAAAAACCCATTTTGCAAGGTATATACCATACTTGTTGAAGGCAAAGTAATTGATCCACTTGCAGAAAATACATCCACAGCAGCATCTTGAGCAGTGCGCCAAGCATCAAACAAAAACACACTTGGACTATCTGCTTGTAAATGGATGGTCATTTTGTATGGAACGAATACTTTACCAGCACTCAAAATCCCATCAACACCCATCAAGATTTCAGATTGTTGGACAGCTTCACCTTCAAAAGCATCATCTACAGCGAACCCTTGAATTGTTTGTGGTACAGGAAAGTAATTGTTAATGGCGATAGCCAATACCGAATTAGCCGAGGTTATAGTTGACATATTGTTTCCTTATTGAATAACGATAGAAGCAAGGGTAATCTGCTGTACTGATTCACCATCTTGATAATACAAGGTAATTGGAGGTGATTGACGAGCAGCTCTAGTTTGTGCTGTAGCTGGACTAATTTGTAAGTAAAAACCTTGAGCAGCAATCGTAGGAGCAGCATTTACACCAGTGGCATATTGAATTTCAGCTGCTTGAGCAGTAGATACATTAATACCAGCACGAATTGCACCAAAATTAATTGCAGCATTAATTGGATCAAGAGCCGCAGAATAAATCAACGCATTACCTTGACTGTTATAAGGAATTGAACCAACTTGAGTCAATAAATTAACCATAGCTAATTGAAGGTTTGCATTGAGCCAAATTTGATTCAAATATGTATCAGCCCATAACCATTCGCCTGATACGGAACCCGGAGTGAACCAATTAGCATTGTTTGCTGGATTGTTAGAACCAAATGCGCCATAACAGTTATATCCGTTACTAATAACAGCAGAGTAAGCAGTTGCATTAGTTACTGATGGGATCAAACCTGATTGAATTTTAAAGTCCAATGTTGCACGACCATTGAGTCTTGTGAAATTCAAAGAAGCCGCAAATCCACTAGCAAAGGCAGCCAATGTAGAATCACCCACATTAGAATAAATTGGTAAAGTGCCAACCAACAATTCAGTTTGTAAATAATTACCAAAAGTTGTGGTGTTGTTAGCAGTCAATGCTCCAACATCAGAGTCTTGGCAAATATATAACCAACGAGGGGCAGCAGAGTTTGACCAATTAGCAAAAGCCTCTTTTTCAGACAATGCAGATTCCCAAACAGTAAAGAAAGTTGCCCAGTTTTGATTTTGAGTCAAAATACCAGCCATGAAAGCAGAAGGAGTAGTAGCATCTGCACCTTGAGAAATCACAGCACCAGTTGCTTGAGTCAAAAGCATTTCAGTTGCAAAAGTGCTTGTGGTTGCAAAAGTAATAGTTTGAGTTGCACCAGTTGTAGTTGTGGTGAAAATAAAAGCACTATTAATTGAGCTATAAGTCACAACAAATGGAGGAGTAGTAAATGCAGCTTGAATAATTGTGGCAGCATTACTAAAACTTGTAGCAGAGGTCAAATTAATTGTGCCTGATGTATGGGCAACACCAGCAACACTGATTATTAAAGTGCCTGTGTAAGCTTGCAATTGACCTAAAGTGGTTGAGGCAAATGAACCACTACGTAACCAACCAGCAATCGAGGTTTCAGGATAATTTGTAATCAACAAAGAACCCGGTAATTGAGTTCCAATGGAGTAACCATTGAAATAAACATTAGCCAAATTGCTTTCAGTGGATGTAGGACCAAAGTAAGAATTAACGCCAGCTGCATTTGAAAATTCCAAAATAGTTCCATAAGGAGCTAAAGAATTTTGTGTGAGCATCAAGCCATTTAAATCTACCGCTATACCACCAGCTGATAAAACCGATGGGACTACCTGTACTACTTCTGAAAAAGGAATGGTGCTCATAAAATCTCCTAGGGGTTAAATGTTTGATCGATTGGAGCCAATGCAATATCTACGGCTAACATCGATTGTTGTGAGGTTGAAAGGATTGGGTTGTATTGCAAACTTCCAGCTAATCTCCATCTTTGCTCATATTGGGCTTCACCGTCTATAAGTGGAATTTGAACGGGGTCATCTGCATATAGTGGTTGAATGTTCAAAGGAAAAATATCCGTTGCATATTCATCTCGAAATAAAGACACAGTTTTCATGCACCACTCTTGAGCAATAGGTCCATAAAAATCTAACTGCATATCGATTTTTGTTGGTGTAAGGATATTCTTTCCTTGAGCAATGGGATCATAAGAATCCACATTAAAAGATAAGCGATCCATCCCGATATTATTCATAGCTACAAAACCACCTTTTGGCATTGAAACTCGATTATCTTGTGCCTGTACTACTTCTGTACCTACAGGCAAAAAAGTATTAAAAAACACCACTAAAGCTCTAAATACGTCTTGGTCGACCAAATCAATAGTAACTGACATATTCAATCTTGCTGAAGGGTTACTATCACATGACACCAATCAGACCAAGTTTCAACAACTTGAGTGATTAACCAATTCCTGATAGTACCATTGGGAACCTCAGGGAATCTCAATATATCTCCACCTATTTGATCTGCCCTAACAACTCCCGCTGCATTTCCGTATAAATAAACTGTTCTCATCACACCCGTAATATTCAAACCATCGATGTGTTTCAAATCACTGGTGCTTAATGCTTGTACTTGGGCTTCAACAGTCAAAGTAATTGTGGTGGGAACTCGCTTACCAGCGGAATCTGTTACATATCCAGTGGATTGAACCCAATTGACTTGAATATTATTATTAGTCAATCGAGTGTATTTATTGGCTAATCCACGCAAATTCATGATTAATCTTTCGCCGCAAAATCTGAGCCTGTAGGGGCTACTGAATTGCTAACGCTGGCAAGCATATACCCTGTGTCTACTAATGGCTTGGCAGAGCCTTTTCGTTTGATTGTGGCAGGGCTATTAGGGGGTGAATAGATTGAGCTAATCGTGGTTTGAATATCTCCAGCCGCTTGCATCCCAACACCATCTAAAACTTGAAAAGCGGTTAATTTTCCCATTACGACATGGGGGATTCCTTTTTCTACCAATTTGACCCATTTATCTTTTTGCTGTCTAACTGTGGGACGCATAAATGGTCTAGGAGGAATATTGACAGCAGGAGCACCAAACTCTTGAATTGTAGCTACATAAGCCACGGGAGTACCATCAGGATAATTTTTACCTGAAGGAAACCCGATTTGAGCCACTATTCCCTCGAATTGTTCAGGAACTCTATTAAAAGTAGCCTTAATCTTTTCGAGGTTTAGTTGTTTCAAAATACACCACCAGCTTTTCTAAATCCTTGACGTTCTACCCATCCACCAACATATAAACCCACATTAGAAACCGCTTTAAGCAATACTCTAAGCTGTTGACCATAAGAGGTAGTAGCCAGCCAAAAGCCAAAAGAAGAAGCTACTGGAGGGGGTGTCAATGAGACATTAACTGATCCTTCAGCCGTTCCTTGAACTAAAACAGTTGGAATACCAGCATTAATTAAAGTAAATGATTGCCCTAAATGAGCACACATCAAGTCTAAAGCAAGCTGTAATTGAGCTGGAGTCCAAGGAGTATTATTGTCAATATTGAGATAAGCCGTTCCCATAGTCCACCAACCTTGAAGTTGTGCAGGAGGAAAATCAGTCGTGTTTTCAAAAGCAGGAAACTGATTCCTAAAGGCAACATCATTGAAAGTGGGTTTTAGGGTTATAGTCATTATGCAATCGCAGTTTTTGGAGCGTCTTCTGCGGAATAGTCTGATTCAGTCAAAGGAGCTGATTCATCCTTTAAATTCATGTCAGAAGCAACTTTTTCCACATCAGCCGATTTTGCACGAACCACAATGAATCCAGCATCTCTATGCTTTCCGAATACGACATTCTTTTCAAGCTCAGAAAGATCAAAGTCTGAAACTTCAGTTGCAACACCAATTGGAGTAATTAGACGATCATTTGCCACGCCTGTACCACCTTTAATGAATACTCCATGCCCTTTAATTGGAACATCGCCACCACCTTGCTCCCAGTTTTGATATAGCTGGTCATTTGCAAGAGTAGAAAAGACGTATGAAGTATTTGATTTGTTTGATTTTGTAGCCATTTTAACGATTCCTTTTTTTGTTTTGAAAGACAGGAGTTTCCTCCCGTCTATTCATCTTACTTTATTAACAACCTGTGTAGCGAACAACACCATAAGGACGTTTGAGCATTACACCAGCAGTTGCATTGGCATAATCTTCAACATAGGCTTTGGCTTGTTTTTCAACACCTAATGCTTGGAACTTAGCAGGGCAAACTTGAACCCAAACTCTTGAGTCATCACTGCCACCATCATCAACTGATTCAGCATACAAATAGAACACATTGGCTCCACCATTAGCTGCATTGAGCTGTGGAGCTGAAATGACACGCAATTTTGGATAAGTTTTGCTCAACCAGTCACGCACCGAGATACCAAAGTCAGAAGTTACCGAGAGGTATTGATATACAATTGTTGGCAGAGCCAAAGTCAATTCAATATCTTCAGGGTTAATAGTGTCTTGGGATTGGTTTTGTAACTGAGCCGCCGCAATACGAATATCAGCAATAATTTGGAGGAAAGTTTTACCTGACCAAACTGTAGCTGGAGAACCCGTACCTGTAGCTGGCAATGTTCCGTAAGCTGGCAAAGATGGATCGTTTAGGAAGCCATAAGTCAGGTTAAGACCATTGTTGTAGCCGTAAAAACCAACGAGGTTACGTTGAATTTCAAGGGACAAAGCGGCAGAAGCACGTTTTTCAGCAGAAGTGCTTACACGAATACGTGATGCACGAGCTTCTTCTAACATACCTACTTTGATACCTTTTTCAAAACGAATAACTGTTCTGCGTACAAAGTTGGTATTCCATGATGCCAAAGGCACATTGGTATAGTCACCATAAGGAACAGCATTACCGATTGGTTCTAAGATACCTTGTACGATTTCTTCATCTTCCCATGAGCCAGTTGTAGTAATACCAACGAGTTCATCAATCTTACGAGCCGCAGTAATTACCTTAACAAAGCCGGGCAACCAATTCTGTAAAAACTGAACTGGAGTGGTCATTGATGGGGAAGTTACATCAGCTTGATTGGAAGTATCCATCGCCCAAGCCGCCATTTTAACTACTTGGTTTGTTGGAAGGTTAATACCGATTTCGCTTAGAGCCGCATAATCTGCAACGTCTTCAGCAGACATTTTTACTTGTCCGACTTGACGAGGAGCAATGGAGCTACGTTCAATAGATTTGTTCATTTTTCAGTCCTTATTCTGTGATGCGAATAGCTGTTAAGCCAGTTGCAGTTGTTGGGTAGCGGTAAAGAACCGCATTAGGAACTCTTGTATAGCCTACAGTTGGAGTTGCATTTGGAGCTGTAGCATATAAAAGTCCTGTTGTATCGCTATAGTAAATCCAGTCACCGATGTTGCCACCGTCTTGTAGAGTTACAACGATAGTACCCATGGTCAAGAATTCACCTTGTGAATAAGGAGGCAAGAACATTGTAGGATCTAATGGAGCACCGCCAACAGCACCATACGAAGCGTAGGCTTTTGGGTTAACCAAAATACCAGCAAACACATTAGTACCATCAACAATAGCACCGCCTTGAGTAGCTACGTTAGTAGTATTGGACTTAGTAAATGCCAAGCCAATAGTACCGCCATCAGCGTCAAGAATTAAAGATTCAGCTCTTTGTGGTCCATCAACAATCAATTCACCGGGAATACCAAATCCGAGATTGACGTTAACTGTGGATTGGAATGTCGCAGTTGTCATGATTATTTACCTTCTAAAAAACGTTGAACGAAATTGCCCTTACGAACGGCTGAATCCATTGCCGCACGACTAGGAGCACCCTTGCCTTTTAAGAACGCTTCTAAAGCAACTACACGAGTTTCTTTTGGAGCTTCTAAGCCAAGTTGTTTACAGCCATATTTAGCCATTTGGTCTAAATCCATATCAGCATGATCAAAAGCACCGATATGCGCTGAGAGATGGTCATACAGCTTTGATTGTTTGGCAATATTAGCTTGAACTGTTTTAGCGATCAGAGCTGTGTCCATACCACTACCTCTTTCGCCTTCTTTTGGCTCAGTAGTAGCACCGCCTTGAGGAATTGGATCAGCTTCTTCATCAGTTGCTTCATCATCAGGTTTGTTTTCATCGCCATCAGGTTCTTCTGTATCCATATCGGTTACTGCTTCAACGCCAGCAGAACCGAATGATTGACCAGTTAATTCCTGAATCTTTGCCAGTTTAGGCATGACTTCTTCGAGGAACTTATGCACTTCCTCAAGAGTCATATTGGGTTTTTCAGCCCCTACTTCTTTGTTTTCTTCAGCCATGTTTAAAAACTCCTTATTATCTACAGTGAAAGTGAAATGATCTAATACAGCGACTTCTTTACCCATGCGACCATTCTCGACTAGGGCAAGATGATTACCACGAATATCCCGTTGCACATAATCATAAGCCATCCCATTGTAATTACTAGGAGCATATTCATATCTGCATCGGTATCCGCAGGATAATTCTTTTTTTCCATTTGCAATTAAATTACTCATTGCTTCTGAAAATACCTTGATGTTGCCTTTAAGTAAAGTGCCATCAAAATATACGTCTTCTCCAATAACCCCTTGAATGCCTTTATTTTCAGCAGGGGTTAATCCATCATCCTCACCACCAAGCATGACATGGTTATCAATCCAAGGAATTAGCTTAAATGAATCTACGCATTCAGGAGTTGAGAGTTCTTCAGGAGAACGGAAAACATAATAGATTTTGTCAGGGTCGCAATCAGGAGATATTGAACGCCCTGAATAAGGGAAAACACCTACCATTGAAAGTGGATTGTCTTTTACTTCATACCATCCATTAGTATCATACTCACGCTTATCCATCGCATTATTACCAGCTTCAACGGCTTTCGCAATTTCTTCGGATTCTTCCTCAATCTTGTGAAACAAGGGGCTTGGTGCATCTTCGATGGTAGCCCATACGAATTCATCATGTTCCTCATTTAAGTTAGGCTGGAATTCTCCATCGCTACATCCGTAAAGACGTACTTTTCCATCTGAATGGATTAGCTGTAAACCTGATTCAGGAACGTGCTGAGTTTCTTCCCTAGATTCACGAATAGCACCTTCAATAGGGGATTCGCCTTCTTCTACATGACCACCGGGAAACCCCCAAGAGCCATCTTTAGTACGTTTCATCCACAATATCTTGTTTTCATTTGTATAAACAATGAAAGCTACATATTTAGAATCAAATTCTTCATCATCTTGAGCACTTGTTTTACGAGCATTGGAATAGGCAATAGCTAAAGACTGTTTAGGGTCATGCCCTGCCTTGATCAATTCACGAATGTTATTCTGAATGACCTCTTTGCTTGATCCTTCTTGCAATGGCATTAAATAGTCCTTCCTGTTTGAACAGGTAAATTGGTTACGTTTAATAAAACGGTAGCCTCTCTTGTATTACCTTCATTTGTAACAAAAATTGCCCGAATTGTATATAGCTGATTTGTTTGTGGGGTGGGGATCACACCACCCAAAATTTGAACTGCAATAACTTTGCCCACAGCCGCTACAATTCCATCAGGAAAGGTGATTGGAGTTGTATTAATTCCACCACTTGAAAAGGTCAATCCTGCTTGATCAGCGGCAATACTAGAGATTGTGGTGATAGTTTCACCCAAATCTAAGATATTTGAGCAATCAATATCATACCAAATTGACTCTGAAGTTCGTTTCTCTAGGATGTAAACATTAGCCATTAGCGATTTAACACTCTTTTTTTGGTTAGAATTCCCAATAATTTAATCATCATTATGCCAGTAATCTTTCCGTGGGGATACAGTCCAATAATTTTCCCTTAATAATACATCCCAACAATCCCCTCTTGGGGACACTAACCAATAATTTTCTCGGGTGCTTACATTCCAATAATCTTGTCTTGGTGAGACGTGCCATACAGCTTCAGATTTATTGAATTCTGATTGGGTGCTTGAATCAGCCAATAATACATTTTCAATATCCGTGACATTGAATTGAGCTTCAATCGTTTGTACATCAGCAATATCCATTGGCTCGGATATGGATTCATTGATGGCGATGTGCTGGTTGCTGAAATCATCAAGATTAACCAATTCATTATCAAAAACATTGTAGTTTGTCTGCTCAGCAGTAATGTCAGAGATACTGAATGATTCACTAATTGCCTCAAAAAAGTTGTCTTGCTCCCCATTTGCATCAAAAGACACCAAAGGCTCAATGATCGTTTCAAGGAAGGCAAATGTTGAACCATAAGTATCATTAAGTATTTGAGACTCAATATCATTAACTAAAAACTGGGCTTGAATGGTTAATACATCTTCAGCATTTAATGCCTCGGTAATATCTACTACAAATTGAGCATTGATTACGAGAACATCATCAAGAGTTTGGGGCTCCGTGTCATTGACTAAGAACTGGGCTTGAATGATGGGGGTATCTATTACATTTAATGCCTCAGTAATGGTTTCAATGAAATTTGACTGCTGAACACTTGAATCATCAGAGATTAAAGGTTCACTAATTGGCTCAAAATAATTATCTTGTTCACTAAAGGCTTCAAATGACACCACATTTTCAGTGATATCTTGTAAAAAATTGCTTTGCTGATTACTAAAATCATCATCAATAATTGGCTCTGATATTGATTCAATAAATTGAGCAGCAATAGTTGGTGAATCAAAGACCTCAAAAGGCTCTGAATCGCTCACAGCGAATTGAGCCGTGATGCTTGGAGTATCTACATCAGTTATATTTTCAAAGACGCTGACGGCAAATTGAGCGGTGATCGTTTGGGAGTCATCAGCTGTTTGATTTTCAGTAATTGATTCAATAAAATTACTGGATTGGGTACTTGAATCATCAATTGATGCGGGTTCAGAGATGGATTCAAAAAAGTTATCTTGCTCAGCGTTTGCATCAAAAGAGCTTAAAGGCTCAATAATTGACTCTAAAAAGTCACATTGTTGAACGCTGAAATCATCATTGGTTTGATTTTCCGTGTTACTGACGACAAATTGACCAGTAATAGTAAGAAGGTCATCAAGTGTTTGAGGTTCATTTTCAACAACAGCGAATTGGGCTGTGATTGTTGTGGTGTCAGTAAGTAATTGTGGTTCAGTATTACTGACAACATATTGGGCTGTAATTGCCATGAAGTCATCACTGGCAATAGTCTCAGCAATGGATTCAAGAAAATTAGATTGCTCTAAATTACTATCATTGCTGGTAATGGGCTCAGAGATAGCTTCAAAAAAGTTGTCTTGTACACTAAATGCCTCAAAACTAACAACATTTTCAGTAATGGACTCTAAGAAAGCACTTTGTTGGGTGTTAGAATCATTCGCCACCAATGGCTCGGTGATGGACTCAAAATAGTTATCTTGCTCAAGGAATGTATCTTGTGAAACAACAGGCTCAACAATAGACTCAAGAAAGCTTGATTGTTCACTGTTGGAATCATTTGCAGTAAAAGGTTCAAAATCGCTGACAGAGAATTGGGCTGTAATTTCAATACCCAATACTGTTTCAAGATCATTACCAGCCAATGCACCACCGCCAAACATGGTCATAGAGCCAAAAGCATTGACCTCATTAATGTTGACGGGGATTTCAGTTACAGATAAATTTTCAGTAATTGATTCTGAAAAAGTAGTATTGATTACATCTATATCATCACTGGAAAACGATTCAACACGACTAATGGTAAATTGAGCTGATATAGACTCAGATTCATTAGCGGTTTGAATCTCCGTGATTACTTGTAAGAATGTGCTTTGTTGAACGCTGACATCAGTTAATGATTGATCTTCAGCAAGAGCTTCAACAAATCCAGCAAAATAAGTTTTTGAATCCGCTGAAGTCAATGCTTCAGTGATGACTTCTAAAAAACTAAATTTCTGTGTGTTGGAGTCTGATGATGTAACTGACTCTGTAATAGATACGGCATACGCATGGTTTGAAGTCGAAGAAAAAGGGAGTTGGCTAAATGCCGATGTACCAAACATCCCTTGTCCTTAAAAAGATAAAACTATTATTTAAACTTCTACTTCAGGTTCATGAGCTAAAGATGCTTCTAGCTTATTAATAAACGCTTCTTTACCCACTTGAAGTTGTGAAAGATTAAACTGGGCAGAAGATATTTTTCTATCTAAATCTACACAATTTTGAAACAGGTACTTCTGTTCATCCGTTAAATCTTCGAGGATGTAGTTCTTGTCGTTAACAGTTATAGGGGTTAGTTGTTTTTCGCCCATAATGTTTCTCCTAAAATAGACCTGAATCGGCAGGTCATTACCGTATTACTTAATAGCGTTTTCAAATGGCGTTAAATCATGCTCGCCATAAAACTCTGCACCTTTAGCAATTTGAATTTCAAGGTGTTCTTTATTACGCTTAACTGTATCTGCCCAATCTTCATCAGACATATCTTCAGGCTTACCAGCGTTTAAAAGATTAACTGAATCCATTGAGGCAGAATATGACCTTGCTACTTCTTCTGCTGTTACTTCTTGTACTAATTCAGTCATTTTATTTTCCTTTAAATGAATAATAGAGTTGAAGTGTTGCTAGTCCTGTAATCACTCCGCAAAAGAAACTATAAATATCCATTATTGTCCTTTAAGGGTTGCGATTTCTAATGCTTGTGCTTCTAGTTTTGCGTTAAGTTCTTTAACTGCGTTAATTAAATACCAAGTAATATTGCTTGCATCAACAGACATAACACCAGTTGATTCGGTTTTAACGCAATCAGGAAGAATGGCTTGAAGTTCTTGGGCAATCGCACCTAATTGAACACCTTTAATGTCAATAGCGTTTTGTGGCTCTAATTCAGTCACCTCATCTGCTGAGCGATATTCAAAGTTACGCACTTGAATTGCTATAATTTTATTTAAACCATCAAAATTATCAACAATGTTCTTTTTAAGGCGTTGGTCAGAAGTAATAGACCATAAAGTAGAGTTATTACCTTGATATACGCCACCACCAGCAGGGTCAATAAATCCTGTGCTTCCGCCTTTACCAGCTTTACCTAATCCACTTGAAATTAACATTTCATAATTAACAGTAGCGGCAGAAGCAATTGAATATGCTCCAATATAAATATTACCTTGACCGCTTGTGATATTAGTCCCTGTTCCATTGCCTAAATAAGTATTGTATGGACCTGTACTTAAATACCCAGCTTGATAACCTACTGCGGTGTTGTTAGATGCGGTGGTGTTTGAAAACAAAGCAGACATACCAACGGCAGTATTGTAGTTGCCTGTAGTGCTTGTATATAAAGCTGTATCGCCTAAGCTAGTGTTGTATGTGCCTGTCGTGTTAGCTGTTAAAGCTAAATAACCAAATGCACTATTTCTGCCGCTACTTGTATTAGCTGCCAAAGCACCATTACCTACA